>ERZ506821.494-NODE-494-length-18170-cov-6.170908_pt1 | contig 18170 bp, 16 predicted proteins | sample MGYA00512912_ERZ506821 | MGnify/ENA metagenome assembly ERZ506821
CCCCTAACTGTCTACACTGCGATGCCTTGCGGGAGAAGTGCGGACAGGCGATGAGATCCGCGCGGAAACTCTGCTTGCAGCTATGGACGCAGCGGACGCAGAAGCGGTTATACTTCCGGCGTCCGCTGTCTCCGATGAAGAACGACCACTCCTGCCGCCATTTCTGACTTCTGCTCACAGCTCAATCTCTCCTTTGTGCTTTTGGGGAGGGCAGCATTCCTTCTGCTTTTCAGCCTTTGCGGACTTGAGCCTGTCCATGATGGAGGACTTTTCGCCCCTTTCGGGGGCTTTGACCTCTGCGGTCTTGTCCTCCTTCGGACCGTTGTTGATGATCCCATCAATCATGCCGTAGTCATCCTCCATCGACATCTCCGCCGCCTTGAGGTAGTTTTCCTTCTCAAGAGCTGCCATCCAGCTTTCCTTGCTGATACCGAGCATTCCGCCCTTTGCCGCATGATCGGCAATCTCTTTGGCATCTACGCACAAGCCCTCTGTGTTATCGGAATAGAGACGGTAAACCTCGCAGCCCTTCGCCAAAGCCTTCTCAGCCGCCTCCTGACCAGCGGGAAGAACGCCAGCCCATGCGTAGCCGTAGTCCTTCATATCCTGAACGGAGAGCGCAGGATCGGGCATCTCCGGCACTTCCTTGACCTCAAGGTCAAGAAGGCGGAGCGTGTCATCGTCAAAGCCGTTGTAGACATCATCAAGGACGAGCTTGCCGCGCTCATCGACAATGATGCAAGCCGCCTCATCGCCGTAGGTATCATGCTCCATCAGATAAAAGCTGCGACCGCCGACTTCGTGCCGGTCAATGGTGTGCCATGTCCCGATGTGACCGGCAACCGTCAGACCGGAGGTGTCGGCATTCATCTCAAAGTCCTTCTGCTCGGTAGCTTCCTGCTTCTGCTGCTCCTTCGAGATCATGGGGATCGCCACAATCTTATCGCCCAACTTAACAAACTGCTCCGGCACTTTGAAGTGGTCAGAGAACTTCTGCATCTGCTCTACGGTCAGAGAGCCGAAGCTGTCATCCGTCAAGCCGACTACCATGAATGTTCCGGCAACAACGTCGTAGATGTCACCGTCCTCATCACGCAGAGCGCGGTTCAGTGGCAGACCTTCCAGCTTGCCTTCCTCATTGCAGACTAAGGCAACAGGGTCTTCGTAGGGATAAATTGCCTCGATGCAGCCGCCGACCTCATGCTGCAAGGACTCCAGACCGGAGTCAATCTCCTTCACATAAGGCTCCTTTCCCGGCTCAACAACGAGAACGGCGATGGTGCTGTCACGCTCGGCGGCTTCCCCTGAGCCGGTGATCCGGTATTCGTCGGGAATTTCATCAAGCTCACCGTCAAACTGCCTGTCCCACCTCTCGCTTGCGACACGGACATAGCCCTCATCGGTGAAGCGTCCCTGCTCATCCATCGCAATGTCGCGCCCATAGCGTTCATAGTCGATGTAATTTGCCAGAGGACCGAGATCTTTTTCGGAGTAGATACCGGCTTCGTGGGCGTAATAGTAGCCGAGATCGGATTCGTCGTTGATACCGGGCATGATGTCGTAGCAGTCCAGATTGAACGTCAGGTTGATGAGATCGTCGATGTCGCTGACCTCATCGCAGCCAGCCTCCATAATAGCAACGAGCTTTTCCTGATCGCTCAGGGAAAGCTCGTCAATCAAAGCAGCGAGATAGTTGAGCTTATCAAGGCTCTCGTACTCGCCAAGCATCTTCTGAACGCCGTAGATCGGGCATTCATAGTCGGTGATAAACCACTCTTCATAGGGCTGACCGAACTCATCCTGCTTGCCGATCCCGATGCGCTCAAAGACCTTCTGCATCTCTTCCTCGGTGGTGGGCAGCTTCACCCACTCACCGACCAGCATACCCTCGTTGTACTTGCCAAGGTTCGTGACGAAGGCTTCAAAATTACCGTCCAATACTGGCATAGGCATCCTCCTTTCAGTCATCCACCATGCCGTCCGGCATGATATACAGTTCCTCAAACTCCGCGTCGGTCATGGCTTCGAGCTTCCGGACGGTCTTATACATCAGCTCCGCAATCTCACCGTCCATGTCGTTCAGGGTGACGCTCTTCATATCGTCGATCAGCCGCTTCCGGCTGGACGTGTTGAAGCAGCACATCAGGTTGAGTTCTTCTACGGTAAAGTTTTTCATATCAGAGTACCATATCCTTTCCTTTGTTTTTTTGCGGCTTCGGTGTGTGGGGTGGCTGGGCTTTCTGCGCGGATTTCAGCTTGTCGCGGATGGATTCACGGGCAGCGGGCTTCTTCGGAACGGTGTCATAGACGGCAATACCGGCATCCTCCACATACAAGCGGACATACTGGATGCTTTCCGAAAAGCGGACGGGGCGGTTCTTGTCCTCAATGTTGGTCAGCCGGACTTCATCAGCGGCAAAATCAACCGCGTCAATCCTGCACTTGATGCCATCCACATTCAGCGTCGCGCCGACAGGAATGTAATCTGCGGCTTTGAGTTCCTTAAAGGTCTCGCCGTCCTTGCTGAGAAAGACATCCGCGCCGGACTGCCAGAGCTTCTTTGATGCTGCTACCCACGCAGCTTCACGGAAGCCCGTCACCGGCATAGAGGGCTTGCCGCGTACCTTCTTCTCAAGGAGCTTCGTGCCGAGCAAGGGCGCGGCTTTTTCCGCGTCCTTTCCGTACAGCTCAAAATAGCCGTTCTGGGCAAAGCAAACCAGCGCGTCGGGACGAGCCTTTTTGACTGCCTCATATTTGCGGAGTTCTGCGATGGGGAGCGGCGAAAGCACCTCTGTCCTCTCTGCCTCTGGCAGTCTGTCACGGCGGCTTTTCTGCTTAGACAGCACTTCCACCAGAGCATCCGCGTCCTTCGGGAGCGTCTGGTAGGTTTTGACGCCGCCATGCTCACCGACCAAAGACATTGCTGCATCGAAGCTGCTGCGGCAGGGTGCGTCCAGCACAAAGCCATCTGCGAAGGTCAGCCGGTCATGATCCGGCGCAATCGAGTTCTGCGCCACATTTGCCGCCTGTTCCCGGTAGTTGATCTCAAAGACGTCCCCGAACACCTTGCCGCGCTTGACGGTTTTCGGGACAATGACGCGGGCAATGCACTCGTCGTAGGTCTGTTCCGCATAGAAACGGAAGGTGTTGTGATCCCGCGTTCCCTGAATAAAGACCTGATTTTCATTGAGGCAGTGCGTTCCATGCGGGCGGCAGAACCACATCAGCGTCTTGTCTTCGGGATTCTGGCTTTCGGCGGCGCGGCGGATGATGCGCTTGTCGATGTCGAAGTCTTCCTTGTAGCTGTCTACATGACTGTCCACGAGCTTCTGCAGCTCCGCGATGATGTCAACGTCTGTGTATTTCTTCATGCGTCTCCTTTCTCACAACTCCATGTCGTGCGTTTTGGATTTGACCGGGGATTTCTTCTCCGGCTGCGTTTTTGCGGCAGCTTTGAGCTGATCGCGGATGGAGGGCTTTTCCTGCTTCTGCTCCTGCTTGACGTATTCCAGCGTCGGCATCAGCTCACGGTAACAGCCCTGCGTTTTCCGCGCCGCATGACGGCGATGGATTTTGAACAGCGGCTCACCGTTCTGCGTGACCGTGTTGCCCTCAATCCTGACGCCGTTCCGTGCCAGCAGATTGAAGGAGTGGTTGGAGGTGCGATAGGACGCCCGCATTCCGTCGTTGTTATAGGCGATCTGCCCCTTGAGCGTGTCCATGACGGCAGCTTTGATCTCCTTCTCTTCGGCAGTCAGGCGGTGTGCCTTCGGTGCTTTTGCTGCTTCCTCCGGCAAGGGCGCAAAGGGAGACTTGACCTCCACGGTTTTTACCTCAATAGAGGTAATCTCATCATTCTCCCATGCAACAACCTCCGGGTCTCTTTCCTCAGTTTTTTCAGACATGACTTCCTTCTGCGGTTCGGTCTGCTGACGGAACGCATCGACGAAAAGGGCGGTCAGTCCGGGATTGGGTTTATCCACAAGGAAGCGAGAGGCATTCTCCGGGCAGACTTCAACGCTCTTCGCCCATTCCTTGAGAGGCTGCGGAATACGCCCGTCGAAGTCTTTCTGCTGAATGGTGTTTGCAAGGACATACCGGACGCGCTCCGGAGAGAACTGCTCAAGGACACTTTTCACGGCAGCATCCGCATCCAGCCGGTTATCTCCGTAGTTGGCGCTGATCGCCGCCTCAATCGCACTGCGGCATTCCACGTTTGCAGAGAGAGAAGCACGATATGACTCCAGCTCACCGGCTTCATAGGCATAATTCGCCGTCTCGCGGTAAATGGGTACTTCCGGCATCTCTTCCGCGGGTGCCTCGGCTTCCTTCTCTGCGGACTGTGCTTTCTCTGCCAGCAGCACCTTGAGCTTGGCGTCAATGCCCTCGATCATCTCAGCCGCCGTCTTGCGGATGGTGTCCAGAGAGCTTTTCAGCTCCTTGGTTTCCTTGCCGGATGACCAACCGGCGATGTAGCCGAAGGAATAGTCCGAGGTTTCAATGCCGTAACGCTGGCAGACGGTGTAGGCAACGCTTTCCGCTTCAACCTCCTTGGTATGCCGATCCTTCTTATCTTCTGGCGCGGCTTTCTCATCCGGCTTGACGGCGTGGAGCTTTGCGTGGGCGATCTCGTGAATGGCGGTTTTGACCGTCTGGATTTCGCTCATGCCCTCCTGAATGGCAATGCGGCTTTCAACCGGAGAGAAGAATCCCTTTGCGCCGCCCGGAATATCCTCAAAGGAAACGGGGACGGGAGATTCCTGCTTGAGCGCATCGAAGAACGCCTCGTAGTTCTCGACGGTGCCTTTCAGTTCATCGACGATGATGTCCGGAAGCTCCTTGCCGTCCGTCTGTGAGACATCGAAGACACTCACCACCTTGAAGGCAGGACGCAGAACCTCAACCGTCTCTGTGACAGCCTTCCCATCTGCGCCGATCACCGGCTTCTGCGTCAGAGGATCAATCTTCTCACGCTCCTCCTGCGCCTTGTACGGCGCGGGTGCAAGAATCTTGATGCCCTTTTCGCCCTTCATGACCTGACGGTCAAAGTTCCGCTGCCACGAGGTATAACCGGCAACATAGGTTGCCTCCGGCTTCTGCATCGCAATGAGCAGCGTGTTGTTGAAGGAATAGTTGTAGAACTTGGACATCGTGCGGAGATATTCCTTGAACCGCTCGGATTCAAAAAGCTCCTTGATGCCCTGTTCCAGCTTGTCCGTAATTTCGCGGACTTGCTGTGCATTTTTGTTTTCAGCCATCTCAAACCTCCATTTCTTATTTGCTTTTGTGCGAAGAAAACCCCGTCTGGGATTTGCTCAGTAAACGAGCCTTTACCTCAGACGGGGTTTCTCTGCGCGTCAGCCGACGATGAAAGATGTTATCTTCCTTCTCCCATTCAATCAGTCTGTCAAACAGCTCTGGGTGTTTTGTAATCATGTGCAACAGCTCTTCATCGCTTGCATTGGGACAGAACCAGCAGCCGTTTCTCCGGCAGTGACCGTAAATCGGAGAAAGCAGCCCATGTTCCTGACAGAGCTTGTAGGCATCAACCTCGGTCATGCCGTATTTGGCAAGCAGACTGACCTTCGTTACACCGTCCAGACGCGCAAGTCGTTTGGGTTCGTCTTCTGCTATACCGACATAGCTCACGGTGTCCGGAGAAAGCGCGGCATTGTACTTTCGGACGGGCGGGATTTTGCAGTCCCGATTGACCGCGCACATTCCAGCCCACGCAAAACCGCGAACCTCGCCCTTATGAGGTCCGCGGGTGATGACGTGATGGAACACATCATCGTAGGTCTTGTCTGCATGGAGAATGGTGAACTTGATGCCCAGCTCCTTTTCGCAGAAGGGCTTGAGCCGGTCATAGATGAAGTCCCGATGTTCCGGGACTTCACCGCTTGTATTCTGATCGAACATGATCTCACTGAAAACCGCCTCGTCCAGCGGCTCATTATGCTGTGCCGCCAGCAGGAGCGTCGCTACGCTGTCTTTGCCTCCGCTGCATGAAGCAACATACTTTGGGCGGGTCATCGGTCAAACTCCATCTTGAAGCTGACGTATTTGCCGCCGCTGTCATCCAGACGAATCACCGCATCGTAGAGCTGAGGCTTCTTCGGCGTGTAAAGCCCGGTCACTCGGCACCAGCCCTTGTCCAGCAGCTCCTTTGCAATCTTCTTGGTCAGCTTCTTTTTCTTGCTGGAAAAGAACTTGTTGTCTTCCCACAGGCAGAAGGAGCAAGCCTTGTTCGAGCAGTAGAAGTTGCCCTTGCCGACATAGACCGGAGAGCCGCAGCGGGGGCATTTGCCGATTTCCTCCTTGCCCGTGCCGAAACGCTGGGCTTCGGCATCGGAGAGAAACGGGTAGGCTTTCACGAGATCGCCGGTCATCCGGACAATGCCGCTGAGGAAGGCGTCCGCATCCGCATTGCCGCGCTCAATCTCCATGAGCGTGTTTTCCCATTCCGCAGTCATTGTGGGAGACGTGATCTGTTCCGGCAGAACACAGACGAGGTTGCAGCCGTCCTTCGTGGGAATGAGGGATTTGCCTTTACGCTCTGCAAAGCCGGATTTCACCAGCTTTTCAATGATACCGGCACGGGTCGCGGGAGTGCCGAGACCTTTCTTCTCGGTGTCATCGTCAAACTGATCGTTTCCGGCAGTCTCCATCGCAGACAGGAGCGTGTCTTCCGTGTACTGCTTCGGAGACGTTGTGAAGTGTTCGGTGACGCTGGCAGATACACCATCCAGAGCATCGCCCTCATGGACTTCGGGCAGGGACTTCATGGGATCGTCCTTTTCCTTCGTCTTGAGGGAGGACTTGAACAGCTCTTCGATGGCTTTCCATCCGTTTTGAACGACGGTCTTCCCCTTGGTTTTGAACTCGTAGCCCTCGCAGGAGAGCGAGATCTGCGTTTCTGCGTAGGTGTGCTTCTCGCCGGTCGCGCACAGAAGGCGCATCCCGACAAGATTGAGGATTTTCTGCTCCGACTGAGGAAGCGCGAAAACATCCTGCTTTTCAAGCTGGACGGTCGGGAGAATGGCATGGTGATCTGTGACCTTGCTGTTGTCGGTTACGCGGGCAATGTCCGGAGTAACCGAAACACCGGAGAAAAGCGGAAGCTGGCGGCAGACAATAGAAATGACCTGACGGGCGGTGTCCTCCATATCGTCCGTGATGAACTGACTGTCCGTGCGCGGATAGGTCAGGAGCTTCTTTTCGTAGAGCGTCTGGACGAGATCGAGCGTCTGCTGGGCAGTGAAGCCGTAGTATCGGTTTGCCTCGCGCTGCAAGGTGGTCAGATCATAGAGCTTCGGAGGATTGACGGTTTTCGTCTCCCGCTTGAGAGAAGAAACGACGGCTTGCTTTTTCTCGCAAGCCGCCGCAATTCTTTTTGCTTCCTCTTCGGTTTTGACCTTTTCCAGATCGGCGGTCAGATCGCCCTTGCCGACGTGGACGTTGAAATACTTCTCCTTTTGGAACGTGGAGATTTTCCCGTCACGCTCCACCAGCATTGCAAGGGTCGGCGTCTGGACGCGCCCGACCACCAGCTTCTTGTGATAGAGCGTGGTGAACAGGCGGGTGCCGTTGATACCGACAATCCAGTCTGCCTTCGAGCGGCTGAGTGCTGCTTCATAGAGGTGGTCATATTCCTTGCTGTCCCGGAGATGGTTGAAGCCTTCGCGGATGGCGGAGTCCTCCAACGAGCTGATCCACAGACGCTTGAAGGGCTTGGTGCATCCGGCTTTGTTGTAGACCAGCCGGAAGATCAACTCACCCTCGCGTCCTGCATCGGTTGCGCAGACAAGCTCGGTGACGCGCTTGTCCTTCATGAGAGAGGACAGCACCTTGAACTGCTGTGCTTTGTCCTTCGTGACCTCAAACATCCAGCTTTCCGGGACAATGGGCAGATCGTCATACCGCCACTTGGCATACCGCTCATCGTAGGAGCTGGCGTCTGCCAGCTCCACCAGATGACCGAAGCACCACGAAACGATGTAATTGCCGCCCTCCATATAGCCGTCCTTTCGGGACGTCGCGCCCAGAACCTTTGCGATGGACTGGGCAACGCTGGGCTTTTCAGCAATGACTAAGATCAATCTTCATCACCATCCGTTTCAGCATCCTCCGCAATCTGCGGCTCTTCATCCTCGTTGATATACGGCTCTTCCTCGTAGCCTTCATCATCAAAGAAGTCCATGTCCTCATCCTTGGGCTTTCTGCCCTTGACGAACTTGATGTAGTAATAAGCTGCACCCGCAGCACCGGCAAGGGCAAAGATGACGAGGATCATGCCGACGTTGGATTTCTTTTCGGGCTTAGGGGCGGGGGCATCGGTTTCCGCATCCTTATCCGGCTCAGGTGTAGCGGGGGCTGTGCCGGTGCATTCGCTCATGTTGGTCTTGCAGACCGGGCAGTCGGTGTTGACCTGACCGGCAGCGCACTTTTCCTTGCAGTTACAGGTGGTCAGAGCAGCCGCAGAGTCTTCATCCAGCAGCGCAAGCAGGTCGCTCTCATCGACCATGTTGAGGAAGTACGTCTGATACTGTTCCTCATCCTCGTTGATGGGCGCATCGTAGTCGATGACAATGAAGAAGGTGTTGCCGCTCTTCGTCTGGACTGTGATGAACTGCTTGTTGGTTGCCTTGTCATAGAGCAAGTCGCGGGTGTAGGTGTTGCCCTCATCGTCAATCGGCTCACCCTTCGGCTTTTCCGGCGTTGGAGTGACTGCGGGCTGCTGTTCCGGCTGGGTTGCCTCTGTGACCGGAAGGTTCTGTTCGGTATCATCGGCGTAGGCAAACGCCGTCACCGAGAAGCAGGACAGAACCATGACGCAGACCGCAAGGACGGTCAGAAAACGAAACTTCTTACGCATTGTCGATTACCTCCGTATTTCCGGCGGGCTTGGTGCCGCCCTTCATGGAAGACAGGAACGCCATGATCTGATCCTTGTCCATCACCATAGAGCGCACGGTATTGATGATTTCAAGGTTTTCCAGCTCCGTCTTCTTGTCGTACAGCTCCTTGAGCTGACCTTCGATTTCGGACTTCTTCTTTTCAGCCTTCTCAATGTCGGAGAGGACTTTCTGATACTTGGGATTCATGCAAAACTCCTTTCTTTTAATAGGCGGGTCTTCCGAAGGCGTAGAAATGCTGCTGCCAATAGGAAGAGTTGATGGATGTGTACTGAATGGGATCGCCGCAGTGGATCATGACCCCATCACCGACGTAAATGCCGACGTGAGACACGCCGGGGGTGTCATACGTCCCGACAAAGAAGATAAGATCACCGGGCTGTGCATTCGCCTTTGAAACCGGCGTACAGACGTTGTAAAGCCCTTGTGCGCCAAGCCGTCCGGTATTCACAAGACCGCTGTTCGTGAGAACATAGCTGACAAAGCCGGAGCAGTCAAAGGATGTGTCGGGATTGGAGCCGCCCCACACATACGGATAGCCGAGATACTTTTCCGCCTCGGTGATCAGTGTCGCAAACTTCTCGTCGTTCAAGTATTCCGGGTTGACATCGTAGTCGGCAGGAGGATTTGTGATGTACTTGTCCACATAGGGAGAGTCACCGAACAGATCCTCGCGGTTGCCCAGCACCGACATATACGTCGCGTACATGGAAAGCTGTTCCTGAGACATGATGTAGACCGGGACGTGGGAGAGATTGAAGTTTTCGAGCTTCACGTTGCAGATGTAGTAGTCATACGGGACGCGATAGGTTTCCGTGTGCGTGTTGCCGTCTGCGTCCGTCCATGTGTCGGTTTCCGTGCGGTATCTGGTTTCGATGATAACCTCTTCGGTGAGGATGTACTGCTTTTCAAACAGCATTTGGAGCGTACCCTGCACCTCATCCAGCGTGAACTCGCCCTCATGGAGAGCCGAGAGAATGGAGATCAGCACATAGGGATCATGCTCAATATCATCCAGATCGAAGTGATATTCGTCATAGTCATGAGTGCCTTCATAGTTATCCAGATAGCTTTGCAGCTCTTGCTCCATCCGGCAATACTGCGCTTCTGCGCCCAGCATCGCATCATCCTCGCTGAGATAAGAGGAAGCGATAACCGACGAGCCGGTAGAGGTGAGCATCGAACACGAGCTGATTCCAGCACCGAGCAAAACGAGAAGTGCAATTCCGACGCCGATCCAGATGAAGACCTTCTTGTTCTTCTCAAAGAACTCCTTGATCTTGTCAGACGCCTTCTCACCGAGCTTCTTGCCGGTATTCTTTGTGGCAGTCCCGGCAGTCTGAGAACCGGCATTTCGAGCGGCGGCATACTCCTTCTTGATGCTCTGCTTCTGGTAGTGCTTGTTCATGTTCTGCTTCTTCATCTCAGGATGCTCCTGCTGATTTCTCTCATATTGGAGCTTCGCATCAGCAGCATCCGCCTTGTGTTCCAGCTTGGAGACCTTCTCATAAGGCTTGTTGACGCTGCTTTCCCGATGATGACGGAAATGCCGAGCGGCAGTCTCAGCGGCGATCTCCGTTTTATGCGCCGCCTCAACCGCCGTGTTTTCCTGTTCGACCTCATGGATTTTGCCGTGAATGCCGGAAGCGAGGGTGTCACCGACCTTGCGGACGGTTTTGTCTGCCTCGAATTGCAGCTTACCTTTGCCCTTGGGCTTTTTCAGCTCATCCTCAAAATGAAGGCGGGTTTTGCCCTTGCCGGTCTCTTCATCGAAGACACGCTCTTTCTTGAGGACCTTGTGCGTGGGCAGCTTCTCACGGGCGGCATCCAGACGCTCATGCGCCTTCTCGGACTTCCTTTCGAGCTTCTGCATCCGCTTCGTGGGCGGGACGGCATCGCCCGAGAACGGCTTTGCAGAGGCGGTTTCCGCCGCTTGAGTGAGAATGGCATCTGCATCCACTGCTTCAACCGCAGAGGTCTTGCGCAGCTTGTGCGTGACAACCGTTTCGGCAATCACCGTGCCGGTATGAGAAGAAACACCGTGCTGCTCTAAGGTTGGAGGCTTGAACGGCGTTTCTGACGAAGGCAGCGGTTCGGGTACATTCTGGGGTGGATTTTCTGCCCTTTTCTCTTCTGTGACGGACGTTTCCGAGGGCGGCTTAGTGTCGTTATCCTCGGTGTGTTCCGCCTGAAACTGACGCTGTTGACGGCGCATCTGCACCTTTTTCTGTTCCTCCGCAGAAAGAGCTTCGGAAGGTTCTGCTGTCTCAGCGGGCTTCACCAGCTCCGCATCTTCCAGCCGCTTTGACACACGCTGCTCGGTGCCAGCCGTCAGGTTTTCCTCAACCGCGCCCTCCCGCGTCATCCGCACGACTACCTTGTCGCGGGCTTTAAGTTCCGGTTCATTGGACATCAGATTTCACCTCCGATCCGCTTGTAGGCAAGCTCGGTGTATTCAGGGTTCAGCTCGATGCCCACGAAATGACGCCCCATCTGTGAGGCAACCATACCGGTTGTGCCGCTCCCCATAAAGGGATCAAGTACAATGCCGCCTTCGGGACAACCGGCGAGAAGACAGGTTTCAACCAGCTTCGGAGGGTAGGCGGCATAGTGACCGCCCTTGAAGGGGACGGTGTTGATCTTCCAGACATCGCGCTTGTTGCGGAGCGGATTGATGTCTGCTTCCTTGATCGCGCCATGCTCACGCGGGCGGTTAATGGACTGCGGCTGAGGCTGACCGGGAACGGGTTTGCCGTATTTGTTGCCGCCCTTCATGCCGCGCTTGAGGCGTTCTGCCGTTGCGGGGGCAATCGGCTCGGAGATTGCCTTGTAGTCAAAGAAATACTTCTTGGACTTTGAGAACAGGAAAATATGCTCATAGCAGCGGGCGCAGCGGTCTTTGACGCTCTCCGGCATGGGGTTATCCTTCATCCAGATGATGTCGTTGCGCAGATACCAGCCGGTATCACGGAGGGCAAAAGCCAGCATCCACGGAATACCGATCATGTCCTTTGGCTTGCAGCCCTCAACCTTGTTGTTGAGAGCCACAGCCTGACCGTTTCTGCCGTAGGGGTTCTTCGGGTCAATGAAATCTCCCTGATTGCCCTTTCCAGCGTAGGTGTCCGAGATGTTCAGCCAGAGCGTTCCATCCGGACGCAAAACGCGCCTGACTTCGGTAAACACTTCCGTCAGGCGCGAGATATATTCCTTCGGCGTTGTCTCTCTGCCGATCTGAGCATCCATGCCGTAATCACGGAGCGCGTAATACGGAGGGGACGTCACACAGCAATGAACGCTGTCATCGGGCAGAGTTTTCAGGATTTCAAAGCAATCGCCGGTATGAATGATGTCAAGTTGTATGGTGGTGTACCTCCTGTTCTGTTGGATTTGTGTTTCCATTGAAATGTTGGCTGTAAAACCCGACAACATTTCAATGGGCATCAGTCGGAGTAATACTCGTCCGGCTCGTAATCCTCATCTTCCGTGAAGTCCTCGTCGAGATCGTCAATCTCGTCCGCCCAACGGTCGAAGATTTCCTCGGCTTCCTTAGCCGCCTCACGATAGAGGCTCAGGCGGTTCTTCTCAAAGGCGGCAAAGGCGGGGACGAACTTGCCGAACTCGCGGATTGCCTTCACATCCTGCGTGCGCATATCTGCGACGCACTGAATGATTTCGGACATCGTGAGCAAATCGTCGATCATCAGCTCATACTTGTCCTTGGGGATAGATACGGCTTCATCATCCGCCGCGTCAGCGAAAGGGGTATTCTCATCGCTGTTGCTGCACTTGGGAACATCAACCTTGAAGTAGAAACCGATCATATCCACAGATACCTTGGTCATAATCTGACGCGCCTCCTTGACCTTTTCGTCGATGTCCTCCCTCACATGGAGGTAGGCGCGGTGATGCTTCTTGAGGTCGCTTTCCAGTCGGATCAGATCGGTCAGCTCCCACAGAGCCTTAAACAGCGCGGAGGTGTTCTCTCCGTATTCGATAGCGTCCGCGTAGGGAATGGTAATCATCTTGTTGTTCATGTTCAAAAATCCTCCTTAGTTCTGTACGGTTTCTTCGGGTTTGGTGGTCATGATGCGGTAGAGTTGGGTGTCCTTCGGGAAATCGTCCTTGAAGGGAACGATGGTCGAGCCGTAGAAGATCAGCCCCTCACCGGCATTGGAATTGGTGATGTAGTTCTGCTGGCTGGGCGAGATGTTCAGCGCCTTCGAGAGAATCTGCCGGTCGCCGGATGCCTGATTCAGAAGGTAGACAAAATCCGAGTTTTCAAAGATGTTCTCCACCTCGCGGGAGGCAAGAAGATCCTTGACGTTCTGCGTGATTCCGGTCGGGATGCCGCCCCATTTTCTGAAACGCTTCCAGATTTCCACGCTGTACGCGGCGGTCTGTTCCTCTTTCAGCAAAAGGTGGAACTCGTCCATGTAGTAGCGCGTTGCCTTGTGCTGGGCGCGGTTGATGGTAACTCTGTTCCACACCTGATCCTGCACGATCAGCATACCGAGCTTTTTGAGCTGCTTGCCGAGTTCGCGGATGTCATAGCAGACAAAGCGGTTGTTGACATCCACATTCGTTCTGTGATTGAAGACGTTCAGAGAGCCGTGAACATAGATTTCAAGGGCAGTTGCAATGCGCTGTGCCTCCGGCTCCTTCTGATTTCTCAGAATGTTGTAGAGGTCTTCGAGGATCGGCATTTTCTCCGGCTTGGGGTCTGCAAGAAACTCCTGATAGACCATGCGGACGCTGCGGTCAATGATGGTCTTCTCAACCGGCTGCAAGCCGTCCTTGCCGCCGACAATCAGCTCACACATGGAGAGGATGAAGTCGGATTTCAGCGTCAGCGGGTTTTCCTCTTCGGAGTAGTTCGTGTTGATGTCCAGCGGATTGATGTAATCCGTGCTGACCGGCGAAATGCGGATGACCTGACCGCCGAGCTTCTGCACAAGGGGGAAATACTCGGCTTCGGGGTCGCAGACGATGATGTCATCCTCCGTGATGAGGAAGGCGTTCGTCATTTCGCGCTTGGCGGAGAAGGACTTACCGGAACCGGGTGTACCCAAGATCAGCCCGTTGGGGTTCTTGAGCCGCTTGCGGTCAACCATGATCATGTTGTTGGACAGCGCGTTCAGCCCGTAGTAGAGAGCTTCGCCGCCCTGAAAAAGCTCCTGTGTGGTGAACGGCACGAAAACCGCTGTGCTGGAAGTGGTCAGTCCTCGTTCGATTTCCACCTGATTGACGCCGATAGGCAGAGAGGACATCAGCCCTTCCTCCTGCTGGAAGTCAAGACGCTTGAGCGCACAGTTATACTTTTGGGCAATGGCGGCGGTCTGGAACACCGCGTTTTCGAGCTTCTGGCGGTTGGTTGCTGTGTTCATGATGAGGATGGTCACGAGGAACAGTCTCTCATTGCGGGTCTGGAGATCCTGCAACAGACGCTTTGCCTCACCGCCGAAGGTGGCGAGATCGGACGGGATGATGTCCATATCGTAGCCGGAGCGGACTGCCTTTTTCTGCTCTTCGATCTTCATCTTGTCGAGGTCGGTGATCTTCATCTTGATGCTCTTGATTGCCTTCGCCTGGTCAATCGTCCGGATATGAAAATTGACCGTGATGTTGCTGTCCATCTCAAGGAAGTCGGCAAGCATACGGTCATTGAGTTCCGGCGCGAGGATTTGCAGGAAGCTCACCGCACCGATGGTTCTGCCCATCTTGAAGCACTTGCCTTCACGGAAGTCAAAGGAAGTGGGCGCGATGAAGTCCTTCGTGCTGAGTCCCGTCCGGGCTACCATGTCAAAGGAAAAGCGGAACGGCTCATTGGTGTCCATGTTGAACACATCATGAAGCACTTTCAGCCGCTCATAGCCGGACAGCGGCTCGGTTCTCACACCGAGGGTTTTGAAGTTGTTGAGAATATCGGTTTCAATGCGTTCGAGCTTCGGCTTTGCCGTGCGGAGGGAGTCTGCCTCAATACCGAAGGTGATGTACTTCCTCTTGACCAATCCGTTGTTGCCCTTGGTGAGCTGGCTTTGCAGCATACCGGAATACTCGGAGCGAATGTCGTTGAAGGCGTCCTCCTGTGCCGGAATGTTGATGCGCTTGCGGAACTCATTGAGGCTTGCCTTCTGATTGATGAAGGAGAGCTGGACGAAGATCGAGCTGTCGAAGTAGTTCAGAAAGTCGCACCAGTTCTCAAAGATGGCAGTTTTGTCCTCGTTCTGCGCAAGCTGGTAGTTGATGTCCTCAAAGGCGATGGACTTCGTGTAGAGGCGGCTGTTTACCTTGCAGATACCGTCGCGGCACATCTCCACATAGGGAATGGTCTGCTGGGCGGACTTGCGGACTTTCTTTGCCTTCCTGTCCTTTTTCTTCTGCATGACGATCCGCTTCTTCTCCTGAGCGGAAAGGGCATCGCCGTAAACGACGCCGTTTTTGACGGTCATCTTAGGCTTTGCCTTTGCTGTGCTGTTGTTCAAGCTGCAATTCCTCCTGTTCTTTGATTTTCTGCTGAATCTCAGCGTAGAGATTGTTCGTGCGATAGGGACGCACCTTGTCCCGGATGAACATGGACTGTACGATGTGGTACAGATACTTTTCGGCGGGCTGACCGTCCTTCTCGTAAAGCGCGAAGAAGATGAACGGGAGCATGATGACCACCATCAGCATTGCCGCCGTAGACAAGTTGAGATGCGCCTTCGCCAGAAAGAAGATCGGGACGCCGACCGCCGCAGCGATGGAAAAACAAATGAGCTGCCGCTTGGTCAGGTTGAACATGACCTTCGTTTTGACGCGGTTAAGATCCTTCGGGACCGGAACAAATGCCATTGACTGTTTCCTCCTTTCTAAGCTGCTTTTCATAGCGCAGCTTCATTTGTGCGGGATATTGATCCTCCTTCGGCTGACGCTTGCCCGTCCAGCGAAGTCCACCCGCTTTGCCTTGACAGATCCAGCCGGAAGCACGAAGGCTTGCACCGTTTTCACTTTCCAGCGTGTAGGTGATGATGCGCTTATAGCCCATAGCCGCAGCAGCTCTTGCCGCCGCGCCGTAGAGAAAGCTGCAAGCGTTCTTCGCCCCGTTGGTGCATAGCCTTGTAACCTCCAATGTGAAGCCGTCATCCAGATACCGGCTGACAGGACGCCCGGCGATGATTACACCGACCAGCTTACCGTCTGCCTCACAGCCGATGGAAAACTTGTGACCGGCAACCGGCTTGTGATGCCGGTGATGCTGCCGGACATACTCGTTGGCGTCTCGAAGAGAGATGGGTCTTAGCCGCAGCATGGTGTTTCCTCCATAGGAAGATGAGCCGTGCATTCGACCTCGTTGCCCCAAACGTCCCAGCCTTTGGGGGACTGACGGGCAAAAAGCTCCACGCGGGGAAGGTCTCCCATGAGCCGAACAATGCGTTCCCTCGCTTCATCCGGCTTTTTGGAATGCTCTTCGATGTGGCTGAGGATGACCTGACGCACACCGGCGTCAACACGCTTCGGGTGTCCCTTCGTAGCAAGGATGCAGATTTCGGCGTTTGCCCTTGTCCAATACCCCATGCCGGTGAAGAGATCATCGTTCTTGCGGTTTTGCTTCACCCATACAAAAGCCACGGTCTTATAAGAAAAGCCCCATGCCGTCAGCACTTCGAGTGCTTCACAGAGGCACGGGAACGTGATCCAGAGAAACAGAGCGCAGTCCTTAGCGGCAAGCTCACCGACCGGAAGTGCCTTGATGTCTTCAATGCACATTGTCGGGTAGTGGCTTTCCGCCGACCGTCCCTGTCCCTTCTTGGAGTAAGTCCGATACGCCCAAGGGGGATCGGCGTAGATGATGCTGTACTTCTTCATGCTGCCGACCTCCTTAGTGCGCATGGAAAATGGATTTTGCGAGGCTTCCGGTCTTGAACAGCGAGAAGCACAGAATAACCGTGTACGCTGCCACAGAGAACAGAGCCGAATGAATGTTGTCTGCGATGATCATGCCGTTGATCAGCACCGCATAGATGCCGACGCAGACCATGATGAGAAAGCCCTGAAATGCCAGAGCGAACAGACCTTTGAGGTAGTTCGTGCCGATGCTGCCCCATTCGCGGTTGCTCATGGTTGCGATGGGAATAGGCGCAATGCTCACGGTGCAGTAAATCTCAATCATGCGCCCGTAGAGAATAACCGTAATGAGGATCGCCATAATTTTGAGGCACAGGCTGATCAGGAGCGTTTCTATCGACAGTCCGAGCAGTTCTCCGACGCCCATGTTCTCCATGCCGGTACGCATCTGCGCAATCGTCGCGTCAATGTCAATGCTGGTGTTGCCGTGGATGACTCCGGCTGCACCGGAAACCACGTTCTGCCCGATGTCGAATACTGCCATCACGATGTCAAACGTGTGTGTCACGAGATAGATCGCCACAGCCGCCTTGAAAAACCACTTGAAGAACATCCAAGTGTCCATGTCGTGAAGGTTGTTTTTCTCGGTGATCATGGAAATCAGCTCATAGCACAAAACAAAGGTGATGATAATACCAGCGATGGGGACTATCACGTTTTCGGATAGTCCCCGGATCATCTGGTACACGCCGCCGTTCCAGCCGGACGGTGTTTGCCCAACTTCGGCGGCAATCGTTCCTACCTTCTCGTTGACATCGGTGAACATATTGGTCAGGTTGCTCTCGATCCATCCGATCAGCATATCCTTGAGAGCCTGTTCGATCTTTTCTAAAATGCTGCCCAATATTTCACCACCCTTCGGTTAAGCTGGGCTTGCCGTGGATTAGCCGAACAAACCGGAGAGCAGAGGGATGAGGGTCGTGCCGATCAGCACCACACCGCCGCCAGCCATGAGCTGCTTGATGCCCTGAGACTTAGCGCCGGGGTTGTCGTTGCCGTAGCCTTCCATGAGGTTGACAACACCCCACACCGCAAGACCTGCGCCGAGGGCGATAACAAGCGTCTGGAGAACCGTAACTGCCTGATTGATAAATGCCATACTTGAATTTCCTCCTTAAATCGTTGGTGAATTGTGAAGGGCGAGTGCCTTTTCCAGCACCCGCCCCGATGGTTACTTCTGCGCGGCTGCCGGATTAACCGAACAGACCGGAGAGCAGAGGGATGAGGGTCGTGCCGATCAGCACCACACCACCGCCAGCCATGAGCTGCTTGATGCCCTGAGACTTGGCGCCGGGGTTGTCGTTGCCGTAGCCCTCCATGAGATTGACAACACCCCACACTGCGAGACCTGCGCCGAGGGCGATAACGAGC
>ERZ506821.517-NODE-517-length-17586-cov-6.567224_pt1 | contig 17586 bp, 21 predicted proteins | sample MGYA00512912_ERZ506821 | MGnify/ENA metagenome assembly ERZ506821
TACTTGGTTTTGTTCTGAATTTTCTCAAATCCTAAGGTCTAAACCAGACCTTTTGTTTTTAGAATTTTCAGGGTTTTACATACTGTCTAATCTTCAATTATCAAGGTTCTTTGTTGTCGGCTTGTTCAGCAGCAACTTTTATATCTTATCACAGTCGCTCGTGTTTGTCAACAACTTTTTTCATTTTTTTCTTTCTTACTCTCTTGCGCTTTTGGTACTCACCGCAGCGCAAGAGATATCTTACCAGATGCTTCAGCAAATGTCAACAGATATTTTCAACTTTTTTCATTTTTTGCGTTTTTCCATATCCAGGCCCTCTCAATCCCTATGATTTTCCTGGTTTAACCGGCTTAAATCCGATATGACAGAACGCATAAACATGGGATTCTTCTTATATTCAGCCATACTGCTTTCCTCGCATATGGATTCAAATAGCTTTTGAGGACTTTCTTCCTGCATTCGCCCCCTGTACGCCTCTGTACACTCCCTGATTTTAGAGATTCTTGAACGCCCGCCATGAATCATGTGCATTCCTGTCCTTCTGTCGTAGACCTTATCCCACGCAGGACAATACAGGTCAACCTCCTCCAGTCCTTCCAGACGCCTTAATGTTGCTTCGCTGGCATGAGAGTTTTCATAAATCAGAGCATCCGACGGATCCAGAATGGCATCTCCGGTAAAAAGGATTTTCTCCTCCCTGTAATAAAAGCACAGTGATTCCCTGGAATGACCGGGTGCTCCTATTACCTGAATGGTAATTCCGGGTTCCAGATACAGCAGGTCCCCGTCTGACAGGATATTGTCCACCGGAACAGAACCATCCACCAGACCATAAAAGCCAGGTATGGGCCGCTTCTCATATTGCAGGTCTATATCTTCAATCCAATCCCTCTCCCCCCTGCTGGCATATACGCAGCAGGAATACCTTTCCTTTATGGATTTTAGGGCTCCAATATGATCCGGATGGGAATGGGTCAACAGTACAGCATTTATATTTTCTCTGTTTTTTCCAAATTTATGTATATATTCCCCAATTTTTTTATCACATCCTTTTACTCCCGTATCTACCAGGTAACAGCCCTCCTTTCCCATTATAATATACACATATACATACCTAGCGATTTCAGGTGTAACATTAAACTGAATGCGCAGCTGATGAACTCTGTCATATATTTTCATCCCATTTTCCCCTCTCTTTTATCCCTGTCATCCCCATGCATTTCACCGGCCGTGATAATGACAGCCTGGCTATCCACTGTATTTTCCCTTTTACTCATGATCCTTCTGTATTCCTCTGAAGAAAAACACCGGTCTATGCTCTCCCTGTCCGGAAACCATATCATAATAAAGCGGTCTGGACGCCAGTCTTTCCCCATATATTCAATCCCTTCGCTTCTCACCACATACCTCCCTCCGTGTTTCTCCACTATAGGCCTGACCAGTTTTATGTAATCGTCATAATCTGCCCGGTCTTTTCCTGGCTCCAGGGATACAGAAATAATAAAGTAGCAGCTCATTTTTTCTCCTTTTTTTTGCAAGTGAACACTTGCATATCTGATAAAAATAAATGGCACCGCATGGTACCATATATTTTCATGTTTACTTGGTCACTCCATGGATAAATGCATCTACCATTTTTACAATATACTCATCTGCTTCCATCTCAGTCAAACCGCCGCCAAAGGATGCCTTAAAAAATACAAATCCAAAATTTAAGGATAAAAACATCATCGCCATGTTCTCGTAATCATCCGATATAAGCTTTCCCTTATCATACATTTTTCTGAGATATTCCATAACACCGGTTTTAAAGACCAGAGGAATGGCTAAGATTCCTTCCCTTGTATCTTCCGCCAGCTCCGGCGTACGCAGTCCCAGAGAGAGCTTGACAAACTCCGGCGTGACCTTTTTCATGTAAATGCGGGCAAATTGGCATAGATCCTCTGTCAGATTCCCCGTCTCATTCTTAAAGTCTTCCGGTTCCAAATCCGGATGCCATCTTTTCTGTTCCATGGCCTGAAGCACAATTTCCTTCTTTCCCTTAAATTTTCTGAAGATGGTACACTCGTTCACTCCGGCACGTTTGGCAATATCCTTTGTAGTGGTAGCTGTATATCCTCTCTCCACTACCAATTCCATAGCTGCATCTATAATATTCTGTCCTGTCTGGTCCATATCACCCTCCCGCAAAAGCAAGTGTACACTTGCATTATATAGTAATCTCTTCCTTCTGTCAAGACCGCCTGTCACAAAAAGGCCAAGCTGTTCATTATTCCATCCGTATCCAGGGGCGAAATAGCGCCGCCGAATATGACCATCTGCACTCTGCCTCCACTGATTCTGGCATAAACCTTCAAAAATCCCGGTATGCCCAGGGAAGATGCATCCATATAGTGATAACAGTACCAAGAGCCGCTGGCAAGATGACTGGCTGTCTTGGACTGGGGTGCCCCCAACTCCGCTTCCACAGCTGTATCCAGTACTCTTTCCTGGTATGTATATACCAGTTCTGCATATCCTCCAAAGTCCGCCAGTGATTCCGACATGATACAGATAAGGCTGCTGCCGTCCACACTGGTCATATAGATTCCCCTCTCATCAGAGGAATGAAATACAAACCCACCGGGAACAGTGACAACCACATTGTCAATCTGCTTTATTGCGCTGCTGTCCTGGCTCTGTTCCTGAGTCTGTACCACGCCGCCCTCAATCCATGCCCCCTGTGCGTCAACGCTGTATCCATCCGGTGTCTGAGCGCTCTGGAGGCAGTAACCGTCCTCATTAAAATAGTAACATTTTCCATCTATCCAGGACCATTCGCTTTTTAAATACGTGCCATTCTCATTCTGGTACCACCAGCCGGTATCATCCTGCCTCCACTGGCCTGCCAACGCACTCATGCTCACAGCCGCAGTGGCAAATAACACCGCAATTACCATCTTCCAGCACCTTTTCCTATCAGCTGCTCTCTTATTAGTTACTCTCATTTCAGTTACTCTCATATCAGCTTCCCTCCCTTAGTCTTATACTTCCAATATACTTCTCTTTTCCTGGGACAAGAACCTAAAATGAACTAAAATCATACTTTAAGATGGTAAATACAAAAACAAAAAAACCGGAGCACCTTGTAAAAAAATAAATACAAAGCTCCGGTTAAACAGCAAAAAAGCGCGAGACGGGATTCGAACTCTCCCAATGTCGGGAAAGCTACTAAAATCAAGGAGGAACGCACACTGTCTAAGGTGTGTCTACAGGCTGTCTACAACTTGGAAATCAGAGAGGAAAGCTGTCAAGGGGTCTGCGGAGCAGATACATTTTACCCCTTTACTGCTTGTTATAGCGGTTGATAATATTCCAGAATTGCAAAGGAGGTTGATAGAACATTTTTTGTCTATCAACCTCTTGATTACTTTTTTAACTTTTATCGCTTAAAGATACTAACTGTATCGTATATCATTCCTTTCCATGCAGTTTTTACTCTAAGTGTATCTCCTTCGATATGAAGTTCATAAATAAATTGTTCCATATCTGCACCATCAAATAAGTCATAATAGATATCTAAATCACTTAACTTGCCTGATTCAAATACATATGAATCTCCATCTTTTTTTAGGATTGCTTCAGAACCATGCACCTCTGCACCCCAAATTTCTGCCTTTAATGTATTTTCGTCAATTTCAGTTAAGATAATGTACTCTACAGTTGCGTCTGCCTCTTCTGGTTTCCACTCTATAAAATTGCCATTATAGTAATAACCTGTATGGGTATATTTCCCATCTATATTAGAAGTTTCATTATTAGGCGTTTGCTCGGTGACTTTTGTTTCAACCTGTCCATTGTTTACCCATGCTCCATCAGCATTTACATTAAATCCATCTGGCGTAACAGTATTTGTCAGCAACCAACCATTCGTATCGAAGTAATAGCACTCTGCTGTCCCATCATTATTCCCATCAATCCATTGCCAACCGTTATTTGCGTATGTACCGTCTCCGTTATCGTACCACCAGTTGTTTTGATTCTCTCCTTTTCCAACGCTCCATGTTCCGGCAAATGCTACACTCGACGTTGCCATTGAAAATACCATCACCATAGGAATCATTTTTTTTAATTTCATTTTGCCCTCCTAAAATTTTATTTTATCTTATTTGCAAGATAACATTTTTAAATTTCACCCTTCGATTACACATTCGAAGCTAAACATCACCATTACAAGGATTAGCTAGTTTCTTCATTTCCTCTCGCGTAAATATGTAGTATTTCCCATCAAATTCATTTATATATCCAACCCGTCTAGGTATTTCAAATAGAGTTCCATTATCTGTGTATGGGCTTGGATTGACGTAGTTTTCAGGAAGTACTGTATATAAACTTGTACTATTTGTTGGATCAGCCCAATATTGAACACCATCTATTGTCAGCAGTGTTACTACATGAAACATGCCATTGAAGTCTATTTTCATAGATTCAGCATTGATTTCAGCCGCTTTACACATAGCCGTGTACAATTTCGTATAATGTTCACATACTCCACGCCGGTCTCTTAGAGCATAATATTCCGGTGCTCCAGTATAAGCATAATCATATATAAAATAGCGATTAACATATTCTAATATATTTATTGCTGTATCATATTGATTATCGGCTATTGTAATATCTGACAGATGTTCGACAGCAAAGTTGCTTACAATAGTGGCACCAATCGCCCTGTCGTCTTGCCCTTTCACCATACCAGCATAAGGCGTGTTGGCTGTTAATTCCCCATATGCTTCATTGACCGAATTATACGGAATTTTACCCTCTACATCATCCACGGTCAGGGGGCGAATTCCATTTTCTAAAAAGTAATCACTTCCCATTTCATGCGTAATACTCGCCATCTCTGATTCTATAACTCCCATATCAATCAGCCGTGCCAATTCTGCTGGCGTTCCTATAAATCCTCCTGATTCCTGACCTTCTGCTGGCGTAGCAGCTACTGCTGGAATAGTAGCCGTTGAGGTCGTTAGTACTGCCACAAGTGCTGTCATTAATACCTTTTTCATAAAATCACGCCCTTCTTAATTTATCATAAAATTTGAAACTATTACTTTAAAAAAATTATTATGCCAAATAGCGACCACTTTTAGTTTTTAATATTATACACCCAAAGTATATGTTTTGTCTATAAACTTTTAGTATGTGGAGGTGTAAACTTAAAATGAACAGTGGTGAAAGATTAAGGATTCTACGTGAACGTTATCATCTATCGCAAAATGATGTAGCAAAAATTTTAAAAGTCTCTCCTGCTTTAATTAGTTCCTACGAACGAGGGGAACGTATGCCAAGTATTCAACGGCTTTCCTCTCTTGCGGATATTTATCATACAACAACTGACTATATACTGTGTCGTAACAACTCTGATAATGATGATATTCTACTTTCGTTGAAAGGATTAAGTGATAGACAAGTAGTATTGATACAGGAATTAGTTGGCACTATGCGTAATATATAAATTCTGTCACTGAATTTTCTTGAGTTTTATGGTTAATTTATTTTATTTTAAGAAAAATATAATTGAATCACTTTTCAATCCATGGTACAATTTTTATATGAATTTTAGATTGACCGAGGTGAATTGATGGTATAATTTGAATTGTTTTTTTATCTGTTCAGACTTCAATGTCTGTGGAAGGTTCTTACCTATGTATAAGGTAAGAAGAACGTGCAAGTGCAATTAGCAAAGGCATGTTGGTTTTTCCACTGGCAGAGGAAGTCTTTTTTGTTTTGCTTCTTCCCAGTGCTTAATCCCGGGAAGTTTTTTAATGCTTAAATATTCCAAAGTTCAAACGCACTTGAACGCGCGCTCAAAGTGCTCTAAGAGGAGCATGATTATGAGTAAAAAGAATTATAAAGAACAGATAGAAAACAGCCCCTACTCAAAGGAGGCAAAGGAAACAGGTTCTCGCTTATACAGCTTGCGGACGGAAAAAAGGCTAAGCATGGCTGATGTTGTGGCTCGAGTAGAGAGTGCTCAAAGAGATGAAGACAAGCAAGTCAAACTTTCAAAATCCCAATATGCCCGATATGAACTCGGTACGGCTTTTATTAATACAGAAGTCGTTTACGCTCTGTGCGAGTTCTATCATACTTCACCGGACTTCCTTTTACTTGGGAAAAAGTCTACTGGAAAAGAATCTGGTGATTACGATATCAGTAATCTGATAAGCCCGATAAGTGGCGAAAATCTGCAATCATTTTGCGATTTTTTGGAGAGCCTAGCTAATGTTCTTCGTAAAATCGCAAAAGATAAGTAGATTGAAAAAATTTTGCCCCGTATAAATTACGGGGCTGATTTTATGGGACAAAATATCCCATAAAACCTACTGTAATCGGTAAAAAAATGAAGTATTATTGATACATCAAACAACACAACGCGCGGCATGTTTTTGATAAATACAAAACAGGAGGACATGACTAATGAAACCAAGAACGTTTGCGGATTTAATCTCAATTATCCGCAAAGCCCCCAAAGGAGAGTGTTTTCCCTTTAAGAATGGTGTGCTCCAGACTTATAGCGACACGCCATTCCGTGGAAATCTCTACCTGAACAACTGCCCTGCTTTGATTTATTTTATCTCTGAATCAGGCGAAATCAGTTTTTCTTTTTGGAGAGATACTCCACCACGAATCAGTTGGGAGCGATTTTCATTTAAGGGTACCGACAGTATTCAGAAAATGACAATCACTGCTAATACCTACGCGATCGCACCACAAATTGTTGCCTACCTTGACGAATTATTAGAATATGTAGAAAACGGAGGAATGCTAAATGTTAAGACCCAGTGACTTCATTATCACCAATTTTGCCGAGTTAGCCCAGGGACAAACTGGCCTGTGTGTGGGAGTTCGCCCTTATTACAAGGATTACAATAATGGCATTGCCGGAGAAATTGGCGGCCATAGCTATGACATTGTATTGCCGTTTCGGAAATACGAACATATTTCAATGAAGGTGCCCGGTTCTGCCTTGATTAATCCCGAACTGTTCAGCACCCCCAACGCCGTTGTACCCATTGAGCAGATTCAAGGTTTTTCTGCCCGTTGGTACAAAACCGCCAACATGACAGATTATTCGCTGTCATGTAAGGCTTCTGGTTTCACGATATCGAAGGAGGCAAAAGCATAATTGGAAAAGTGGTTAGAAAAATTCGACCGCTTAACCGATGGAGCCGTGGAGGGACTGAAAAAAGTCCCTTCACAGCTCCGTAATAACAAACGGTTGATATCGAAATTAATTTTATTTACTTTGATTCTAGGGTTGGGTCTGATGTCCGTTATCTGGGTTCTGACTGCATTTGTAAAAGCCATAGAATATCTCTATGGAATCTGGGTTGAGAACACGGAGTTGATTATCATACTCTTTGTTAGCCTGTGCATGCTCTTAGGTTCTATCACTTCGCAGATAAGTAAACACCGTGAAGAAAAAGAGCGCAGAAAACGGGAAGAACTGGCACGCCAGCAAAAGAATGCCTCTACACAATATGCCTACCTGCGTCTTTTCCTCTATAAGATTTTAGATGAAAGACTGTGCAGTTTAATAGAGGTGGTGAAACCTGTTGCCCCCAACCTGCTGAATGCTGTCACCCCGATAACCATAGATGACAGGCACGCAATTATTTACTATAATTTTCAGCTTCATAAAACAAAGACCCTGCCGTTTTCACAAGGAACCGACTACGTTAGCAACCTAATTTCCTCTCATGTTATAGCGAAAACGCAAATAGAGGGAATAGAGGGAATCACGGCGCCCGTAGGGGATAGCCTTATTACCCCAGTGCATGTAGATTCCGTAAAAGACCTTGGTTCAACCGCTATTATCGTTTTAGTTTTGGACTGTGAAGCATACAGGGAGTTAAAGGAACAGCAGGGGCATTCCATGCAATCCCGTGAATTAGTTGAGCATATCTAGGAGGTGGCTTATGATACTCGGATATAGCCTTGTAGATTGGGAAGAATACGGAATAAAGACCGCAATTCATACTGATATTTGTAAAAATCCCCATTCCCTGATTACGGGCAAGTCTGGAAGTGGGAAGTCGCAGAGTTTTCTTTGGTATGCCTATCATATTTTACAGGACCAGGAAAGCATTTTGTATCTGGCAGACTTTAAAGCCGGAAAGGAATATGCCCCTCTGAAAGGCTGTTCCGCTTATTCCTGCGCTGATAGTGCTGTTTCTATGATATACAACTACTATGAGTTATACTCTGAAATTCGACAGCACCAAAATCCAGAGATAGGTCACGTGACGCTTGTCATTGAGGAATGGTTCGGCTTATTGAGCTACATAGAGAGCATAGACAAAAAGCAAAAGAATGATTTGATGGCGAAGGTCGGAGAAATCCTAGCATTAGGACGAGGGATTGGAAATGGAATTGGAATCTTTCTTCTTGTCCAAAGGGCAGACAGTTCAAACTTTTCCGCCGGATCACGCGAACAATTCCAAAACCTTCTCTGCTTCGGAAGGCTTAGCCGTGAACAACGTCTTATGCTGTTCGCCGGCGAAGATTTAAACAATACCCGGAACTATAAAACCGGTCAGGGAATCGCTCTGATTGACGGGCAGGAAGGGGCTACAGAAATTATCGTCCCTTGGATTCCTGAACAAGATATACTGTTAAAACATATACGCAACTATATGGACAGACAGCCCTCGATTCAGGAATTGCTACACCAGATACAGTCAACCGGCGGCGTTGCGGAGCATAAGCCATAGGTTGACCGGAGCAGGGGGCGAAGCCCCTTGCTCCATACCGAAGTTGTTAGTATTACCACAACTTCGGTGTCAGTGTCAAAAACACAAAGAATCCTTTAAAATCAATGGTTCCGGCATACCCCCGATTGTGTCGGCTCTGTGCCGGAACATAGAAAGGAAGTACCATGACAACTAAAAAGAAAAACTTAAATAATAATCGGCGTAGCCGCAAATATAATTGTACATTTAACAATCCAGATAAGCATAAAAACTGCTCTCATCAGGCCATTAAAGAAAAACTGTCAAGCTGGGAGAATATTATCTATTGGTGTATGTGTGATGAAATTGCCCAAACGCCCCATACCCATTTATTTGTACAATTTAAGAATCCGGTTTACTTTTCCAGCATAAAGAAAACTTTTCCCTCTGCCCATATCGAAGAAGCGCAAGGAACGGCAGAAGAAAACCGGGCGTATATCCGCAAAGAGGGCAAATGGGAAGATACTGAAAAGGGAACCACGAATTTAAAAGATACCTTTGAAGAATGGGGAACCATGCCCCAAACGGGACAGGGACGAAGAAGCGATTTAGCCAACCTATACCAAATGATTAAGGACGGCTATTCCAATGTGGAGATTCTGGAAATCAACCCAGACAACCTCCTGAACCTACAGCACATTGATAAGGCACGTTTAGAGATACTTTCCAGCCGCTACAAGGCAGAACGGCGCATGAATCTATTAGTAACCTATGTCAGTGGTGCAACCGGTTACGGTAAATCAAGATACATTCTTGATAATCACGGTGATTCTAATGTATACCGGGTAACGGACTATAAACACCCATTTGACACATACTCCGGGGAAGATGTAATCGTTTTTGAAGAGTTTAGAAGCGATTTACCAATAGGAAATATGCTGAACTACCTTGACGTCTACCCTCTGCAACTTCCTGCAAGGTACAACAACCGGCAAGCCTGCTACAACTTCGTCTATATCGTTTCCAACTGGAAATTAGACGACCAGTACCATAATATCCGCTTAGAGCAGAAAGAAACATGGAACGCCCTTATGCGGCGTATTCATAAGGTGAGGATATACACGGCTCCCGGTGAATGGCAGGAATATGACACTATTGATTATCTGCATGGATTCCAGCCGGTTGACAGGGCAGATACACCATTTAATAATTAAATCTGACAGGCGTTGGGACTTCACAATATACGCTGATAAAATTATTGCAAACAAAAAACATAACGAAAATAATCATACTTACAAATTATAAAATCATAGACCATATCAAATTTCAATCAAACAATCCCCCAAATAAAACTTTGTTCCCTGCGCCTGTTACAAGGCGGCGTATATGAATGACAATAAAAATACTTCGGAAATCTTCAATCTTTCTTTATTGAAGGAAGCCCTTGAATGCGGTATACTTGATACATACAGTGTGCTAGATACGCTTATGTCAACAAAGAGAGAACAAGTCCGTAAAATACATAATTACGCCATCACACCGCCAGCAAAAGAGGGCGGACGGTGGCAGACCTGCTATAAGGGGTCAGACGGAAAAAGAAAGAATATCAAGGCACAGACGGAAGATGAATTATTGGATAAGCTGATTCCGATATACTTCCAAAATTCGCACATTGACAAAATGACTTTTTACGAACTGTATGAGGAATGGCTGGAATACAAACAGACCGTAACCAACAGCCCTAATACCATCAAGCGGCATAAACAGCATTACAGCAAATATTTTGAACCATCTGCCCTGCATAACAGGAAAATCAAGAGGATAGATGAATTACTGCTGGAATCAGAATGTAACCGCATTGTAAGGGAGTTTAATCTCCCCCGTAAAGAGTGGGGCAACATCAAGACAATCTTAAACGGTATGTTTGAATATGCCATCAGGAAAAAATATCTGACTGAGAATCCCATGGACAAAGTTCAGATTCTTGTCAAGTTTAAGCAGGTAGTCAGAAAAACAGGTAAAACAGAAACTTATAATTCTGATGAACTGAATGACTTAAACCAGTATCTTGACCGCATGTATACAGAAACGCTTGATACCGCATTTCTGGCTGTCAAATTAAATTTTTTGCTTGGCTTGCGTGTTGGGGAACTGGTAGCCCTGAAATGGGACGATTACATCAATATCAACCATCTGCATATTGTCCGTGAAGAAGTCAGAAATCAGGTTACAAACCAATATGAGGTAGTGGAGCATACAAAGACAAACCGTGACCGATTCGTGGTTCTGGTTCCAAAGGCAATCAATATTCTGCAAAAGATAGGGCATACCGGCGATTACATTTTTATGAGGGACGGGGAACGGCTTACATCAAGGCAGATTGCCTATGTACTGGAAAAATATGCAGAACGTCAGGGATTGTCTACAAAGTCCACTCACAAAATGAGAAAGACATTTGCCAGCAACCTAAACGCCAGTGGCGTACCGCTGGACTGTATCCGGGAACTGCTGGGACATAGCAACTTGAATACCACTCTCGGATATATCTACAATCCATTGACGGAAAAAGAAACCTATGACCTCATATCTAAGGCTTTGTAAGCTGTCTACAACTGTCTACAGCCTGAAAGACACACAAATATAGCGGAAGTCCTTATAAATCAAGACTTCCGCTACCAATAAAAAGAGCGCGAGACGGGGATCGAACCATACCGCTATTTCTCCATCTGGACAGAATAAGAAGTGTCTACAACTGTCTACAACGTTTTGGAGAACGTAAAAGGCTAAAACTCCTTATAAATCAAGGAAATTTCAGCCCATACAAAGAGCGCGAGACGGGATTCGAACCCGCGGCCCCCACCTTGGCAAGGTGGTGCTCCACCCCTGAGCCACTCGCGCGAAAATGTTATTATTTTATTTTTAAAGTCGGGGTGACAGGATTCGAACCTGCGACCTCCTGGTCCCAAACCAGGCGCTCTAGCCAAGCTGAGCCACACCCCGGCGCTGGCATAATATAACCTGTCATCCAATCCCGTCTCTCGACGCAAGGATTATTATATACTATGCCTTCACAAATGTCAACAAGAATCCTACAGAAAATTCAGCGAAAAATGAGCCTCTCCCTCTTTGTCAATCTCCATGAGCATGAAAGAGGGCTTATGTCCGTCCTGTCGGGGATAGGACAGGCTTCCCGGATTCAGCACAATCAAATCCTTATCTCCTTCCTTTTTCTCCATCTCGTAGAAGGGCCTGTGGGTATGCCCGAACATGACAATGTCAAAGCCTCTGGCTCTGGCCTCCTGTTTCAGATACTCAGCCCCCACAGAGACATTATAGTAGTGTCCGTGGGTCAGAAGGGTCTTATACCTTCCAATCATCAGTTCCTTCTCTTTATCCAGACATGAAAAAAAGTCATTGTTTCCCAAAATAATCTCTAAATCGCAGTCTTCATTGACCCAGGTGGCAATGGCATGTTCACTCCCCTCTGCGTCTCCCAAATGAATCAGCATATCCAGCGGTCCGGTGCGCCGGATCACCTCTTTTAGATTCTCATCCCTTCTATGGGTGTCACTGACAATTAATATCCTCATCCTTCGTCCTCTCCATCTCTTACTTAAGCACACCTTCCAGGGCCTCCTTCATAGCCCTTAACGCCTTCCCCCTGTGGCTGATTTCATTCTTCTGCTCCATGGTAATTTCAGCGGATGTCTTGCCGAACTGAGGCAGATAGAGAATGGGATCATACCCAAAACCTCCATTTCCGGCCGGTTCCCCGGCGATAAGCCCCTCCATCACAGCCTCTGTGTGGAGTACCCGGCCGTCCGGCAGCATGGCTGCGATGCTGCACACAAACCTGGCGCCGCGCTCCTGTCCCGTGGCCTCCTTAAGACGCTCTATGATACTCCGGTTCTTAACCTCATAGGGCGTATCCTCGCCCAAGTACCGGGCAGAGTAGATACCCGGCTCCCCGCCAATATAATCCACCTCCAGGCCGGAGTCATCCGCCAGTACAATATCCCCTGTCAGATTCCACACAGCCCTTGCCTTAATCTCGGCATTCTCCCCAAAGGTGGTGCCGTCCTCCACAATTTCCGGTTCAGCGCCCGCTTCCTTCATGGAAAGTATGGGCAGCCCCAAATCAGCCAGTATAAGGCGTATCTCCCGCATCTTTCCCTCATTGCCCGTTGCAAATATGATTCTGTGTCCCATATCCAAAGCCCTCTGCCTTCTGTTCCTTTTATAATTCTCTGTTATTTCTTTGTATATGCCTTCAGGCACAGGTTGCAGGACTGTGTTTCCTCCACATGTTCCCACACCTTTCCGTCATGGCTCAGATACCCTTCGCCGTCTGTTAAGTCCACCTGGGCAATACCGTCCCCTGCGTTGTATTCAATGGCCACCGGATGTACGGTACCGGGCGTTATTATTTTAATTATTATAGCAAATTTTTCGTTGTCCTCCAAGGGGATTTTTTTATCCAGCACAATCGTGTAATAACCGGCATTGTCCAGTCTGCCCTTTGCCAGCAAAATCCGCTTATCCAGGGCGCGGTCCATTTCCCCGGCTCCCGCGTCCGGCAGGTTCCGGGCCGCATACAACTCGTACTCTGTATTCTTGTCCGTTGCATAGAAACCTGCGGCAGCCAGATTCTCTCCCTTACCGGCCCTGTAGGCATTGGCAAACCAAGCCTCGTCCTGCCCGTAGCCAATCTGTCCCACCCATCCGCACAGATCGCTCTGATGGATGTAGTCGTAATTGTCCACCGGCTCCACACCTGTGTATACAATATTATGGACACCAATATTGCTGTCAAAATAGGATACATAAAAATATCCCTGGTCCCCAAAATCCTCTCCCCAGCTGTTGGTACAGATAAACGCGCCGTCCCCTGCCAGGTCCAGGTTGAAATTCTCCCTGGAATAATTATCATCCCATCCAACGATAACAGAATCATGATTAGGCTTTTCGTTTCCGATGTAACAATAGGAGTTGGTCTCCCTGTTATAGTAAACGGACTGGCTCCGATAATCCCTCATGGATGTATACAGGGAGCTCTGTACTCCCCCCCTCAGGTACACAGCCCGTTTAATGGCCTCGTAATCCTTGGAGGGAAGAACCTGAATCTCCTGTACATGCACGCTGGGCGTAAGGCCGTCCGGCGAAACTCCGTCTCCGTATGGGTCCTGGGATTCCGGCACCGGTCCCTGCCAGGCCAGCAGATAGGCCATGGACATGGTATATTCTCCGCCCTCGTCCTGTCCCAGGAGAAAACTGTTGTGCATGGACATATGGTCCACCGCAAAGGTCATGGGCTTTCCCGGAAGCAGGGAGGACTCCAGGGCAGTCAGAGACGCAAAGGCCCAGCAGGTTCCCAGGGATCCCTGGTTTCCAATCTGGGGCGCCCTGCCCGTCTTTCGGTAGTCATAGGCAGAAGGAAGCTTTACATTGGCCATGTCCCGCCTGTTCCACTGGTACACGCTGTCTGCGCCGGATGTTTCAGAGACAGACGGATTTCTATTTCCGCCGGTATCGCCCATGCGGTTTTCTGCGGCATCCTCTCCGTTCCCCGGCGTACCCGCGCCGCCTGCTGCCGCAGGACTTTCTTCCCCGCCAGGATTCCGGGTTCCGTCAGGGTTCTGGGTTCCGTCAGGGTTCCGGCTGACGTCAGGGTCCTGAATGCCGTTTGTATTCTGTGCCCCGCCTGGGTTTTGTGTCTCAGCAGGATTCCGCGTCGGGCCGCATCTGGCCGTACCCAAAGACAATGTAACCGCCAGAAACAGGACCGCTGCTTTTTTCCTTATTCCATTTTTAATTATATCTGATACAACAACCATGGCCGTCCTCTCAATTTCAACCGTTCTCCCGGAGCTCCATCCACTCAGAAACTGTACTGCCAGAGCTGAATTTTTTGTCATTCTGCAAGGCGGGGGAAGGAAGCGGAGTGGGCCTCCGCTGACTGACGACAACGCGGCAGATGGCAAAATAGGCAGTGCTGGAAGTGCTGTTTCCGGCTGGCTGGAGCACTAGCTGCGCCTGGTCGGTCTTGGCCCCATGAACTGATAGAAATAGGTTTTCAGCATACCGTTGTATATCTTCCTGTTTTTGTCCGCCTTCCGTCCAATGTACTTCTGCGCATCTTCATAGGAAGTAATGAGGTACATGGACCAGGAATCCAGAGCCGCAAAGCGCTCCCCTATCTCCCGGTATAACGCGGGAAGGTTTTCCTTTTCCTCAATTCTCTCACCGTAAGGGGGATTGGATATGATGAAGCCGTATTTCTTGGGATGGCTCATCGCGCTGACCGGACGCCGCTGAAAGTGAATCATATGGTCCACTCCGGCTGACCGGGCATTGGACCTGGCTGCTTTCACAATATCACCGTCCACGTCGTATCCCTGGATATCCACCTGAACATCCTCTTCCACCAGGTCACCCGCCTCATCCATGGCTTCATACCAGCATTTGCGCTTGATCACGTTCCTCCACTCCTCTGCCAGGAAGGAACGGTTCATGCCCGGCGCTATATTGGCGGCCATCATGGCTGCCTCAATGGGAAATGTACCGCTTCCGCAGAAGGGATCCACCAGAATTCTGTCCCGGTTCCAGGGCGTCAAAAGAATCAGGGCAGCCGCAAGAGTCTCTGTGATGGGCGCTTTGCTGGTCAGTGTCCTGTACCCGCGTTTATGCAGGGATTCCCCGCTGGTGTCAATTCCCACCGTCACCATATCTTTATAGAGGAACACCCTCAGCGGATAGCTGGCCCCATTTTCAGGGAACCAGGTGACTCCATAACGGTTTTTCAGCCGCTCCACCATGGCTTTCTTCATTATAGACTGGATATCCGACGGGCTGAACAGCTTGCTCTTGATGGAAGAAGCCTTTGTCACCCAAAACTTCCCGTCTTCCGGTATAAAATCCTCCCAGGGTATATTTCTGGTGCCCTGAAACAACTCCTCAAAGGTCTCCGCTTTAAAGCTTCCCGCCTTGAGAAGCACTCTCTCTGCTGTGCGCAGAAATACATTGGCGCGGCAAATGGCCTCGTCATCTCCTATAAACGTGACGCGGCCGTCCTCCACCAGGGATATCTCATATCCCAGGTCCAAAATTTCTTTTTTAAGTACTGCCTCCAGCCCAAAATGGCAGGGGGCAATTAATTCAAATGTTTTCAATCAATTTTCCTCTCAATCAGCCTCTCTTTGTTACAGCTTCAGTTCCTTGACCACTTCGCCCTCCAGGGTCCGTATGGAGAATACCCCATTCTCCAGAACGGCATAGGTGTTGGGATTGCCTCCTTTTGGAATGGACACGGAGCCTGGGTTTAACACGGTAATGTGCCTGCCCCCTTCCGCCTCAATGGTCTCGGCCTTCAGTATATGGGTGTGACCGTGGATCAGGATGTCTCCGTCCTGCAATGGCGGAAGGCGGTCCTGGTTGTATACATGTCCGTGGGTAGCATAAAAAACCTTCCCCTCCAATACCAGAAGGCCATAATCAGCCAGTATGGGGAACTCCAGGACCATCTGGTCCACTTCCGTGTCGCAGTTTCCCCTGATTGCATAAATCTGGTTCTTAAGGGGGTTCAGCATGGCAATCACTTCCTTGGGGGCATATTCCCTGGGAAGGTCATTGCGGGGACCGTGATACAGGAGGTCTCCCAGAATCACAAGCCGTCCGGCTCCCGATTCACTGTATATATCCAGCATCTTCCTGCAATAATATGCAGAACCGTGTATATCAGATGCAAACATTATCTTCATGGGTCTGTCTCCTTTAAAATAGAATAATCACGTTTCTATTCTAAAGCCGAAAGCGGCCTCCTGTCAATGTATTTCCCCCTGTAATTCAACATTCCGCCCGCCAGGTCCACGGCATGATAACCCATCCTCCACAGGTCACGGCAGACCACCATGCTTTTGGCCCCCCTGTCACAGTAAAATACAATGGTCCCGTCTTTGCGGATTTCACCCATCAGGTTCTCAAGCTCATCGTAGGGAATGTTCACGCTTCCCCATATCCGGTCCTGCTCAAACATCCAGGGTTCCCTCAGGTCCACCAGCTGCGCAATCTTTCCCTGTTCCATCCATTGGTCAAACTGTCTGTATGATATCATTGGAAATGTCGTCATTTCCTACTCACCTTCCCTTTCTGTCACGTTCTGTCCGGGCCAAAGCCTGTCATTCGTGTCCTACTACCAATATATGCAGTCATTTCCACAGGGTGAGGACAAGAAAGTGCCTTCGGCACCTCAACTCCCCTAGCCCCTCATTCATGAGGGGAATTAGGGCTTGTTTTTTGCGTCATTTTATTCCATAATAATCTCATGAATGTGATTCAGAAGATGCTCAGAGACTATTACGAAATCATTGAATACGATATAAAACCCAGACCTGTCGTCATGGAAAACATTGATAAGGTCATTAACTGCGGGGATCCTTCTTATGGTGGCGCCATGTATGGCTGCCCCCATTGCGGTAACCTCAAGTTCGTTCCTTTTCGCTGCCACTCCAAGTTTTGCCCCTCCTGCGGCGCTAAGTATTCCAATGACAGGTCTACCGCTATGTCTTTTAAATTAATACAGTGTACCCATCGCCATCTCGTCTTCACCATTGACGAATCCCTCCGCCGCTTTTTCCTCGAAGACCGCACTCTGCTTAACTGCCTTTTCGAGGCTGTTTCTGATGTCATCAAAGAATGTTTTTTCTCCCTGAACAAATCCAGAAACTTTGTCCCTGGGTTTATCTGTGTCCTTCATACCTTCGGCCGCCCTCTCGGTTGGAATCCACACATCCATAATGACAAGTAAGTAATTATGACAAGTCAAACGAAAATTCCTCCAATCCATCATCTGTTTGCCAAAAAAACTTTACATTAA
>ERZ506821.530-NODE-530-length-17314-cov-4.037662_pt1 | contig 17314 bp, 19 predicted proteins | sample MGYA00512912_ERZ506821 | MGnify/ENA metagenome assembly ERZ506821
AAACTCTCTCTAAATCGCTGTCTAGGTTGTCCTGTTGTTGCTCCTCCTCTTTCTGAGACATCTTGGTTGCGACTTCTTTTTGAGCAGTCTCCTTTAATTTTGCTTTCCATTTTTCTACTTTATTCTTAAAGTTGGTTTCTTGACTGGCTTCTGGTTGGCCTTGATAATCGTTCTGTGACAAGTTAACCAAATGATCGGCTCCTGGAAATAGTTTAAATTGGAACGCTTTTGTCGCTTTGACTGGTCGCGCATTACTAAAGATTAATAAGCTCTGTTCTTCGGGCATACGCATAATTTCATCGGGTGTCATGAGCGAACGGCTCGTATAGCTGTAACTATCGCTCTTGCTGTGGCTTTCTTCCTTGCTGTGACTGGTACTCTCACTACCGGTTTCAACTTTTACGGTCGATTTACCTAACAGATCACTAAAGTATTTAGCGGTCACATCATTAGCGGCATTTAAGCAAATTTTAACCGCGTGATTACCTAAGATACTCTCGGCTTTATCCTTGCCATACAAGGCTTGTAGCTGGGTTAAGGTCTGACAAATGGTCGTCACGCCAATACCGTACCCCCGGCACGTTGCTAGAAATTCTTCGTACTTGGGAAACTTCCCTAAATTGACAAATTCATCAAGGATAAAGTCGACTTGGTGAGGCAATTTAGCGTGATGATCGGCGGCTAATTTGTATAATTCATCAAATAATTGTGAGAAAAACAGATTGATGAAGCTTTCATAGGTATTATCCATCACCGGAATAATCACATATAGCACAACTTTGGCTTTGCCAATCTCTTTTAAATCAAAGTCTGAAAAGCTGGTAAAATTGGCCACTTCTTTGTCGACAAACTTCGAAATGGTCGCCAACAGACTTTCAATAATGCTGGCTTTCATTTCCCCTTTGGCCTTTTTGAAACCTAACTCATAAGCGCGTCTCGCTGGATCAGACATGGTTAGATCAAGAAATAAGGTGTCTAATGGACTATCTGCACCTTTTTCCTCGGCTTCGACATCATTTTCTTGTAAGACTTGCGTTACGCCCGCCAAATTTCGTTGCTCTGGTGGCCGGTGGTTCATGACAAACAGGATTAGTGCCTTCAAAAGTTGCCGTTGGGTACTGAACCACACATCTTTTTTGCCCTCGGCATTTTCACTCTGAACGATCTTGGTGGCGACAGTTTCGGCTTGAATATCGCGCTGAATATAATCAAAAGGATTGTAGCGATCACTATGCGCCATGTTGGCAAAGTTGACGACATGCACTTGATAACCCTGGGCTAACTTAATACCGGCTGTTTTTTCGTATAATTCACCTTTCGGATCAGTTACGACAATGCTGTTCTCCGTTTCGTTAAACAGGTTAGTAATGACGACTGACTGGGTCTTATACGATCCTGGGCCCCCAACCACAAAGATATTCCGGTTGGGTTTGGTACTGTTATTTTGGTAAACAATTTGTTTATCCACGATTCCTAAAATTGTCCCATTCATGCGTTTACCTCCAATGCGGTTAGATTTAGATGACTTTTCTGATTTACTTCTTTTTCATCTGTATCCTGATTATCTGATAAATGAAAGATAAAATGACTGTGATAATTGCAAATACAAAAGTTAGTGTGCTCTTTCCCTGAAATAGGAACAAAACTATCGTAATTAACGACGTGATGATCGTAACTATTCGTACTAATAAATCTGGTCTGTTCATGCTTCTTGCTTCCTTTCACTTGCCTGTCTTGGATTGTGTTTTTGTTAATGCCTCTAATATTTCTGTTGTGGTGCTCCTGTTAAACGCTGTGGTGAGGTCTTTGGCATTGATACTAAAGTAATGGTCACTCAATTCTTTTAAATTCCCCCAGGTCGCACTCCCGTGGGTTTCAGTGTCCGCAGTTTCCCACGATTTATGTTTGCTACTTCGTTTCAAGGCAAAATAGATGGTGTATAGGACCACGGCGACACTGACAATAATTAGTACTGGGTTCTTTTGGCCCAAATACAAGTTGTAATAGCGACAGGGGTGTAAGGCTAACTGCTTTAACACCGTTGGCATATGATCTGCAAATGCCAACTTATAGCGGGACAAGGCCATGACAGAGCCAGCTAAAATTTCCGCTAAATACAAGCCAATGATTAGCGTTAGTAGGTACGGCCAACTGGCTTTAGCGCTGTTTAATAATTTGTCTTTCATCTAATCACCTACTATCTGTTTAATTCTTTGTTGGTTGGTGCCGGTGTATCGTTGCTTACCATGGATCAGGGTTGGTACTGACGTTAATTGATATTTTTGAATATATTGCCGATTCTGCGGTTGGTTCATGTTAATCAAGACGATGTTGTGACTGATTGCGTTGTGCCAATAAATTTGATGGAAAATCGATTGACAATCCGGGCAATCATCACGGTAAAAGAACAGAACTTTATCAGAATGCTTAGCCAACGTCACAACTGGCCGCTGTTTTTCCACGTAATTCACATATTGATGACTAGCAAAACCACTAACGGCTAAAATCACCACGATCACCGCTAGGGCTTTACTACCCCGCTTAATTAAGGTCACTGGCTTTAAAACTGCTACCTAAGTTTTGGACCGCGGTGATTCGATCCGTGGTGGTATCGAAAGTCACTTGATAAAGTACCGTCGCCTTTTGCCAGTCGTTGTCGCCACTCTTGCTTTCATAACTAACGACGGCCAAGCCTTTCATATCTTGGCCCTGCTTACTTTGTGTATACAGGTTCAGCTGATCTAATTTGGCTGAAACACTATTGCTGTCACCATACGTGCCCTTATTTGAAAAATATTGCTGATATAGCTTGTCGGAAATCAAGTCTTTCACGCCATCTTTACGCTGGCCGTAGGTCTTGGGCTTAAAGTTGTTCATGACCTTAAAGAACTTTGTGACCACTGTATTGAAGCTAATTTCAGCCGGACTTTTATCTTTATTATTTTGGTAGGTCTTATAGCTGTCAATTTGGGTGCTCAATAACTGCTTTTGTTGGTTAACTTTAGTCAATTGCTGGTTAACTTGGCGCTTCTGTTTTTGTAGTCGACTAATCTGCTGTTGTGCCTGTTTAACTTGGCTATGTTGATAGGCATTCGCCCCTAATGACATGATTAAGATCAAACTACCAATCGCAATACTTAAAACCATGCTGCGTTTCATTTACTCGTCCTCCTTACTTCTTGATTGGCCGGGCTAACGTTACATCGCTACCGTTCAATAAACTATAAAAAGCGGTGCCAAAAGTGCTTTCGTTAACCTTGTCGCCTACGCCACCTTGCTCAATGATTTTGGTGGCTTTACCTTGCCATTTATCTAGCAGAATGGCAGTATGGCCGTTGTTTCCGGCTCCCGCACCTTGATTGACGATGACAATATCGCCGGCTTTCGCGTCATTTTCACTGATCTGTTTCAAGTATTGATGGCTGCCTTTAGCGTCACTGGCCATCGTGCCGGTAAACCAACCCATGTTGGCCGGTACCTTGTAACCAGCCTTATTCAAGGCTAACCAGACAAAGCCCGAACAATCAGTTCCACCAGTTTTGCTGGGATTCTTTAAATCACTGCCTAAATCAGGGCTGGGGTGGTTTTGAACATAGTAGAAATCACCTTTCATACTTTCTGCGTTTTTAACGATACTACCGCCGGAATAGCTCGGGTCACTATCACAACCTAACTCGTTTAGATCGCCGGAACTCGCATTATCTAACGTATTACCGGCCACAGGATCACTCGCACCCAACACGGAATACCAGTGATCGGCATACCCGTATCTTTGGCCTAAATACCATTGTTCCGGGTTTTTGCTCATGCCTTCATAATCCATTAACCAGGCTTTGGTCGCTTTATGCACGTCCGTATACTTAAAAATCTGTTTGTTTGACGCATAGTAACTACTGTTCAATTCTTGATCGAGATAATCCAGCTGCACCCCGAGATTGGTCGCTGGTTTGTTTTCTTTGTGGGCTAAGTCCTCCAACTTATCTTTACGGTCGCCTAACCACTGGGCTAAGCCCGTGGCCCCGGAGCTTGAATTGACGGACTTAGGATCAAGGCGACTTTCTAGTTGTAAGACCCCCAAGATACCCGCGGCCGCTTGTGGCGTGGCACCATACTTCTGCTTCCAGTGCGCATAGATATTTTTAGCATTGGTCGCCATATCCTTGCTATCAAGCTGGGTCTGGGTGGTGGTAGTCGAATTATCACAACTGTTTTCTTGCAATTGACCAGTAAGCGCGGCGATTAACAAGATGATTAGCAGAAGGGCGCCACCCACAATATAAGCAATCAATTTCCACTTCTTTTTCTTATATTCAAATGACAATACCTGCATTTAATCACCCACTTTGTGCTTGGCCTGATCGACCTTTTTTTGGGCCGCCTGCTGATCGTTTTGGGCATTCTTTAAATCAGACTTGGCTGAATCCACCTTCTTGTCTTTGTCCTTATCTTTACTATCATCAATTTTGTTGGCATCATCTAACTTCTTTTGGGCGTCGCCAACTTCTTTCTTAGCAGAGTTGAGACTTAATAGCGCTTTGAGGTACTTAGCTTTAGGACTGTTCACGCCGGCTAACTTGGTTTGGACGGTCTGGGCGTCTTGCGTATCGTTATGGGCTAGGAAGGCTTGTCCCATTCTCAATAAAACATCAGCGTTCGTCGTAAAGGATAATTGGTTATTGAGCGTATTGGTGTTATAGTTAACAATCGCTTTTTCGAGTTTCAATTGGTCTTTTTGCTTACTTGTCGCCTTAGTGGGTAACTGCCAATCGGCCACTTGACCGCTATCTTTTTTGGCATAAGCCGCATTAACAACCTTGTTCAACTGACTTGGGTCAACGTTTAAGGCTTGCTGATACTGTTTATGTTTTAAGAATGTTTGAACTTGACTGTTCTTGCTATAACCAGCTTTCTGCATGGTCTTTTTTGCTTTCGACCATTGGTGATTGTTTAAAGCTGTCTGAATTTGGTTATTGTACTTTAAACGAGTAACTTGGGCTTGGTTCTGGTTAGCTAAGCTTTGATACTTTCGTTCGTCACTTTTATGAACTAAGCCGACAGCCAAAACGGCCACAATCACCACCCCGGCCACGCTCAACCATAATCGTTGTTTGGCTTTCTGTTGGGCGGTTTCAACTTCCTGCCATTCGTGATAGCTCACGAAGTCCTCAATGCCGTTAACCACTTCCGTTAACTCATTTAACGACGCGGCTTTAGCTACTTGTTGCAAATAGTCATCAGGGTGTTTAGCTAGGGCTTCTTGAGGATTGCTTAGTAGCCGTTCATAGGGCGTCCCCGTCAAGCAAAACAGAATTAGCGCTTTGTATTTGGCTAAATTGCTATGTTTGTCATCATAAGGCATAAGTTCATTGGCCCGATAGGCGTACCAAACATGTTGCATTGGGTAATACCACAGGTTAGCTGGGTTCAACGCAACGTGATACTGGCTATCGTTAACCACATTTTGTGCCATGATTTCCTTGGCAATCGCTGACCGGATTGCTTTATTTTCCTGCGGTAATTCCTTTAATGATCTGACCTTATCCGGCAAGGTATAAGTTAAAACAACCTTCTGGTCTTGCTCAACCACGTTAACTAACTGCAAGAAATTGGAATCAGCTTGTTTTAATTCATTTAGCTCACTCAACTGGTCGTATCGGAACTGATTGTGATTGAGTTCGAGAATTAACTTGTTCCCCTGTCGCTTGAACGTGCCGACCTCGATATTTAATAGCTGATTTAGTTTACTCATTTAAAGCCCCTCCTTCCTCCTCGGTAGTGGTCAAGTCGTCAATTTCACTGGGAGTTAAGACCACGCGCTTCTGATAGTCCGGTTGCCCGGCTGTCTCACGGTGATATTTTTCTTGGTAAGCTTCTGGGTCAATTAGCCGTAGTTCTTCTTCGGTCAACTCGACACGCATAAAGGCGCGTTGGCTACCATAGATCATCAGGGCTTCACCTTGTCTACGACGTTCTAGTAGCTTCTTTTCTTTATCCGAGAACGTCATACGCAATTTGGTAATCACATCATCAACGCCTTTACCGTCAAGACCAAAGAATACTTTGGTGTAGGAATTCCCAATAATGGCTTCCCCAATGTTCTGCCCAGTATCTGTTGTTCCTTCGATCACATCTTGAATTTGCTGCGTTCCGGCAATGGCCCCGGCATTGTATTTTCTAAAACGTTTGTATGCTTGATGGAAAAAGGTGGCGGCCGCTTTATGCAAGGTCAAAAAGTGAAATTCATCGACAAACAATTTCTTGCGGCTATGCCGATCCTTGGTGATTTCGTCCCACAAATACTGGAAGGTATTCAGATAAGCCGCTGATTGGACTTCCTGTTCACTCTGTAGGGGTTTTAGATCAAAAGAAATGATCTTTCCCTTTAGGTTGACGTTGGTGTGCCCGTCAAATAGGCTGTTAGAACCATGGGTATAGCTGCCTAAGATATAGTAAAAATCTTTGACCCGATTAAATTTGTCTTCATCTTTATCAGCCAGTTTCTCCAATTCGTCATAAACATTGGATAAGGTCGGCCACTGATCGTCTTTAATCTCTTTTAAGCGGCTGTATTTCAAAACACCACTGTTGACGTAGGCCTGTTTAACCACATCATCAAGAATTGCCAGCTCAACTTGGGTAATCCCAGTTTTAAGGACTTCAAAGAACCCTTTTAATCGCTGAATTTTATCTTTAACTAGTAAATCAAGGTTCATGACCGCTTCATCAGCGCTTAAGATTTCTTCGGAAAAGATTTGTAGCGGGTTAATTTTGTACTTCGCATTAGAAGTTAAGTGCAAGACTGCCCCACCCAAGGCTTCGACAATCTTGGTATATTCGTTTTCTGGATCAATAATGTAGAGCTGATAGTCCTGAATGGCATAGCGTAAAATTTTTTGGATCATATAGGTAGTCTTGCCAACCCCTGAGGTCCCGATAATCACTTGATTTTGATTTAGGGTCTTGTTGCGATCCAACATATCTACAGCAATTAAGCTGTTGGTATCTTTGTTAACCCCTTCAATATCAGATCTAGGCTTCAAGTCCAAAATCTCCGCGTCGTCAAAGGGAAACATGCTGCTGGCGACTTCGGTATTACTTTCTTTATAGGTGTAATCACCTAATAGATTCTCGTTAGTTGGCATGGTTGACCAAAATGCTTGGAAAGTCGCTTTAACGGGCACTAAGGGCTTCATCTGTAGCTTAATCAACGTATTCTTAACGTTCTCGGTTAAGTCATCTAGTTCTGCTAAACCGTTGGCCCGTAGATAAATGAGCATATGTTGGTACACAAATGTGGTAGAATTATCAAGGTATTTATCTAGCTGCATGTTGGCTGAATCAATATAATTTTGCAGAATCTTCTTTTTATACGGGTCGAACGTATTGAGCTTCTGCGCTTCCTTATTTTGAATCGTCTTCTTGTAATAGGTAATCATTGAATTATTACTGGCGCTGTCGATATATTGCACAATATCGATAACGCCTTTTTTGCGCTTCAATTCTGACAACCAGTTGCCATAAACCCGCTTGGGATAATCAGCGATCGCTAACACCCGAATAAAATTCTCGCCCGACTGGACGTAGGTGGGGTACTGTTCCCAGCTGAACGGAAATAGTGAATGCAAGCTGTCGCGATCAATCAACTTGGTAAAATCCTCAATCTCCGGTTTGGGCTCGCTAACCGCTAGTTCATGATTACTTGGCTGTCTCTCTTTTTTAGTTGGCATAAACAAATCAATGATCTTATCACCAAAACCCATACTATTTCCCCCTATCCATTAAAATTGATTAAGTTCTTTAAAATTTCCTGGACTTCCTGACTAGTCAAAATTTTGGCCGTCACATCAAAGTCCGTTAACGCGTTTTCAATATCCCGTTTAACCTGTTCGATCTTTTCGTCTAAATGAGCGACCGCTAAGTTTAAGCTTTCAACGCTTTTGTCCTTAATTGGCACTTTAACGATTAGCAGATGTTGCTTAGTTGTCATGTTTTTGGATTCTTGGACTTTAGTAAAGTGATCCAAGTAGCTGGCTATGAGCTGGATTTTGAACTGTTGCTCCGGGTAGTCTTTTTGTAAGGCGAGGTACCGCCGTTTGAGACCATTGAGATAAGTCGTCATATTGACGGGAATCGTCGGTTCTAAGAACTGTAACGTGTCATCAACGCCTTCACCTAAGGTACTCATGAGAAATGCGCTATAGTCTTCAAAAACGTCCTGTTGTTCGGTTTCATTAAGTAGATCAAGGTTGATCCCACTAACCTCCAAAATGCCAACGAGATGACCAGTTTTGGTAACTTCGTAATTACCATACATACCCACTACCAAGCTCATGTCATCAATGGTTTCTTTGCCACCATTGATTTTAGGCGGTTGGTAATCCCAATCGAGCTTCACTGATTTATTGGCGGTTTTGCTCTTCTTCAAACGCATTTAGTTCACCTCGCTTCTTCGGTTTTAAGTAAAACAATTTCTGACTATTGGCATAACGGCGCTTCAACTTAAAGTTATCCCGCACCTTAATGTTCTTCCGCGCCGCAACTGGCCTAATTGTTAAAATAGCCATGACAATCGTCATGGCTAAGACAACAATCACTATTTTTATCAGGACTAAAATCAGACCATAGGGTGGAATCGCAATAAAAATTAAGCCCACTAGTCCTGCCAGTGCCGCATAGCCAAAATCCTTCAAGGTGTAGTCTTTCCAAATCCCGTAATCTTTATCTACGTTCTCTGGGAAGATAAATTCTTTCCCTTTCTTCATTTGGCAAGCTCCTTTTTAAATTAAGTGAATAGGCTGTAGACCCAAGGCAATAGCCAGATAACCGCTGCCGCTAGGGCCACTAAACCAGCTACCCGACCAACTGCGTGATATACCTCTGATTTCTCTCGCGGATCGTCTGCGTCAGGCATTCTTTTGATAATAATAAATAGCGCGACACAAATCCCGACTAAAACGACCAACCCAGTTAAAATACCTTGAATCGTCTTACCAGCGCTAGTTAGCTTGCTTTGAACTTCACCACCGTCCGCTGCCAAAACAACCTGAGTATTCATCAGGCCCAAGTAAATCGCAGTCACCCCAGTAGTTGTTAACGCTTTTACTTTGCTGAACTTCATGTTATTCCTCCTTCCCATCGTCTTCTGATGTTCGTAATTGAATTTGTTCTGCCTGCGTTTCTTCCGGCTCACGCTGATAGAACTTGTTCAATTGTTCCTCGGCAATTTGCTGGCTTGGTAATGGATCGGTGGCTAATTTGACGCGGCCGTTTTCACTCGTGGCTAAGTAATACTCTTTTTCTGACTGGCCTAATTCTTGGGTCTCTAAGACATGCAAATTATGTTCGTAACGGCCTAAGGCGTTATCAACTTCTAAGCCATAGAAGCCTAAGAAGCCTTCCAGGAAACTCTCACCAAAAAAGGTCATTTCATTTTTGATCTGTTTATATTGATGGGTCGGTTTGTCACTCACCAACTTTTCGGCCTTTTTAGCATTTTGACTGTCTTGATGACGATTAAACCAGCCCCTAAGTTTTAATGGTGGCGTTTTTAGCTGACGTTTAACGGTCTTCTTAATCATTGCTCGACGAACTTCATCGATTGGCTGACCATCTTGATCTAAAATCGCTTGTAGCTGCTTTTGATCAGTTAATGCTTGGTCATTATCAACCACAATTGCCTTTTGCTCATCATGAACTAACTTGCCATTAATGCCTTGCCAGCTTTCCACTTTCATTGGATCACCTCCTCAAAAAAAAGCGCGTTAGGGACGCTAAACAACTAGCTTTCCCCTAACCCGCCCGGTAAAATGGATTGTTAGGAGGGTGACACCTAGAAGTTGCGGTTCTAGGTGCTGATCCCCGTTAGCAACTCTACTGCTGACGAGGACGCCCTCTTTTTTTATGTGGTTTTTAATCCATTCAATGCCATCTTCAGATATTAATTTAACTTTGCCCGTTTCCATGAGCATTTCACTTGGTAACTCGTTAGGGTGCCGTCTTAACCAAACACTCACATACGTACTACCTCGTTCTAGTTTGAGACTAGCTTGAGCTAAGCTAAACCATTCTTGCTTCTTTGTCACATGTGAATACTCCTTTCCCTATATTGTGGATTCATTATACCATTAAATGAGCACGTTAGTGCACTTTTTTATTTTACATTTAAATTACAAGTGCATACCCCCATCTTCATGCCGGTTCCGGGTTTGGTGTTGCCGCTGCTTTTTCGTCATTTCCCACTCGGTCTCTTTTAAGCCGCGTGCCTGTTTTTGTCGTTCGTAATCTTCATCATGGGCATATAGGGCGGTCATGATTGCGTTACTAAAGGCTGTCTTTAAGTAGTAGCTTGGACTAACTGGCTTGTAATTTAGCGGTTGATAATGTCCCATATTTACTTTTCTATACTGGTCGTCCTTGGCCTGTTGCTCTTTTAACTGCTTTTGGATTTTCTCGATCTGACTGTTCTTAATCGTTGGATCGACTTTGCATTCACCCAAAAAGAGTTGTTTAGTGCCATCATGCTTTAAAACCCGTTGTAGGTGATGATTTTCTAACTGATCTAAGCTCAGCTGTCCCGATAGATAAGCTAGTCCTTGCAGATGCTCTTGGGTATTGAATACCCTTGGTGGATTTTCCTGCCACTGTGCGATTGTTTCAGCCTTGCATGGTTTTAAAGCTGGATCATAGTACATCACTGCTGTATAGGCCTGTTCCTGTTTAATCATTGGTAATTCATTAAAATCGCCGTTAGGAAAGGCTCTTCTTAAAACTTCCTGGTATTGGGTTTGAATAACTTGCTTCACAGCCATAATTGTTTGCAAATCTTTGACTGCGCGAGTAATCTTTTGCTGCTCGGTTGGTGAATACTTTTCTAGTAGACCTTGATCAACGTGTTCTAGACTTTCTAAGCTATCATCATGAATCATCAGCGTATATTTCAGTTCGATTTTGACTTCCTTTTCTTGTTGCATTAATAACTTCCAGCCAACGTACGGCCGTTTGGTAAAGGTCAATAATTGTTGGGTCAACAAATCATCACGAATGTTCATTAAACGTTCGTTTAATTCACTACCCTTGAAAACTGTTTGTTCGCTATCGGTTTCCTTAATTAATTCTCGTCTTTCAGCTTGCGTGGTCTGTTCAAAATTAAGCTCTGGATAAAGTTTTTTCGTCGTGCGATCAACTACTTTATTTAAGAGTTCATCTGCTTTTTTGAGTGAGATTTCTTGTTGGTTAATTGTCAATAATTGTTTAGTCACATCTTCACCAACCGCATGTTTAATTAAGGTGCTGTTTTTCCAATTAAATAGCATGCGCTGCTTATCATCTAGGCTCTCCAAACTGATATAAGTTTTCAGTTCATGACTTAACTCATTGACCACTCGTTTTTCATTAAACGAGAAGTGTTTGCTTAGACTATCTAAATGACCTCGATTAATTACTTTTTCTTGGTTGTTTTTATAACTGGCTTTGGCCTTGCGATAGTTCTTTACTTGTTGGTTAAATTCTTTTCTTTCATACCGCTTGCTATTGATCCCCTCATGTTGCATTGGGGTATCATCTATTCCCTGCTCGATAAAGGATTTTTCACTAATCCGATCCGGAATATTTTTTTGCTCTAAAACTTGATTTACACTAGCCGCCCAATTATGCCGCCATTCAGTGATTTTTTCTTTTTTATCCCAATCAACTAGCCACACCTTTCTTGATCTTGGAAAACGACTATTTCCTGTATAAGTCTTGTTCCCATTTTCATCTAATATATTTTCCCTTTTACTTTTCAATCCCCATGTTCCGTCTGGATTAAATGGACGATTAGTTAGCATAACATGAGCGTGCGGATTATCTGGGTGATCTCTATGAATTGCTACGTCGGCAACCATACCCTCATCAACAAAATTTTCTTGTACATATTTTGTCAATAATTCTTTCTGTTCATCTTCACTTAATTCAACTGGTAAAGCCACGTTAAACTCTTTTGCATAGCGTGAATTTGCTCTACGATCTTTTCTTTCGACTTCATTCCACAACTGCTCTCGATCACTGGCCCATTCTGGTGCATTTTTGGGGGTTAAAATAAAGCTTTCTGGCATAACCAAGCGGGCATAAAAATAGCTTCGTCCTTCTTTTTGATCGAATAGCTTTTTGCCACTTCGATAAGCGGCACTAGCAATCGCACTTCGTCCTTTACCAGCACTAATATTACTAAAACTCATGTGAAAAATTGCCATGTCGGTCACCATCTTTCTTTGGGTCTATGGGTTTGCTTTTGTTGTCGTCAACGGCGACTTCTGATACAAGGGTTTAGCACAATAACACAACCAACTTTAGTTGTTGTGTGTAAGTGCGCATTGACCTCGTTTCACTCGGTCTGCTGATTCCCTTAACTCCACTTTTAGTGTATGCCCTCCGCTTCGCTTTTTCAACTTTTATCCTTTGACTTGGCGTTTTCATTATGCTATAGTGGCCGTGATTATTTGTAAAACGATTGGAGGGATCGTTATGTCTCAAAGTAACTTAGAAAAACAAGAAGCTAAATTAAAAGCCCTTAATCAAAAAATTAAGGACGAAAAAAATAGGATTGAACAACGGCTAGGTAAACAAATCATCAGTCAAGCCAATTTAGAGTATGCTAATTTGTCTAACGATCAGATTAAGCTTTTAGCCCAGCAATTTTCTGAATTTTTAAAGGAAAAGTCCGTAGATCATTAGCCATACGAGATGAGGAAATTCTATGCCTAATCAATATGAAAAATTAGTTGAGCAACAAGCGCGTTTAAAACAAAAAATTGAGCGGGAAGATTTTAAATTACGGCAATCTAAATACTATGAAAATCGGCAAGCACGCAAAGCCCGTTCTCGCCGATTAATTCAAAAAGGGGCTTTGCTCGAAAAATACTTTCAAGCTGATAACCTCTCGGTCGAACAAACTGAAGAACTTTTAAAAATATTTGCTAATTACGTTAATGCGCATAAACCGAATAAATTCAAAAACGATCAACCTAATAACTAGGCCGATCGTTTTTATTTTCGGGATCATTTTTTGGTTTGACTTCTGGGTTCTGATCTGCAAAATTTTGTAACTGCTTTTGCACCTTTTCTGGATAAGTAATATTTTGGTTTATCCAAGGAAAATGCCTCAAATCGTTCTTAAAAATTTGTCCCTTATCTCTTGCATAAACAGGGGTAAACTTTTCGCTATTATCATAAATCATGACCCTATCAGATTTAAAGGCCACTAATGGCAAATTATGTTTGGATTGTTGATAACGTTTCTTGATCGTTGCTACTGGAACACCGTGCCCACCTTTTTGTACCCGTTCGTTGACCCTTTGGATAGCTAAATTTTCATCTCGCAAAGCAACATACAATAAAGTCACTTCAAAGCCATTTTTGTGAGCTTTGTCAATCAAATTGAGTTGAGCTTTGCCTCTACCTGCCAGTGTTGTTTCTACGTGAATACTTTGCTGGTGATCTAAAGCATAGTGTAGTTGTTTGATTTCTTCTTTCATGGCTTTTAAGTTGTCACTATCTTTATGCCAATCGCCACCCATTTGTCTTAAAAGTTCATCAGCGTTAATCCGTTTTGTTTTGTCAAACAAGCTGGGAAATGTATCGTATAGCGTACTTTTCCCTGCTCCGTTAATACCAGCAACAATTATATATTGGGGTTTATCTATCAACGGACAAAGTCCTTTCGCTTAATAACCTCATCTTGCCTTTTATCTAAAAAGTAGGTATATAAAGCGTCATATACTTTGCGCTTTTCTGGATCTGGCTCATGTAATGACTTATCAAGTAAATCTTTTAAATCAGTTTCTTTGGCAATTTCAAAAAAGTCATTAATTGTGATTGTATCTTTCATGTTCATCACACTCCCAAGTTATTAATTTATTTAATCTGATAAGCCATCAGTCCTCATCTGGATCATTGAGCCAATCAGCGACTTCTTTAGCGCCTTTGAACTCTGTTACTGGTGTCTCTTTGGTCGCCTTTAAAAGGCGTAAATTAGCTCTTTCTTCTTCGCTTAAAGACACATTAAAAGGTAAAGCACCATTAGCAACAATCCGCTTATAAAACATATTGATCGCGGTAGTTGGGTTTAGACCTAACTGGCTTAAAACGGCTTCGGTATTATCTGCCAATTCTTTGTCAATCTGGACTTGTACGCGTTTCTTTTCCTTAACTGCCATGATTGTCTCATCTCCTTTCTTTTACTACTACCATTATACTACCTTTTGAGTAACTTATCAATAGATAAAGCCTTGACCTCAAATCACTTGAACTTGGCGTTGATCTAAAGGCTGAACTTTTGAGCTGGTTAGCTCTGGCACTCATTTAAAAGCCCCTATTCTTCTGTTTAAGCCATTTAAATCTAACTTAAGTATAAATGGGTTAGTAAATCTTAAAATCGCTTAGAAAGGATTTTGTAGCCTTTTAGGACTAGTAGTACAACCCACTGTTATCGTTGTCGGCCGATTTTTCTTCTTCGGGGTGTTTGGCCGCATAGTCTTTAGCTGCTTGTTGGTTCCACCAAACACCAAATAGGTTTTGCATGGTGCCATACAGGTAGTTCTCAACATTCTTGATATGTTTCTCATCGCTTCTTAGGGCATTAAAATATCGTCTTAATGTTTTGGTCATCATTTTTTTTAAATCAGGGTCATCTAATAGAATCCATACGCCTAAATCCTTATGCTCTTTTTCAACAGCATATTTGGCGTTTAAGATAATGCCAATGAAGCGCCGCATTTGTTGTGGGGTCCGGCACCAAAAGCTAAGTAGTTGCACTGCTTCTGGTTCTAAGAAGACCGGCAACCCATTATCTTCGTCAGTTAAGAACTCATCAGCATGTTTTACTAAGTCCCGATTTTGGGCTTCAATTTCAGCTGGTGAAAAATTGGCTGTGGAAAAGTCCAACTTTTGAGTATCTATATCGTATCTATTAGTATCTATATCATTTTTATAGTCTTTATATAGATTGTGTGTGATTTTCACATTTCCGCTTGTATCAAGGGTTTGAGACACTTTTGGGCTATCTTCACCGCGTAAATAGACATCGGTTGCTTTCACATCGAGCTTGGAAAGGTATAGACGATTTGGTTCATTCTTTTTCGTTTTAGGATTAAATCCCATTTGAATTTGTTTTAATAGATTAGCTGTTTGCAATTCTTTTTTGATTTTAACGGCTTTTTCAGTAGCGCAGTTAAATAAGTCTTGTAGTTCTTTAACGGTAAAAATAAAGTAGACGTGTCCTTTTTCATCAACCCAATTGTTGCGCAAAGAATACTCGAGCCGATCTTTCAGTACCATATAAGCCAATTTAGCATCACTGCTTAAATGTTTATATTGCTCGCCATACATTAATACCTTAGGAAACTGGAAAAATAAGGCTCCATATACGTTATCGGCTTCATAGTAATTAAAATTTGTTGATTTTGTCATAATAAAAACTCCCTTTCTTGACTGACACACGCTGTCTCAAAAGAGAGTTGCTAAAACATTTGATTTGCTTTAAAATACAAATCTGATATGCTCTAACTGAATTACAAAACCTCACGGCTAAATGAATGCTTTGTAATTTACCAGCATGTGTTGGATTGCTTGGTTGCCTTCTTGGCAACTTTTTTATTTTCAACAACAAATAAAAATGGACTAAATAGCTTCGGTTAGCTACTTAGTCCATTGGATTTAATTTGTTTTTAATTATCCCTCACTTGTCCTTTTGGACTGGTTTGCGGTATAATTAACCTACAAGTTAAGAACAATGTTCAGTCGATTTTTTCCGGCAAGTCAAAGTCGACTGAATCTAAGTAGCTGTCTGGTAGCTACTTGCTAAACCTAAAATCCCTGATTCCTCGTGAATTGGGGATTTTTTCTGTTTAGCTTGATCTTTGTATTTGGTTGTTAAATTAATCTTAGTCTAGCATAGTGCTTACCTACCGGCAACTTTATTTGGTCTTGTATACTTTGCCAGCTTTTGGTTGAAACCAGTAAGCTGACATCACATATTTTTTATAAGCTCATTTAAAAATTTGGAGGCAGACTTAAAATTATGTTCTTTGGCTAGACCGTCAAGTCTTTTGCGTGCGCTAGGTTGAAGTGAAAAGGTATAGTTCTTAGTACGTTCCTCTTCATCTTTAAAAACAGGAATAACAAGTTGATCTTTAGTATCAGTTGGCTGTTCTGTTTCATTTTTTTGTAGTGCCTTTTTTATGTTTTTGTTCTCTGGATCGAATGCCATAGATAGTCCTCCTTTATAATTCGTATGCACATACATTGAGTATACATGTAATTAATACGTGTACGGAACATTTATAGTTTTTCCGTGATTTCATTAAATGTTTTGTCCATACTATCAAAAAATTCATGCTGATCAATATATGTTTTGTGGTCTTCAGCCATTTTTGAAAGAGATTTTTTATCCAACGTTGAACGATTGAATAGCTCCTTTTCTGGAACTGTAGCCAATACACTGGGATCGCCTTTTAAGGCTTTTAATAACTCGCGAGATGATCTTGTGTTGTGTTTAATCATGTTGGCGATAAAAAATAATTTGGTCGTGACATAAGATTTTCTAGTAGAGTAGTCAATGGCTTCTTTGCGTAATTCGTTAATTCTTTCTTCTAGGTTAAATTTTGCATTATACCCATGTTCGCTAGGTGTGATTGGACTAAGGATAGCGTTACTAATGATTACTGCATTCTTGGTAGCAGTAGAAAAATCTGGGTGACAATCCAAAATAATATACTCGAATTTTCCTAAATTTAAACGTTCATAATTATCTGACAACCACATATAGAGGAACATGTTTTTGTTAGTCTTATTTTCAATGGAACGCTCAATATCGTCAAGGTGCATGTCTCCGGCAATTAGACTAATATAAGCACTTATTTCATGTATTTTGACTTTCCCTCGATCTAAGAAGATGTTGCCAACGGTGTCTTGATTGTCGTAAATGTTGTAAGTCTGGGTTAAATTACTTTGGTGGTCTAAGTCAATAAATAAAACATGCTTGCCATTTTTTGCTAACCATTCACCATAATTAAAAGCTAGGGTAGTTTTACCGACGCCGCCTTTTATAGCTGAAAATGTAATAATTTTCATTAGTGTCCCTCCTCATACATGCTAAGTAAGCTTAATAAATATCGCTACATACATAATAACACATAACGCGTATGTTTGCAAATGATACATACACATTATATTCATGAATTATTAGTATACACTAGCTAAGTGCCCTATCTCTTGATATTAAACTTTTTGCGATATCTGATAAAGGTCGTCCGTTTAATCCCGGTATTTCGAGCCACAT
>ERZ506821.535-NODE-535-length-17167-cov-6.304406_pt1 | contig 17167 bp, 18 predicted proteins | sample MGYA00512912_ERZ506821 | MGnify/ENA metagenome assembly ERZ506821
TGCGATTTTTTCTAAGATTTGTTTATTATAATAACTAATATCTAAATATTCAGCCAATTTACGTGCAATTTCTCTTCCATTTGAACCAAATTGCCTAGATATTGTTATGACGACATTCTTTTCCATATCCAATCCCTCTTTTTCTTATATCATACAATAATATGTTAGAATAGTGTAGGGAGGAAGGATATGAAAAAAATTATTTTTTTAGATTTAGATGGAACACTTTGGACATTTGAACAAATCCCAAGTTCTGCATTAGAAGCGATTGAACTAGCAAGAAAAAATGGTCATAAAATTTATATAAACACAGGAAGAACGCGTTGTGAAGTTCCTCAATTCTTACTTGATTTAAATTTTGACGGATATTGTTTTGGTGCTGGAAGTGAAATTATTATAGATAATAAACAAGTGTTTTTTAAACCTTTAGAAAAAAGAGACACAAAGTTTATTCAACACATTGCCAAAGACACTGGTCATTCTTTAGAAGGAAGTCAAATGACATTTACCAGCGAAAAAAACAGAGAAAGAATGCGTAAATTTCATGTAGACAATCGTATGGGGAATCGTTTCTTGTCTTTCCCTGACATTTCAGAAATTACAGATAATGATTATGAACAAATCATGAAAATCAGTATTCATTTTGATTCAACCGCACAACGCGAAGAAATCTTAAAACAAATTCCGGAACATTTAACATTCACAAATTTCATGCATTTAGGTGGAGAAATCACACAAAAAGAATACAACAAAGCTACTGCTATCCAATTTGTCAAAGACTATTATAATGAAGAGTATGAAACTGTTGCGATTGGTGATTCAGAAAATGATTTAACAATGTTAAATTATGCCGATATTTCTGTTGCGATGGGAAACGGGGTCGATTGTGTAAAAGAAAAAGCCGACTATGTCACAGATAAGATTGACAATGACGGCTTGTATAAAGCTTTTAAATATTTAAAGCTTATTTAGAATCAGAAATGATTCTATTTTTTTTACTGTTGTTGTTCCTTCATTACATCTGCGTATTTTCTACGACCTGGATGTAAATTGTCAACATAGTAACGAACTGTTAAAGTTCCAGCAACCTTAGTACGAATCTTAGGTTCTACGATAAAACCATCACCCTCTAACATTGCATCCAACATTGCTTTGCAGCAACTTGCTAAATTTTTTACCCCTGGTTCACATTCATTCATAAACTCTTTGGCATTCACTTCGATGTATAACCACATTTTATCATGAGCTTCTTGTTTCATTTCCTGTAAACGAGCCGCATACTGTTCTTGAGTCCATTTTTCCATAATCCACAACTTCCTTTCTTTACTAAATCATACATCATTCAAATAAATAACTCAAACTTTGACATTTATTTTAGTTTACATTTGTCACTTTTTTAACATTTTAAATCGTATGTATAATGAAAACAAGAGGAATTGTGACTACACAAGCCACACTTGTCATAAATATAGCCTTACTAGCAAGTGTGGCATCTTCACCATACATAAGTGCATAGACACTCGAATTGCTCGCAACCGGCATGCACATGATCAAGACAAGCGTATTTTCAATCAGTGGATCAATATGAAACAGTGACAATGAAAACATATAAAACAATGGTAACAGAACCATCTTAAATAAAGTAAACCCCCATAGCTTCAAATCCAACAATTCCTTGATATCCATCTTAACTAATCCAGCTCCAATAACCATCATAGAAAGTGGTGTCGTAACATTACCAACATATGTACATGTCTGTCCTAGAATATATGGCAATTTAATATTAAGAATACAAAGAATAAGTGCAACTACAGATGCGATCATTGGTCCATTCATAAATTTCTTAAAGGAGAATCCTCCCTTACGAAACAAGCTTTCTCCATATCCATACATCAAACAGTTTAATGGCAACAAAAATAATGCTCCATAAAGCATTGCTTGATCCCTAGAATTGCTTGAATAGCTGGTAACCCCATAAAACCAGCATTGGTAAATAGAATCATGAATTGCCAAAGGGCTTTATTCTCTTTTATGCGTAAGACTTCTACAATAATTTTAGAGACAATGCCTGTGAAAATAACAAATATTGAGAAAATAACAAGTACATTGAACAGTTCATTTCCTGTAAATGGTGATCCATTTTTCACTGAGCTTATAATCAAGCCTGGAATTCCAATTTTTAATAAAATATTGGATGTATATACATTTACTTCATCATTAAAAATATTCTTTTTAGCACCTACAAATCCGACAATCATCAATAATAATAGAATTGTCATTTGTGTTACAATCGTCGTAATATTCATATAATCCCTTCCTTAAAACAAAAGGACAACAACAAGTTGTCCTACTTTCGTATAGATAATAAACTCCTATTTAATGATTGTCAATTTGGATTAACCATCGTTAATTGAACCTTTTGTTTCTCCTGATCAATATTGTATACCCATACCGTAACAATATCTCCTACAGAAACAACATCACTTGGATGTTTCACTCTATTTGAACTCATTTTTGAAATGTGAACCAATCCATCTTCGTGTAACCCAATATCTACAAAAGCCCCGAAGTCAACGACATTACGAACCGTTCCTTCAAGCTTATCATTGATATGAAGATCTTCGATTTCCAAGACATCTTTTCTTAGTAATGGTGCATCGTATTTATCACGATAATCTCTTAGTGGAAGACAAATCGCATCTAAAATATCCTTTAATGTATAACTATCTAATCCAGTGTCTTGCATCAATTGTTTTGTATCACAATTAGAAATCACGTCTTTTGCCTTTTGTGTTCCCAAATCCGAAGTAGAAAGCCCCAATTCCTTCAATAATACCTTTGTGGCTTTATAAGACTCAGGGTGAATGCTTGTACGATCCAATGGTTCTTTTCCATCTTCAATACGCAAGAATCCAGCTGCTTGTTCAAAAGCTTTTGGACCGATTTTAGGAATCTTTTTAATTTGTGTACGCGATTCAATTTTTCCATTCTCTTCACGATACGACACAATACTTGTGGCACTCGCATTATTTAATCCTGCAACATTTTTAAGCAATGAAACACTTGCTGTATTGATATTTACACCGACACGGTTAACCGCTTTTTCTACTACGAAATCCAAACGCTCTTTTAATCTTGCGGTTGGTAAATCATGTTGATATTGACCAACACCAATCGATTGAGGATCGATTTTAATCAATTCAGAAAGTGGATCCATCAGTCTTCTCGCAATCGAGATTGCACTTCTTTGTTCAACATGTAAATCAGGGAATTCTTCAATTGCTAATTTAGATGCACTATATACACTAGCTCCTGCTTCAGAAACAATGGTATAGGATACTGGTAAATCAAATTTCTTAATTGTATTGGCTACAAAAGCTTCGCTTTCTCTACTTGCTGTACCATTGCCAATCGCAATTAAATTCACATGATATTCTTTACATAATTGAACTAATTTTTGTTCAGACTCTCTTACTTTCGCATTTGGCTGATGTGGATAAATCACATCGACTGTTAATTTTTTACCAGATGCATCAATAACAGCCAATTTACATCCAGTTCTAAAGGCAGGGTCAAACCCTAGAATCACTTTATCCTTCATAGGTGGTTGAAGCAATAGTTTTTCTAAGTTCATAGAGAATACATCAATACTTGATTCATGTGCCTTTTCACTTAAGGCTGAACGCACCATTCTTTCAATCGAAGGATAGGCCAATCTTTTTAAACCATCTAGTATTGCTGTATGAACATATTCACTTGTACCACTGTTATTAAAACGAATAAATCTTCGGCACACCCAGTTTTCAATATATTCTTCATTAAAAGAAATCGATACATTTAATACTTTTTCTTTTTCCCCACGATCAATCGCCATAACTCGATGTGGTGCTAATGTATTCACTCTTTCTGAATAATCATAATACATCTTATAAACTTTATGATCATCCTCATGATCCTTCTTTTCACTTGTAACAACACGCCCATAATTTGTCATTGAATCCAATATTTTATTACGCACATCCACATCGTCGCTTACTTTTTCAGCAATGATATCACATGCTCCTTGAATGGCAGCTTCACGATCTTTTACATTTTCATTGATGTAGGCATCTAATTCTGTTTCCTTAAAATAACGCGGAAAAGACATGAATGTTTCAGCTAATGGCTGTAGACCATTCGCAATCGCAACGCTAGCACGCGTCTTTTTCTTTTGTTTGTAAGGACGATAAATGTCTTCTACTTGTGATAATTTTGTACATGCGTTGACATTCTTTACAATTTCATCATCCAATTTACCTAATGTTTCAATACGTGCCAAGACTTCTTCCTTACGCTTAGCTAAGTTTACTTGATATGCATAATTTTCTTGAATAACACGAATTTGTTCTTCATCCAAACCTTTTGTACGTTCTTTACGATAACGTGCAATAAAAGGAACAGTAGCTCCTTCTTCTAATAATTCCAATGTATTCTTAACTTGCGAAATTGAAATATTCAGCTCTTTCGCAATTAAGGAAATTATATTTTCATCCATAATAAAACCTCATTTCAACTCTATTATTATACCAAGAAAACTCTTTAGAATACAGAATTTACCACTTAGCCTTTTATTTTAACCACTTACTTTTCAAGACTATACTTTTAAATATTCATATGAAATAATAAGGCCATGAAAGTAAGACTAGAAATTGATGATTCATTAAATGAAGATGAAATCGTCATACATACAAAAGAATATACTGAGGAATTGAAACAATTACTTTCTAATTTTAAATCAAAGCCGAGTATACAATTCTTTAAACAAGATACAGAGTATTATCTAGATTTAGATGCGATTCTATTCTTTGAAAGTGACAATGGAACGGTATATGCACACACAGTCAATGATATGTTTTCTACAACACAGAAATTGTATGAATTAGAAAATATATTGCCGAATTCCTTTTTAAGAATTTCTAAATCTACAATAGTGAATATTCAAAAAATTTATTCTCTGTCGCATTCTGTATCGAGTCATCTCATTACTTTTCAAAACAGTCATAAACAAGTCTATGTATCGAGAATGTACTACAAAGTATTAAAAGAAAGAAGGAATCATTTATGAAAAGAAATTGGTTTTGGGGCATTATTTGTATTCTAGGTGCCATTTTAATTTTTGGAAATCTATTTGGTTTTCTACAATTTACATTTAGTCTATGGAAAATCATTGGAACTCTAATCTGTCTATCTGTTATTATCGACGGAATCAAAGAAAGAAGCTTCTACAGTCCCTTATTTGGGATTGCAATTATTTTCTATTTATTCAGAGAAGATTTAGGTTTTGAAGATATTTCTTTATGGCTTCTATTATTAGCTACTTGGCTATTAGCTTGGGGATTAACTAGTATTTTCCATCCTGAAAAAAGCCATATTAAAGTCAACAAACAAATTGAAATCAATTTTGGTGATGACGATACAGAAAATGTAGAATACTCAACAAATTCTATCATCAATATTACTTCTAATTTTGGTGAAAAAGTTCAATATATTCAAACCAATGATTTACAATATGTGACCATTGACTCTAAATTTTCAGGATTGAAGCTCTATTTTGATCAGGCTACCATTCAAAATCAAGCTACGATTGAAATCGATGGAAATTTTACAGGCATTGAACTCTATGTACCTAAAGAATGGAATGTACAGAGTCATGTTCGTTCCTTTTTTGGTGGTGTTGATGAAAAAGGACAGCCATCATCTAGTGGCTATCCTACATTAAATATCACAGGGCGTATTCATTTTGGTGGAGTTGAAATCCATTATATTTAAGAAAGACAATCAACGTCTTTCTTTTTTAAATTCCGCATCATTTTTCGCAAGAAGATACAAACAATATTGATTCATACTGATGCCTTCTTCTTTGGCATGTATGGATAAGGATCTATGAAGACTTTTGGGTATTCTTAATTTAAATTGTCCTGAATACACTAGGAAGTGGAATCTCTTTTCCATCTTCTAATATACCTAAAATCCACGTTTCTTTTGCTTCTTTGGCAAGTTCTAACAAGTCATCTAATGAATCTGAACATGTCATACATCCAGGAAGATCTGGATAGGATAATACAAACCCACCTTCATCTTTATCTTCAACTATTTTCATACGATACGATAGATTCATGTAGTAGTTGAGCTCTTGATTCATATTCCTTCATCGCTATAATTATCTCTTCAAAACGAATGTCATGATCCAATTTAACAGCTTATCCCAAGAAGATATCTTTATGTGAAAAAGATATTAAAAGTCAAAAAAAGAAGTTTTTACACTTCTCTTTTACCTCATGTTCTTTTGAACCGTACATATTGTACTGATCCACAATGGAATCAATACCAGTGTAGCTGCAACCCATGCTGTTTGATCTGCCCATGTGATCGCATTATATTTAAAAATTGGAACAAAGTATAATGCCACGATACATCGTGCAATCATTTCTACAAAGCCTGCAAGCATAGCTCGAGCAGAATAGCCAAGGCCTTGAACGGACATTCTTGTTGTGATTAAAATTCCTAAAACAGGATAAAAGTAGCCCATTCTTCTTAAATACAAAGCACTCGCATTTAATACTTGTGATTCATTGGTGCTCACAAACATCATACTAAGAATTCTTCCAAAGAAAACCATTACGACGCATGCGAATACACCATATAAAATACTCACCATTACGCCTTTATGATATCCATCATGGATTCGTTCTAACTTGCAAGCTCCATAGTTTTGGGAAAGGAATGTAGAAACAGCTGCACCTAATGCATCAAATAGACACATCATCAATGATTTAATACGCATACCTGCCGTAAAACCAGATACATAAATGGTTCCCAAAGCATTGTTAGCCGACTGCATGACCATTGAACCAATGGCTGTAATTGAAAATTGTAATCCCATAGGAACTCCCATTGCCAATAATTTTATCGAATGTTTCTTATCCACATAACGACTTGATTTAGGAACATGTAAAACATTGACTTTAAACGCAATCAATAGTAAGCACAAAATACCACTTACAGCTTGGGCAAAAATGGTGGCGATGGCAGCCCCTGCACATCCCCATTTCAAAACAAGAATGCAGAAAAAATCAAGGCCAATATTTAAAAATGCAGAAAAAGCTAAAAAGAAAAATGGCGTTTTTGAATCTCCAATAGCTCTTAAGATAGCTGATAAATAATTATAAAGTAATGTGAATGGTATCCCTGCAAATATGACAACCAAATAGGCATAGGCATCTTTAAAGATTTCATCATTGACTTGTAAAATATGAAGAATGTCTGCGCAAAATACAACAACTAAGATGGATACCACAAAAGCTGTAATGGCTGTCCATATCGCTCCTGTATAGATATAAGTGTGCATTTCATCGAGCCTTTTTGCGCCGAAACTTTGTGAAACCATAATTGCGAAGCCTTGACATATTCCCATACAAAAACCTAGAATCAAAAACTGTACACTACTACTTGCCCCTACGGCTGCCAATGCTTTAGAACCTAGTGTTTGCCCAACAATAGCCGCATCAACAACATTATAAAATTGTTGAAATAAATTTCCTAATAACAATGGGATACTAAAATTCAAAATGAGTTTTAAAGTATTCCCCTCAATCATACTCTTTTGCATATTCCCTTTTTTAAACCCCATCAAAAAAGAAGTCATTTTATTGACTTCTTACCAAGCTAATACTTCAATTCCTTTTTCTGTAACTAGAATCGTGTTTTCCCATTGCGCCGATAACTTTCCATCTTTTGTATAAGATGTCCAGCCATTATCTTTATCAATATATAAATCACGCATACCTTGATTGATCATAGGCTCGATTGTGAATACCATACCCGGTGCCATAACCATACCTGTATTACGAATTCCTACATGATGTACATATGGATCTTCATGAAAGGCATTTCCTACACCGTGTCCACAAAAATCAACAACGACACTGTAGCCATTTTTATGTGCATGTTCTTGAATGGCTGCACCAATATCACCAATGTATCCCCAAGGACGTACGGCTTCTTTACCAATTTCTAGACATTCTTTAGTAACATCGACTAAACGTTTTGCCTCATCACTTACATTTCCAATACAAAACATTCTAGATGCATCCGCAAAGTGTTTATGTACAATGGTAGTGCAGTCTACATTTATAATATCGCCATCTTTTAATACGACTTTTTCACTTGGAATACCATGACAAATTTCATTATTAATAGATGTACAAACACTCTTAGGGAATCCTTCATAGCCTAGACATGCAGGAATTCCACCATGACTTGTTGTATAATCATATACTAATATATCGATATCTTCTGTTGTCATACCCGCACAGATTTTTTCTCCAACTAAATCAAGTACGGCATTATTGATTTTAGCTGCTTTTTTGATCCACTTAATATCTTCTTCCGACTTAATTAAATTATGACTTGGAACTATTTTACCTTGTAGTTTTAATACATTAATTGTATTGTCCCATTCTTCATGACAATGTTTATATTTTTTACCAGAACCACACCAACATGGACTATTCTTACCAATCATTTTGATCCTTCTTTCTATATATTCGTTAGACACAACTTATTATACACGAAAACCACGATTCTTAAAGAAAAAAAGCTTCTGATCAATTCAGAAGCTTCTAAATGCATTATTCACCAAAATAACGTTTTAATAATCCAGCAAATGCTTTACCATGACGAGCTTCGTCACGAGCCATTTCGTGTACTGTATCATGAATAGCATCTAAGTTTGCCTTTTTAGCACGAGTTGCTAAATCAACCTTACCTGCAGTAGCTCCATTTTCTGCTTCTACACGCATTTCAAGATTTCTCTTAGTTGAATCTGTAACAACTTCACCTAATAATTCGGCAAATTTTGCAGCATGTTCTGCTTCTTCCCAAGCTGCTTTTTCATAATACAATCCAACTTCTGGATATCCTTCTCTGTGAGCGACTCTAGCCATTGCCAAGTACATACCTACTTCTGAGCATTCACCTTCGAAGTTAGCACGTAAGTCATTTTTAATGTCTTCAGCAACATCTTTTGCGACTCCTACTACGTGTTCAGCAGCCCAAGTCATTTCGTCTTCTACTGGAACAAATTTTTCTTTTGGTTGTTTACAAGTTGGACATTTCCAATCTGCAGGAAGATCAGCGAATTTTACGCCTTCCTTTTCCTCATCATAAATGTGTCCACAAATTAAGCATCTATATTTCATAAATAATCCTCCTCTTGAAATATATTATTTCCTCTTATGCATATACTATCGCATATTCATTTCAATATTTCAAAAGTATTGCTCAAGAAATTTTAAATTATAATTCAATCGTCAACATACGATCTTTTCCTGACATATCCTTATGTACAGTAATCGTTGCAGATTCAAAGTATTCACGAGCTAAATTTGATAAAGCTTCACCTTGATCCCAACCCATTTCAAAGGCAAGAAAGGCTTTTTCATTCAATACAAGATGTGCTTTTTCAAATACATCACGATAGAATTTTAATCCATCATTACCACCAAATAAAGCTACATGTGGTTCATAATCTACAACACTTCGTTCCATCTTTTCTTCACTTGGAATATATGGTGGGTTACAAACTAAAATATCACAATGTAAATCTCGATCAATAAATGGATCTAACATACTACCACAAATGAAATTTACATTTGCGCCTAGCTTCTCATTGTTTTTTTGCGCAACCACTAAGGCTTCTTTAGAAATATCAGATGCGATTACATCCATTCTTGGTTCTTCTAGATTTAAAGTGATCCCAATTGCACCAGATCCAGTTGCGACATCAAATACATTGACATGTTCTCTGTCTGAAAAATAATCATCAAATTTAGATAGCACAAGTCCTACTAACTCTTCTGTTTCGGGTCTAGGAATTAAAACATCTTCATTCACAATAAAATCATAACCATAGAAGCATTCATATCCTAACACATATCCTAGTGGTTCTCCATTTTCCATTAGATGAATACCTTCTAAATAATCCGTCTGAATTTGTTCATCCGCCTCTTCATCCATAGAAATATATAGATTTACATCCTTTTGGCGACATAATTCCACCATGTAAAGTTGAGCAGCCTGTTCACCTTGACCAGCTTTGTAAAGACGTTCTTTACCTTCATTGATCAATGAATGATATGTACTCATTATTCTTTTTCTCCAGCAATTTTTGCCTGTTGATCTGCAAGCTGTAATGCAGCCATCAAATCATCTAAACGACCATCCATAATACGATCTAACTGATTCACTGTATATCCAATACGGTGGTCTGTTACACGGTTTTGAGGATAGTTGTATGTACGAATCTTTTCTGCACGATCTCCCGTACCAATCTTTGTACGACGTTCTTTTTCATTCTTTTGATCCAATTCACGTTGTCTTTCTTCATATACACGTGCACGAATTGTCATTAATGCAGTTGCACGGTTTTCATGTTGACTACGACCATCCTGACACTTAACTACAATACCTGTAGGTTTGTGGACAATACGAACCGCTGAATCGGTTTTATTGATGTGCTGTCCTCCAGCTCCACTTGAACGCATTGTTTCGATTTCTAAATCGTTCATATCAATATCGAAATCTTCGGCTTCAACTTCTGGCATACACAACACAGTAGCTGTAGAAGTGTGGATACGACCTTGTGATTCTGTCTTTGGCACACGTTGTACACGGTGAGATCCAGATTCGAACTTCAAAGTTCCATAAGCACCTTCTCCATTGACTTTAAATGAAACTAATGAGAATCCTCCAGCTTCACTATCTTCCGTTTCGATAACTTCTGTTCTCCAGCCTTTTGCCTCGGCATATTTTGAATACATTCTGAATAAGTCTCCGGCAAAGATATTTCCTTCGTCTCCACCAGCGGCTCCACGAATTTCTAGAATTGCATTGTGTGAATCATTAGGATCCTTTGGTACCAAAAGCAATTCTAAACGATCTAAATACTCTTGGATTTTTGGTTCTAACTCTTCCACTTCCATTTGTGCCATTTCACGAATTTCTTTATCTTCTTCTTTAGAAAGGACTTTTGCCTCTTCTAATTCTTCAGTTGCCTTTTTATATTCTTCGTATGTTTCGACAATAGGCGTTAACTCATTTTGTTCACGACCCAATTTTGCCATGGTCTTACGATCTGATACTACATCACTTTGCATCATTAAATCATTAATTTCGCGATAACGTTCAACCATTTTTTCTAAACGCTCATCCATTTTTGCCATAAATATACTTCCTTTCTCCATATTCTTTATATCTTGAGTGTTTTGCCACTTAAAAAACGCTTTATTTTAGCGATATACCCCATCTATTTTAATATAAAGTACACTTATTGTCGATGGAAATTGTCCTATTACGCAATTTTTGAAGATAAGAGTATAATATAAGGTATGAAACAGAAAAGAAAAGTTAAAAAGATTCCATTTACTATGGTCTTAATATTGCTCATTCTCGTATTTGTAGTCATCCCCTTCACCATTTTAAAAATCACTGAAGACGGACAATACTATGTAGAAGATTTAAATACAAGTGAAGTACAAGCTTCCTATAAACATTATATCTTCGCATCTTTTAAGATGGATACAATTGATTCTAAGTATGTTTGTATAAAAGATGAAAACGGAAAAATCTTACGGCTTCAATCTGGTATCGTTAATTTAAAGACGAAAGACATAACTGAAAATACAGAATACACAACAGATACAGATGAAACTGGATATGTAAATGGCAATTATGGAGCTGATGCTCAATATTTAGGCACAAGCTTTAATGGAAAAGAAGTACACTTCAAAATCAGTGGTGTGCAGGCATGGACAGATATCAACAACGTTGAATTATGCTTTTATAATGATTCCTACACTTTATCTACCTATTCCGTATATAATAGCTCCCTCATTCATGCGATTTCGACAGATATTGTACATGGAGGTGTAAATTCTATATCGATTGGTCCTGCTCCCAAATTTCTAAAAAAAGACACCATCTACTATTCATATGATGGACATTATTTCTATTCGAGCTTTAAAGATTTAATAGAAGATAAGAAAATAAATGAAGAGCCTTATTACAATTATTATCAATACACACCTCATAGAACTACATCGTATTTAAACAATATAGTCTACAATGATTTTTTATCTGAATATGGAATCAATAAAACAGCAGAAACCTATCCTTGTATGGATAATGAATCTGCACTCTATAATCAAGCTAATGCCTTCTTAACAACACAAAAAAATTATTCAATCAATGCTTCCATGATGTTTGCGCTAGCCTTAAATGAAAGTGGGTTTGGACAAAGTCAATATGCGATTGAATACAATAACTTATTTGGCCATGCTGCCATAGACGAAAACCCAGACAATGCCAACCTATACAATTCTTTAGCAGATTGTATTCAACAACATGCTTATAATTATTTACAAAAAGGTTACTTAAATCCCGAAGATTCTAGATACCACGGCTCTTGGTTTGGAGATAAGGCAAGTGGTATCAATGTCGATTATGCATCTGATCCATACTGGGGAGAAAAAGCGGCTAGTTTCTACTATCGCTTAGATAAAAATGGTATAGATAAAGAAAAGAATCCAATCAGAACAGTTCAACTATCTAAGGATTTAAAAGTATATGCTCCAAACAAAAAAGATGTTCTTTATTCCTATAAAAAAGGCAATATCGTATCTATTCATATATTAAAGGATGAGAATGAATACTATAAAATATCAAGTGAAGCTCCAGTAAAAAAGAATCATTTAGAGATAGATTCTAAATATAAAAATAGCTATGCATATATTAAGAAATCAAATTTTAAATAAATGATTTATCTTTTTTCATCTGCATCCCCCTCTTTGTTTTTATGAACCAAATATAAGAACTTACTTTTTTTTCTTGATATCTAATAGATAAGTAGTTAAAGAGATTTTGCCAACAAAATGTATCAGCAGACTAGAAACACCTTAAATCACTATATGAATTCCTCCTTCTAAAAAAAGCCCATATCAAAATTTTCAGGGCTTTTGTTCTATAATTATACATTCCATATTTTAGCTTTTTTATACCACTAAATCCTTTTTTTAATAATCAAATTGATGATAGTAACGACGATATTGTAAATTATGTTTTGTGTAAACTTCATAGTGTTTTGCTAATCTTTCAGTCAATAAAGCCGTTACGATCCAAGGAATGACAAATGGTCTAAATTCTGGATCTACATCTAATGCAAATTCCTGTGTATCTAACACTGTGTATTCTGCATTAATTTTTTTACAGAAATCTTCTACACGTGTATCTTGTTTACGGAATTCATCTTCTCCCTTAACAATAAATACAGGCACATCCTTTTCAACCAATTCTAAAGTTCCATGGAAGAATTGTGCACTTGTAACTGGACGTGTTCTTACCCATTGCATCTCTTCTAGAATACACATTGCGAATAATAGTGTTTCACCCCATAACGCACCTGACCCTGTAAAAATTGTGTATGGTTTATTGTAGAACGTTTTTGCGATTTCATCCGCCTTAGGCTCATATACTTTACGAATGTCCACTAAATTTTTGAAGATTGTTTTGATTTGATCCGCAAATTTAGTGTAATTAGGGAAGAATCCTTTTTTATTCAACAAGCTATAAATCAAGAAAGATTGTAATACATAAGAATATTCACATTGTCCTGTTGTTACTTTAGCTTCAATAACAGTTGTACATAATCTTCCTACTGGACAATCCTTTTTTGTGAATCCTACAATATGAGCTCCTGTTTTTTGAATCCATTCTAACGCTTCAACAATTTCAACCGTAGTACCACTTGCACTAGCCGTAATAACAAGAGAATCTTTTGTAAGATTTTTTGGATGCACTGTATTCGCGTCTGCTGCATTGATTGCATATAATTCGATATCTGAGTATTTCTTAACTAAATAATCAAATTGAGCGAATTCAAATTCGGTACCACCAATACCCAACAAGAAGATATTACTATATCCTGCTTTATCAATTGCATCTGCAATTGCCTCTACTTCTGCTCTTTGAGCATAAACTGCATCGCCTTCTTTTAGATACTGTTCCTCATTAAATTTAATTAATTCAATTTTTTCACTGACTGCCATTTGTCTTACCTCCTGATGTTTTGAAATATGAAATACAGAATATAAACAAGTGGTTTCTTATATATTCCACTTTATACATTTAATATACCAGCATCCAAGTATAAATGCAACCACTTTATTATATTTTTATACCAATATTTTTACTTATAAAAAAGACTGTAACTCTCCGTTACAGCCTCTTACCTATTTCTAAAGCTTATCATATCCCTCTTTATATTTTGAACTTTTGATTTTAATAACCGTATCTTCCACTACCTTTGCCAATGGATGATATTGCCATTTATTTAAATCTGTAGTTATCTTATAAGCTAAATATTCAAACACTACCACCTTATAAAGCATCGATACATCTTCACATGTTAAATCGTCAATTCGAAGCACATGATCTCCCTGTATTCTTTCACTATTTGATATAATAAAGCAACGATCTGTAACTGTACTATATCCTTCATAAATATCTAACAAGCGATCACTAGTTTCATCCTCATTATCAATAAAAAATAATGTGTAATTTGGAGTTAGCTGAAAGTTTGGTCCATGTAAAAACTCTTCTAATTCATATGCTACAGAAACAACCTGAATTGTTTCACTAAATTTCAACGCTCCTTCTAAAGCCGTACCAAAATTTGGTCCCATACCTACTACATAACAGTTTTGCATAGAAAGAAGATTTCGTTTATTCAACTCATAGAAATCTTTGACCTTCCACTGAACATCTTCATGACATTGTGCTGCTTTATTTAACTCTTCTAAATAATATGTATATTTTTCTTCTGTAAGTGTTTTTCCTCTAGCTACATTTAATGCGAATAACATAAAATATAGAACTAGTCCAACCATGCCTAATGTAACATAGCCCACTGTCTCAATACCAATTCCATAATCAACAACCACATCACAAATGCCATCACCAAAATCGCTATTCACATTAGATGTAATTCCGATTGCACGATGTCCCATCGCCTTTAGTTTTTTTAATGCAGAAATTGAATTTGTTGAGCATCCACTTTGACTCACTACCACAACAAAGGGATTTCCATAAAATTCATTTTCATAATGCTCAAACGTAAAAGGAGTAATAACATCTACATTCATTTTCATTATCTTTTTTAGGAATGGACGTGCTCCCATACTCGCATTATAGCTTGATCCACTCGCTATAATTAAAATTGAATCAAAATGATCCCTGTTAAATTCATCAACTAACACTTTCGTTAATTCTTCATTTTTTTGAACATTCTTTCGAATCATATCAGGTGTTAATTCAATATAATCCTGCATTGTCTTTTTTTTCTTTTCCATTTTTCCTCCTTACCGTTTATATTGCATACCATATTTCTTTTTTTACTATACCACGTATTATGCATAAAAAAAAGCACATTTGTGCTTATTTCGATTCTATTGCGAATGTATAAATTCCATATTCACATTTCAAAAAGGTTTTTGTGAATTCTACAATATTATTATCTGCATCTCTACCAATATGTTCCATCGCATATACAAAATCATCATCTTGCAGATTCATCACTTTTTTAAATGGGCGTCTTGGTTTTTCTACAATCATTTTTTGTTCAAATTGAACAGGACAATGACCCAATGTATCCATATATGCATATAGACTCGCATTTTTGAAATTATGTTCATCAATTCCAGGAAAATATTTATAAGGCAAATAGCTAAATTCCAACGCCAAAATATTCCCTTCTATCTTACGTAATCTATGTAAGGCATATGCCGATTCTCCCGGTTCTAAGTCAAGCTTATATTCTATGTATTTACGTCCTGAAACAATTCCTTTTTCAAGAACATCAGATTCAACGGTATGACCACTTAACTTTAAGATGGCACCTAAACTTGTACTCGATATTTCATTCGAACTATTTTTAAAATAATACATTCTTTGGTTATCCGACTTTGTTACATACACCCCTGTATTTTTTACTTTGTAGAGAATCCCTTCTTCAATCAGCGCATTAATCGCATTTTTAACTGTATTTCGATTAATTTTATAAATTGCCGCCATTTCCCTTTCGCTCGGTATTTTTTCTCCTGGCAAGTATTCCCCATCTGCAATCCTTTGAAGAATCATCTCTTTAAGCTGTATATATAACGGAATTTTATAATCCATATAAACCTCCTAACATGTCACATATTCAAATGCACCTATTCTTGAATATGTCTCTGAAAATTCGACCAACTCACCATTCTGATCATACACAATTCCACTTTGTAGAACGACATGATCTTCTGTAGTGAGGCCTAAATCTGTACAATAATTTTCTTCTGCACGCACTACGATAATATTTTGAATACTCTTTTTTAAGATAATTCCATACTCACTTTCTAAAATTTCATAAAGCGATCTATTTTCTAAATTAAATTTATCTAGATTAGGCGTTGTATATTTCGGAATAAATGAATAATCCATACTGACAGGCTTATCATCGATAATTCGAAGGCGCTTAATTTCATACAACCTTGTTCCTAGTGGAAGTTTCATTTCGCTATATAAATATTTATCAATTTCTCTTTCCACAAATTTAATTATTTTCGTTTCCATTTTATGATTAGAAGTCTGAATCTCACTTGTTGTAGAAACAATGTTATCAGCCGATTTTTGAATTCGATTATTCGCAACATAATATCCATTTCTTGGTATTGAATATATTAATCCTTCTTCCTCTAACATTTGTAAACCGGATCTTAATGTCAATCTTTGTACATTAAAACGCTCACATAATTCTCTTTCACTAGGAAGCTTATCTCCTATACTCAATGTACCATCTTCAATCATACACTTAACTTCATCCGCAACAATTAAGTCTAACGTCATTAATTTCATTATTATTCTTCCTTCTTATCCAAACAACCATTTTTCGATATGATTATACCATATATTTTTCACCTAAAACGACAAGAAAACCATTCTAGTGTTGGCGTCTAGAATGGCTTCTTTTTGTTTATTATTTTTAGGAGAGAGATATGAATATTGGTTTATTTTCTATATTCATTGCCTTATCTCTAAG
>ERZ506821.560-NODE-560-length-16574-cov-5.424541_pt1 | contig 16574 bp, 10 predicted proteins | sample MGYA00512912_ERZ506821 | MGnify/ENA metagenome assembly ERZ506821
TGCACGTCCGATTCCTCTGAATCGGACGTGCAGGGCGTTAGTTTTTGCCGCTTTAGTGGTCGATTTTCGGCGGACTGGTCGCGTAGCGTGCATTTTCGATCGCACAACCGCCCGTTTCTCCAGAATCGGACATACGCGGTCGTTTTGACCTATTACCCCCGAAGTTCGGGTCCATGCGCTAGGCTGACCCCAGTGAAACGCGGTGCGCAATATCATCGCAAACGGATGCGGGCATTGAAATCTAAGGTTGTGAAGTCGGCATGAACTTTGGAAAACACGTCAAGCGCAAGGCACTGTACTGCTGTTCCGTGTCCGTCGTGGGCCTGCTGATCGCCTGCCTGATCGGCTTCGCCATGGGCGTGGGTCTTGTCGATGTGCATCTCGAAGAGGAAGCCCACGCAGCGGCGTCCTCGGGAACGTCTTCGGAAACGTCCTCCACGTCGGGCGCGCTTAAGAAAAACAGCGCGCCGCAATCGCAGACACAAGCCGTCTCGTCGCCGACGCAGGTCGCGCTGGACGGCATTTCCGCAGTCGAGGGCAGCGCCACGATCACAACGCAGGGCTTCACGCTAAGCGCCGATTCGCAGGCCGCCGTGCAGTCTCAAATCGCCACTTTCGAAGCCGACGGATATACCGCATCATTCGTGCTCGCCGACATCACGACCGGCCGCACGATCGCATACAACGCCGATGCACAGATCTATTCGGCCTCGTCGGCGAAGGCGCCATACCTGATATCGCTGTTCTCAACGGGCACCGTCGACCTGAACAGCGTGGCCCAATCCGCTGACGCGCAGTCCGCCACCGTCCACCAGAAGGTCGACGCCGTCCTGCGCAATTCCGACAACGCGTCTTACGACTGGCTGTACAAAACGTATGGCCTCGACTGCTTCAACACGTGGGCCGAACAGGCGGGCGCGGCTTCCAGAATGGGTGATCGCGGCGGGTACCTGTTCACCTCCGCGCGCGACATGGCCAAACTGTGGACCGCCGGATACGGTTTCCTGTTCGCCGGGCAAACGGCGGGGGTGCAGAACATCACGCCCGAATCGCTGCAATGGCTGTCCGGAGACATGACGAATTCGCTGAACTCCTGCATCCACGCGGCCCTTGGCGATGCGGACACCGTGTACACGAAGGCCGGATGGATCAACGGCGAAGGCGATTTGTACGCGCTGAACGATGCCGGACTGGTGATGTCGCAGTCGGGCACGTACGTGCTGGCGGTGCTGACGAACGCGTGCGGCCGCAACGATTTGCTGACCAGCCTGATCGGCACGCTCGACGCAGTGCATTCGGGGGATATGCGAGGGTAATACGTTTCAAGTTGGGGTGACTCTCGCCGTGCCGCAGATAGGTCTATGGCCGATGCTGTAGCGTCGTTGCGTGGCATGTTTCTAGATGTTGCAAATCCACCCTTCAGCTTGTATACAGTAAAATCCCAGCCTGAATTCCTAGGCTGGTGGCCATGAACGGCAAATTGCAGGTGCACGGCCATTGCAATGGCTTGAAAACAACGCTTTTGTTCGCGTTGATGTGGGGCGTCATCATGCTCATCTGGTGGGCGACCGGCGCCAGTCAAAGCACGCTCGGCTACTACATTCTCATCGGCCTGGGCTCCACGTTCGTCTCCTACTGGTTTTCCGACAAACTGGCGATCGCCAGCATGCACGCTCGACAGGTGAGCGAGCAGGAAGCCCCCGTACTATACAAGATCGTCCGCGAGCTATCGGCGAAGGCAGGCAAGCCGATGCCGCGCATCTACATCGCCCCCACCATGAGCCCCAACGCGTTCGCGACGGGGCGCAACGAACGACACGCGGCGGTCTGCTGCACGCAAGGCATCCTACAGACGCTTAACGAACGTGAGATTCGCGGCGTGCTCGGACACGAACTCATGCACGTCTACAACCACGACATTCTGACGTCCGCAATCGCCTCCGCCATGGCCACCGTCATCTCGTACCTCGGCTACTCGCTCATGTATTTCGGCGGCGGCCGTTCGCGTGACGACCGCGACGATTCGGCGTCCGGCGGCTTGGGATTGCTGGGTGTGCTGCTGAGCACGATTCTGGCGCCGATCGCAGCGTCGCTGATACAGATGGCAATCTCCCGCACACGCGAATACGACGCCGACGAAGACGGTTCCAAGTTGACGGAGGATCCGGAAGCGCTCGCTTCCGCGTTGAGCAAGATTTCCGGCGGCGCAGCCGCGATGCCGATGGAGAAGACCGCCGGCACGCAGTCGGTGGCTGCGATGATGATCGCCAGTCCGTTCTCCGCGGAGGGCTTCTCGCGCCTGTTTTCCACGCATCCGCCGATTCAGGACCGCATTGCGCGGCTCATGCAGATGGGCCAGGAGATGCGGCAGCAGGGCGCGCAGTCCGGATATTTGGCCGGTGGCTATGCCACGAGCGGCGTTGCGGCGGCGGATATTCGGCAAGGCGGACGTTCTGCGATGGCTGGTGCCGGTGGGCCGCAATTTGGAACGCAGTATGGATTCGCGCATGATTCGGGCGGCTCGGCTGGCAGATATTCTCGCGACTATTCGCAGCGGCCGCGTGGTTGAGTCTCCGTGATATTGCGGAAAATTGGTATCGCATGTCGGTCTGTGTCCGCATACGCATCCGTTGCGTGCTAAACTGAAGTTTCGTGCCCAAAAGGCACACCTTGCGGATGTAGTTCATCGGTAGAACGAAAGCTTCCCAAGCTTTAAAGGCGGGTTCGACTCCCGTCATCCGCTCCATTCGAAACCCTTGGAATCGTTGGAATTTCAAGGGTTTTTCTATTGTCGTAAAAGACCCGTGAAGCCAACTTCGCGTCGCGCAACTGTCGGTTGCGTCGCAAAATTTGGTTGCGAATCGCAATGCAACCGCAAGATGGTGGCGTGGAACGCGACGTTTGTGACAAGCTGCTGATGCTTTGCGACATGTTCGGTGTGACGTTGGATGATTTGGTCATGGGCGACGTGTGCGCGTCGGCGGGCCGTGGAGGTGCGGGACGCGTGGGCTGTGTGGATGCGGGACGCATGGACTTGGCTGCCGATACGGCTGGTGTGGCAGCGTCGGATGGGGTGGTTGACTCTGCTGTTGGTGCGGTTCCGGGGGTAATCGGGTTCGCGGCATCGCAGGTTGCAGGAGTGTCCGATTCTGCAGAATCGGACACTCGTGGAGGGCGATGGGTAGGCTGGAGCCCGTGAACACGAACCAGAAGTCCCCCTCCGATTCCGGCGCAAACCACCCCACCGGCAACTCCTGCAATCCGCTACTCGGCCATGCCACATCACACGCGGCGACACTCATCGGCCTGTTCGCAATCGTCCTGTGGGGCTTCATGGCCGGCCTCGTGCGACTGGTCTCCGAATCGTTCGGCGCCACGCTCGGTTCGGCGCTCATCTACACCGTCGGTGGTGTCATGCTGTTCATTGTGCGCCGTCCGAAACCAATCCGCGAAGCGCCATGCAAGTACCTCATCGCAGGCGGACTCATGTTCATCGCATACGAGGCGTCAATCTCGCTGTCGATCGGCCTGGCCACAACGAACGCGCAATCCGTGGAAGTCAGCCTTGTCAACTACTTGTGGCCGACGCTGCTGGTGCTGATGACCGCAGCGGTATCGCACAAACGTGGTGCGGTCGCCAAAGCGATTCCTGGCGCGGTGATCGCAACCATCGGTGTGGCGATGGCGGTTGGCGGAGAAAGCCTTGATATGCAGGAAGCGGTCCACAATATCGCCAGTAACCCCCTACCGTATGTGCTCGCGTTTGTTGGCGCCTTTATTTGGGCGATTTATGCGACTTTTACGCCGTCGTTGTCCGGCGGTTACGACGGCACGACGATTTTCTTCTGCTGTGTGGCCGTTGTACTGTGGACCATCCATTTCGTTTCGGGAGACGGTTTGCCGGACACGGCGCCCGGCATCGGTGGATATGCTGCGCTGATTGCGTGCGCCGCTTCGATTTCGGGCGGCTACGCGTGCTGGGGATACGGCATGTTGCACGGCAGTATGGAAACGCTTGCGATTGGTTCGTACGCGACTCCGCTGTTTTCCACGGCTTCTAGCACGCTTCTGTTGGGCGTGGCGCTGGGCATGCCGTTCTGGATCGGTGTTGTGCTGGTGGTTGCCGGTTCTCTGATCAACGTGTGGTTTGCACGGTGCCCCTGAGTGTCCGTTTCTCCCGAATCGGACAACCTGGGGTGACCGGATGACGCGTGGGTGGCTGATTCGGGGGGGGGATCGGACACTTGTTGGTGCGTGAGGAGGCGACATGTGGGGTAGTGGCGGCGCAGAGGAGCGCCGGGATGGCGCAGCGGTACGTAAGGGAAGTGACTGGGCAGGACAATGCCCTACGCCTCCACGCTAGCTTAGGTTTTTGCCGGCTGGTCGATGGTGACGAATTCGTGGCTTTGGGTTTTCAGGTCGTCGATGATGGCGGGCAGCGCGTTCACGTGTACCAGCCGAAACCGATCTAAACCGGCTCAAACCAGCCCGTTCAAATCCGCCTCGTCACATCACCTTGGTGGACTCCAGATTGCGGCTCACCCAGTTGTTCAACCGGATCACCGGCTTGCGCAACACCAATCCCAGCAGCAGCGAAGGAATCAGGAACAAGGCGAGATACACCATATCAAGCAGGTACTCATTGCCGTACGATCCGGCCATCGCGGCGTGCATGGCATCGATGGCGTGCGGGAATGGTAGGAACGGGTAGAGCATTTGGAAGAACTTCGGCAGCGTCTCGATAGGGAACGTACCGCCCGAACCGGCGACCTGCATCACCAGCAGCACCACGGCCACGGCCTTGCCGATATCGCCGAACGACACGGTCAGCGTATACACGATATTCGAGAACACGAGCGCGGCAAGCCACCCCACGGCAAGGAACTGCAGCGCATGATTCGCCTGCACACCAAGGAAATACATGTCACCCAGGCAAACCAGTGTGCCCTGCAGCAACGCGAGCAGTGCGAAGATCGCGTACCGTCCGAAATACTCGTGGTCGAGACGCAGTCCCCAACGTGAGGCGTTCCCCGGGCCGGACGGGCCGGCGATGCGCGGCAGCGTGTCGCCCAAGCCCAGCACATGCGCCTTCTCGCGGTCCGAAATCGTCACTTTCAGCATGGCGCACAGGATGATCGCACCCACCCAGATTGACAGGATCGTATAGAACGGCGCCATGGCCGAACCGTAGTTCGCAATCGGGTACACCGAGACGCGATGCAGTGCGACGGGCGCGGAAATCAGTGTGGACAGTGTGGACGCGTTGGCGGTGGCCAGTGCACGTAGTTCGTCCGATTCACCCGAATCGGACGAACTGGCGTCGTTGCCACCATTGCCACCATCGCTGTTGCCGTCACCGGCGTTCCCGCCCGTCTCCAGCTTCGTGATCAGCTCCTTCACCGTCGCTGCCGACGAGTCGAGTTTCTTCGCGATCGCGCCGAGCGTGGAACGGATGGACGTCACATTCGTCCCCACATCGCCCGTCACATCGTCCAGATCGTCGGCGGTGCCGCTCAGCTGGGTGATCATGCTGTCGGTTTGGGAGATCAGCGTGCTGACTGTGGAGGCGAGCGCGTCGATTTTCGGCTTGACGTTCGTGGCGTAATCGTCGCGCACATTGCTGATCGACTGCTTCGCGGAGGTGATGCGGTTCAGGATCTCCTTGCGGGAGCGTTCCGCGGCTGCGGTATCCTGCGTGACCTGCGTGGAAGCGTCTTTCAGCTGCTGCGCGAGCTTCTGCGAATCGCCTTTGGCGGCTTCCAGCAGCGTGATCTCCCGGTCGATGGCTTCCAGCAGCGCCTGTTTCGCGGAATCACTGTCCGGTAGTTGTTCCACCGATTCGCGCATGTGGTTGAGGCTTGTGATGTACGTGTCGTACAGCGATTCGCCGCTGGAGACTTGTTCGCTCAACGTTGTCAACTGGCTGGCTGCGGTGTCTGAGTCCTTGCCGATCGCGTCGAACGCCTTGTTCACCTTGGCAGCTACTTGGTCGAACGCGCCTGACACCTGGTCGAGCGCGGTGTTCACCGAGGAGGTGACGTTCGCACCTGCCGAAGTGAGCGACGTGGCACCTGATTTGCCTTGCTTCAACGCGTTCTGGGCCTGTTTGCCCGCCTTGGTCGCCGAGGCGAGCAGTTTGCCCGTGGAATCCACGATGTCGTTCGCCGAGCCGAGCAGCTGCGAATACGACGTCACCTGCTGCGATGCGCCGCTCAGCGTATCCGCCATGGTGGTGAGATTGCCGTTGAGGTTGCGCATGTATTCGGCCATTTGCGGGCTTTGCGAATAGTGTAGGATGCTTGAGGCCAGGTCGAGTCCGACTTGCGCAATCGTTTTGGCGAAGGTTTTGTCGATCGTGTTGACCACGGTTGTCGCGCCCTGATCGGTGATATGCGGGGCGATCGGGTTGATTTTCTCGTTCAGATAGTACTTGAGCTGCGCGTGTTTGATGTCGGGGGAGAACAGCGTCATCATGTCGGCGCTGAAACCTTTCGGAATTACGATCGCCGCATAGTATTCGCCGGATTTCACCCCGTCGATTGCCTTGTCGCTTTTCACGAACTGCCAGTCCAGCTGGTCGTTGGCGTGCAGTGTGCTGATGATGGTTTCGCCCACGTTGACGCGCACCGGTATGAGATCCGACTTGTAACCCTTGTCGTTATTGGCCACGGCGACCTTCAATGCCTTGGTGTTGCCGTAGGGGTCCCAGCTGGCCGCGATGTTGAACCAGGCGTACAGCGCCGGCACCACCACCAGGCCCATCGAGACGATCACGGCGATCACGTTGCGGGTGGCGTGGCACATGTCCCGCTTGAAGATGCCCCAGATCATTTTCACTGTTCGTTCCCCTCCTCACGCAGACTCCTGCCAGCATTTCCGTCCGTGTTTCCAGCCGCATACTCAGCCGCATGTTCAGGCGCATGTCCGGCCGAACCACCATGCGCAGCCTCATACAGCCTCGTACGTACGGCATGCATCGGCTTGTAATGCATGCCCGGCCGGAACAGCAGGTTCTCGTGCAGGATCGCGCTGCGGAACTCTTCCGCACTCATCGCTTCCTCGCCCAGATAATTCGCATACCGTTCGCGCAGATACTCCACCACGATGAGATACGTGTCGATGGCGATGATCGAAATGATCCAACCGAGCAGCATGGCGAGCTTCATGCGCGTGATGAATAGCAATAGCAGGAACACGAACGGCAGTACCGCCAGCGCGAGGAATCCCCAACGCACCAGGCGCGGGTACAGGCGGAAGAAATGAATCGCCCGTCTGCGGGCGAGTTCGGGGAACTCCTCGGCGATCTGCTGCGCGGTCTCGGTGAGCCGCAACGGTTCCACCGTGCCTTCGTTATGTTCGGTGATCATCAGATCAGTGTCCGCCAGGCGGTTGTCGAACAGGCGGTTGAGGTTCAACGCCAGCTTGCGGACCACCAAGCCGATGAACAATGCCGCAGGCAGATACCAGAACAGCGAGAGCATGTCGAGCCAGTAGTGGTTGGCATACATGCCGCCGATCGGCCCGCGCATGGCGTTGATGCCGTAGGTGAACGGCAGGAACGGTTTCAGACGGCGGAAGAATTCCGGCATCATCTCGATGGGGTAGAGGCCTGCCGCGCCCGGAATCTGGATGATCACCAGAATCACGGCGACGGCCTTGCCGATATGCCGGAACGCCACAGCGAGCGCGTAAATGATGTTCACGTAGACGAACGAGGCGAAAATGCCGGCGAGGATGAACAGGAACGGATGCTCGCATTGGATGCCCAGCGCGAGATCGCCGATCGTGGCGATGATCGCCTGCAGGAATCCGACCGTGACGAACAGCAGCCAACGGCCCATATAGCCTTGGCGTGGCGTGTACATGCGGATCTTCTCATCGCGGTCCACTTCAAGCTTGTAGATCGCGACGAGCACGAATCCGCCGACCCACAGCGCAAGATTCGTGTAGAACGGCGTGACCGCGGAACCATAGTTTTTGACCGGGTAGAGGACCTGTTCGTCCAAATGCACCGGTTCGCCCACGAACGAGCCGACCTCGCTCGCGTCAAGTCCGAGCGCTTGGGAAAGCTGCTGGAACATCGCCGAACTGCTCAACGCGGCCACATCGGTGCGCGTGGTGTTGAGCTGTTTGGCGAGATTGGCGAGCTGTGTCTGCGTGCCAGCAATGGTGGTGTTCGTTTGGGTCACGGTGCGCGACAACTGGTCGAGCAGCCCGTTGCCCTGTTCCAGCGTGCTTTGCAGCGTGGTAAGCGTGCCGGACAGCGACCCATTGGCCAGGCTGAGTGTATCGAGCCCGGTGTTGAGATTCGGCATGACCGTGCCGGTGATGGTCGTGCGTGCGCTCGCCATCGACGCCGTGCCGTTCTTCGCCAGCGTGGTGACATCGTCGTTGAACCCGTTCGCGGTGTTCTTCCCCGCGTTGATCGCAGCCGTGGTGTCCTGATCGAAGGCGTCGATGCGCTGCTGCTGGAACGTCAGCTGTTTGCGGGCTTCGGCGAGCTGCGCGGAAAGATCCTTATACGTTTGGCTGTTCGGATCCAGCTGGCTGGCCTGCAACGCCTTCTCCACGCCGTCGAGCACATTGCCGGTGGTGGCGTTGACGTGATGCATGGTGCTGGACACTTGGTCGAGCGCGTCCTGCGTGGTGTTCAGTCCGCTGAGCACGGTGCCGGTGGCATTGCTCACGTTGACCTGCAGGCCGGACAGTTGCGTGCTGCCGTTGTCGAGCGCTCCGACCAGCGTGTTCGAGAATCGTTCGGTTTGTGTGCGCGTCTCGCTCAGCAAGTCGGACGCCTTGCCGACGGTGTCAAGCGAGTTGGTGATTTCCGAGGTGAGCGCGATGTTGGACTGTTTGGCCGAATCGATGGTGGTGAGGGCCTTGTCGAGCGTGGAACGGGTGTCGCGCAGCTGCTGTTGGACGGTTTCGAGCTGGTTGATGGTGTCGGTCAGATCGTTGATGACGTCGCTTTGCGCGCTTTTCACGCTGCCGGTGGTTTCTCCCGCTGCCTCCTTCACTTCCTTTGCCACGGCGTCGGCCACGCTGGAAACGAAAGTGGTGTTGATCTGCTCGTCGATCGTGGTCGCGCCCGTATCGGTGATTTTCGGCGCGATCGCGTTCAGCTTTTCGTTGATGTAGTACGTGATCGACGGTCGGTCGCCTTTACCGGTGACGGTGCCGATTAGTCTGGAGCTGAAGTCTTCCGGCAGTACGATCGCCGCATAGTATTTGCCGGATTCCACGCCTTCGATGGCTTGCTGCTTGGGAACGAAACGCCAGCCGAGCTGATGGTTCTTCTTAAGCTGGTTGACGGTCTGCTGGCCAGCGTCGAGATGGCCGACCAGCGTGGAGGTTGTGCCCTTGTCCTCGTTCGCCACAGCGACTTGGATGTTGCCCGTGTTCGCGTACGGGTCCCAGTTGGCGAGGATATTGCACCATGCGTACAGTGATGGGATGATGGCCACACCCAGCGTGACGACGAGCGCCACGGGGTTCTTCAGAATGCGTTTCACGTCTCGAAGGAAGATGGCGAAAACCTGGTGCATCAAGCCTCCTCGCGGGTATTGGTCGCAACATCTACGTGCGGCGGCATGCCCGTGCGGGAACACCCGGTTGGGCTCTTCGTCGCGCGATCCGGTGGATATTCTATGACTTCCGATGGAACGATCGCAATGGTTTCGCCATGTTTATTGGTCGGTCCCGCAAGTGTCGGGATATGAGACGAAAACGCTCGGCATATGGCCTTAGTGGGGCGGGTGACCTGGATATGGAGCGGATGGTCGGGAAAACGGAAAGGAAAGATGGCGAATGTTGTCACATGACAAGTGGGATAGGGTTGGGCGATAATGGAGGCATGACTATTGCAACGCCGGAACGTTATGCGCAAATGCTGGACGCCGCACGCCGCGGCGGTTACGCCTATCCCGCGATCAATGTGACCAGCACGCAGACCTTGAACGCCGCACTCCAGGGTTTCGCCGAGGCGGAATCCGATGGCATCATCCAAGTCTCCGTAGGCGGCGCCGCCTACTTCTCCGGGCAACGCGTCAACGACCGCGTCACCGGCTCGCTTGCCTTCGCAGCCTTCGCGCACGAAGTCGCGGCGAAATACCCCAACATCACCATCGCCCTGCACACCGACCACTGCGCCAAACAGTATTTGGACGAATGGGTGCGCCCCCTGCTCGACCATGAAGTCGAACAGGTGAAGCACGGTCAGGAACCGACCTTCCAGTCACACATGTGGGACGGTTCCACAGTGCCGCTGGGTGAAAACCTCGACATCGCAGAAGAACTGCTCGACAAATCCCAAGCCGCGCACACCGTGCTGGAAATCGAAATCGGCGCGGTCGGCGGCGAAGAAGACGGGCACAGCGCCGAAATCAACGACAAACTGTATTCCACGCCCGCGCAAGGCATCGCCGTCGCGCAACGACTCGGCCTCGGCGAGCGCGGACGCTACATGGCCGCCTTCACCTTCGGCAACGTGCACGGCGCATACAAGCCGGGCGTGGTGAAACTGCGCCCCGAACTGCTCGACGAAATCCAGACCACGGTCGCGCTCGCGATCAAGGCCGGCGAAATGCCCGACCCCGCGCACTCGCTGGATGTCGCTCCCGGTAAGCCGTTCGCCCTGGTGTTCCACGGCGGTTCCGGCTCCGCGCCGGAGGAGATCGCGCAGGCCGTGAGCTACGGCGTGGTGAAGATGAACATCGACACCGATACGCAGTACGCATTCAGCCGTGCGGTGGCCGGTCACATGTTCTCCAACTATGATTCGGTGCTCAAAATCGACGGTGAGGTGGGCAACAAGAAGCTGTACGACCCGCGTTCGTGGGGACGCGAAGCGGAAAGCGCCATGGCCGCACGCGTGGTGGAGGCCTGCAGGCAGCTTGGCAGCGCGGGCAAGGCGTTGAAGTAGTGTGATGCCGCACGCGCCGTGTACTGCATGCGGCGCGTGGCGGCACGGCGGGTGTGTCGCGTTGTATGAGACGAAAACGATGGAACTGACTAGTTTCAACGGCCGATCGGTGCATATCCGGCAGATATCCGGTAGAGGGCGCAGGGTAGTCTTTGTAAGGCCTTGGTAAGGCTTTGAGGCGAAATCGCATACGCGCGGAGGTGCAACAACATGCCTGGAATTGTTTTGATCGGTGCCCAGTGGGGAGACGAGGGCAAAGGCAAGGCAACAGATCTGATCGGCACGAAGGTCGACTACGTCGCCCGCTTCAACGGCGGCAACAACGCGGGCCATACCGTGGTGGTCGGCGACGAATCGTATGCGCTGCACCTGCTGCCGTCCGGCATCATCAGCCCGACCGCGACCCCGGTCATCGGCAATGGCGTGGTCGTGGATCCGGAAGTGCTGCTCGAAGAAATCGATGGTCTGGAGAGCCGTGGCGTGGACTGCTCCCGGCTGCTGGTGAGCGAAAGCGCGCATATCATCGCTCCGTACCATCGCGTGCTGGACAAGGTGACCGAACGCTTCCTCGGCAAGCACAAGATCGGCACCACCGGCCGTGGCATCGGCCCAGCCTACGCGGACAAGATCAACCGTGTCGGCATCCGCGTGCATGACCTGTTCAACGCCGACCATCTGCACGACAAGGTGGAGGCCAGCCTGCATCAGAAGAACCAGATGCTCGTCAAGCTGTACAACCGTCGTCCGATCGACGTGGACGAGACCACCGACGAGCTGCTCAAGCTCGGCGAACGCCTGAAGCCGTACGTGGCCAACACCTCCCTGGTGCTCAACAAGGCGCTCGACGAGGGCAAGACCGTGCTGTTCGAAGGCGGCCAGGCCACCATGCTCGACGTGGACCACGGCACCTACCCGTTCGTGACTTCCTCCAACCCGACCGCCGGCGGCGCCTGCACCGGCACCGGCGTTGGCCCGACCAAGATCACCCGCGTGATCGGCGTCTCCAAAGCGTATGTGACCCGCGTGGGCGAAGGCCCGTTCCCGACCGAACTGTTCGGCGAGGACGGCGAATGGCTGCGCGCCCAAGGCCACGAGTACGGCGTGACCACCGGTCGCCCGCGTCGCTGCGGTTGGTTCGACGCGGTCGTCAACCGTTACGCGGCCCAGGTCAACGGCCTGACCGACATCGTGCTCACCAAGCTCGACGTGCTCACCGGCCTCAAGGAAATCCCGCTGTGCGTGGCGTACGACGTCAACGGCGAGCGTCGCAACGATATGCCGACCGACCAGGCCGAGTTCGCCGCCGCGAAGCCGATTTACGAGTCCATGCCGGGTTGGGACGAGGACATTTCCCAGGTCCATGACTTCAACGATCTGCCGAAGACCTGCCAGGATTACGTCAAGCGTCTTGAGGAACTGTCCGGCTGCCGCATTTCCGTGATCGGCACCGGCCCGCAGCGCGACCACATCATCCAGATCAACTCGCTGATCGACTGAAGCTGATTCGGCTGATTCGTCGATATGAACGTCGGTAACGAACGTCAATGACAAGTGCCGGTGGGCCTGTGCCTGCCGGCACTTTGCGTATGGTGCGTGCGATGGCGTGCGCGTATGACGCACACCGCATACACACCGACGGGGTGCGCGGCGGAGGAACGGAAAAGGGGAGTGCGATGACTGCAATGCCGCCTAACGACAGGTTCGACAGGTTTGACAGGTTCAGCAAACTGGTCCCGCGATTCGACCACCTGAAATGGAAGATGGCCGCTGCCGGCATTCTCGTCGGCCTGATTTCCGGCTTCCTCGTCGTCCTCTACCGTCTCGGCATCGAATACGGCACCGACACCGCGCGCTGGATCTACGCGCGCATCCGCGAAACCCCGTGGCTGGTCGCACCGTGGGCGGTCGCCGCAATCGCAGCCGCGCTCGCCATCGCATGGATGGTCAAAAAAGAGCCGATGGCCGGCGGCAGCGGCATTCCGCAAACCAACGGCGTGGTGATCTGCGGCCTGAAAATGCGATGGCAGACGATTCTGCCGGTTCGCTTCATCGGAGGCCTGCTCGGATCGCTCTTCGGCCTCTCGCTCGGCCGCGAAGGACCGTCCATCCAAATCGGCGCATCGGGCGCGCAGTTCCTATCGCACCGGCTGCGCGGCAAGAAACGTGAGGACGTGCAGGAGCATTATCTGGTCACCGCCGGTGCCGCGGCCGGCCTGTCCGCCGCGTTCAGCGCACCGCTGTCCGGCATGATGTTCGCTTTGGAAGGGGTGCATCGCAGTTTTTCGCCCGCGATTCTGATGGGCGCCACCGCCGCGTCCCTGACCGCCGATTTCGTATCGAAATACTGTTTCGGCCTGCGTCCGGTGCTTGACTTCGGCACCATCGGCCAACTGCCGCTCGGCGAATACGGGTGGCTGATTCCGCTGGGATTGGTGGCCGGTTTGGTCGGTTCGCTGATGAACCGTTCGCTGCTCGGCTTCCAAACGCTGTACGGCAAGCTTCCCGCATGGAGCCGCCCTTTGATCGCGATCGCACTCGCGCTGCCAATCGGCATTTGGCTGCCTGACGTGCTCGGCGGCGGCTCGAACCTGATCGCCATGGCCGAGCATGCGCGCGTCGGCTTGGGCATGCTGTGCGTGCTGTTCGTGGCGAAAGTGCTGTTCACCTCCACCAGCTTCGGTTCAGGCGCTCCCGGCGGCATTTTCATGCCGATTCTCGCGGTTGGCTCACTCGCCGGCGGTATCTGCGGCGAGACGTTGCACCAGTTCGGCAACCTGCCGTCCGATTCCGTGGCGATTTTCTCGGTATGCGTGATGACGGGCACGCTGGCCGCGTCCGTGAAAACACCGATCACGTCGATTCTGCTGGCCGTGGAAATGTCCGGCACATTGACGCACATGCTGCCGGTCGCCGCCGTCGCGTTCATCGCATTGCTCGTCTCCGACCTGCTGCGTACGAAACCGATCTACGGCGAGCTGCTGGAACGGTACATGCGCGCGCAAGGCGGCACGACGGCAATCGCCAATCGCATCGACAACGGCATCATGGAACTGCCTGTGGAAATGGGCGCGACCGCGGACGGCAAGCTGATGCGTGACGTGCGCTGGCCGTACGGCTGTCTGGTGATTGGCCTGCGTCGCGGCGAACGGCAGATCGTGCCGCATGGCGATACGCGGCTGCGTGCCGGCGACTATCTGGTCGTGCTGTTCAGCGGCGAGGACGAAAGCGACGCACGGCATGCGATGCGGCGGCTGTGCGACGTGTCCGTCTGACGCGGCCTTACTGTCTTCCATAACCATTCGTAGACGTCTAGGGCCACCCGAAGTTATCCACAGTTATCCACCGAATCGGACATGTTCGATGTTTGGTTGCAACGCACGTGTAGACTCGTACAAGGTTAGGAAGACGGCACCTGCGGCCAGCTCGTTGCCGTATGGCTGGGGCGGAACGACGCTGTCCGCGGAAAGCCAAGTACAAGGGGAACGTGATGGAATCGCAAGAACAACGGGCGGCAGACTCGCCAAACGCGGGTGATGAGCCGAATCCCGCCACACAGTCGATCGACGTCGCCGAAGTGGCGCGCGCGGATGTGCGCCCGTCCGGTGCCGCCGCATCCAAGCATCCGCCGCAGATTCCGCTCGCGCCGATGAAACGCATGCAGGCGCGATTCAACCCTCTTGCCGATGGTCTGATGTATCTCGTGGTGTTCGTCGGCGGCTTCGTCGGCGTCGGGTTCCGTCGTGCCACGGACCTGCTGCTGCCGTCGGTGAACGGTTCGCCGTTCGTGGTGGGCACGTTCGTGTCGAATATGCTCGCCTGCTTCCTGTTTGCGATGCTGACCGAATACATGGCGACCGCGTCGTGGCTGCGCCGCAGGGTGCGGCAGGTCGTCAGCCGTGGCGTCGGGCTTGGTTTGCTTGGCGGACTGTCGACGATGTCCGGCGTGATGTTGGAAACCATGGAAGGCATGCGCGAGCAGCGTTTCGGCAGCGCGCTCGGCTATCTTGCGGGAAGTTTCGCTGGCGGTCTGATCGCGGCCGCGGTTGGCGTGGCGCTGATGCAGGCGTTGCTGGCGCGCGGCACACGCAAGCGGGTCCGTAACGCGATCGCCGATGCCTCCACGGCTTCCGTATCCTCAATGTCCGATTCGGGCGATTCGGACGCGTACGGCATCGTGCAGGACGTCCAGATGGCCGACACTGCAGTATCGGCTACGCAGAGTGTTACGCAGACGGTCCCCATGGCCGATTCGGGCGAATCGGACGTGCCGGCCGCGCAAAATGTGCAGAACAACGTGCCGGACGCGCAGGGCGTGCGCCACGTGAAGGTGGCGGATGCGGCGCATTCGGCCGCGCAGGCCGCGTTGGAGGCCGCGCAGGCGGCACAGCAGGCGGCCCAGGTCGCCCAGCAGGTCGCGCAGACCGGGCAGGTGCCGAAAATCGAATCGCAGCCGCAGTCATCGCAACCCGTCGCACCTCTGCCCAGCTTCGAACCCAAGCCGGTCACCGCGGAAATCCCGCTCGTCGCCGACCCGACCACAGGGGAGGTGCGCTGATGACCTGGATGATCTGCCTGTTCGGCGGCATCGGCGCCATGGCCCGTTATGTGCTTGACGTGTCGATCCAACGCAGCTGGAACCGTGACGGCAACCACAGCTTCCCCCTGGCCACGCTCGTCATCAACGGCGTCGCCTCCCTGTGCGCCGGCATCGCCATGATGTCGTACTATGCGCAGTCGGTTGATATGGGCACGGTAATGACGTTCGTTGTGGGGTTCCTCGGCGGATTCTCAACATTCTCGTCGGCGATCAACGAGGTGCTGTCGCTGATTCGCAAACGCCGTTTCGCCATGGCCCTGGGCTATGGCGCTGCCACGGTCGCGGTGCCGCTCGCCTGCGTGGCGCTCGGATTCGGCATCGCCATGCTGGGCGGCCACGCATAGCTGTCATCGGCTCGGCCGCGCGTAATTTTCACGTTACACGGGCGGTCATCGGGTAACGTTCAGGAAATCTGAGCGCAACTGCGCGAGCTGTTTCCTCTCCTACGTTGTGAAAACAACAAGAGAGGAAAAACCTATGACAGCCGTAACGTATCTCACACGGCATCGTCGACCGGGAATCGTCATACTCTGTTCGATTGTCGCCGTTCTCTCGATGCTTTTCGTACTCCCTCCCGCCATCGCGTCCGCAGCCGATTCCGGCGCGCAGGCCGTCGATGAATGCAATCCGACCGCCAGCAACGGCTGCGTCAACGGCATCCTGCAGGACGCCGACAAGAAGCCGATCGCCGACGTCACCATCACGCTGTCCGGCAAGGCAACGGCGGAAACCAAAACCGCTGCCGACGGCAAGTGGGCGTTTTCCGTTGCCGATGATGGCGATTACACCGTCACCATCGACGCATCCGTTGCGAAAGAGCACGGTCTGAAGGCAAGCAGCGCAACGGTGACGATCAGGAAAGCCAGCTTCGACAAGCAGCGCGGAGTCGTCCGTTTCGACCAAGCTGGCGATTCCACCGGCAGCGGCACGTCCGGCACATCTGGATCGTCCGGCTCGGCAAACGGCACGAAAGGCGCGACCGGCACATCCGGATCGACGGCGGCCACGCAACGCAAGGGGCGGTGCGACGCAAGCGAGATGATCGCAAGTGTCGCA
>ERZ506821.576-NODE-576-length-16283-cov-5.217340_pt1 | contig 16283 bp, 12 predicted proteins | sample MGYA00512912_ERZ506821 | MGnify/ENA metagenome assembly ERZ506821
GCCTTCCTTCGCGCCTTCGGCACGTTCGAACGCGTCGACCTTCTTCCAGCCGGCGAAGTCGATCGGCTTGACACCGCGGGAAGCCAGCAGACGGTCGATGGATTCCGGATCGCGGTCAGCGGCCACGCGACCGCCTTCGGCGGCCTTGGACAGGTCCTCCAGCATGTTGGTGACGATGAGCAGCGCGTCGGACTTGGTGGAGCCGATCAGGCCGACCGGACCACGCTTGGCCCAACCGGTGGCGTACAGACGCTCACGCACCTGCGCGCCCTCGCCGGAGGCCTCCGTGGTGATGCGGCCGTCGCCGTTCGCGTTGGCCAGGTGCGCGCGACGCTCGTCGTACGCGATGCCCGGCGCGGTGGCCGGCTTGTAGCCGATTGCGTGATACACGGCCTGCACCGGGTACTCTTCGAATTCGCCGGTGCGAGTCATCTTGCCGTCCGCGGAAGTCGTCGTCTTCTCCACGCGAATCGCCTTGACCTTGCCGTCCTCGCCCAGCACTTCGACCGGAGCGGAATTGAAGTGGATGTAGTACTTGCGATCCGCCGGGTTGCCTTCGAAATCGGTGTCGCCGTCGTCTTCCATGTCCTCGGCCATCTCGCGGATGGTGAACAGCTCCTCGACCATCTGACGGGTCAGCTTGTCCTTGCCGGCCTCCTCGATAGTGTCGTCGTCCAGATCGAAGTCGTCTTCGTTGATGATCAGCTGCACGCCCGGCAGCTTCTCCATTTCGCGCAGCTCCTGCACGGAGAACTTGGCCTGAGCCACACCGCGACGGATGAACAGGTGCAGGGTCTTCGCCTTATTGGACTTGATCCCCTCGTACACGTTGTCCGGAATGTCGGTGCGTTCCTTCAGATCGTCAGCGTTGCGCATCAGCTCGCGCGCCACGTCCATGGCCACGTTGCCGCCGCCGATCACAGCGACTTCCTCGGCATCGAGCGGCCATTCGCGGGCGCCGGTCGGGTAACCGTCGTACCATTCCACGAACTTGGCGGCACCGTACACGCCGTCCAAGTCGGCGCCCGGCAGGCCGAGCGGCTTGTCTTCGACGGCACCAGTGGCGAACAGCACCGCGTCGTAACGTTCCAGCAGCTCGTCAAGCGTCACGTCCTTGCCGAATTCCACGTCGCAGTACAGGTGGATGTCCGGGTTGTCGAGCGTCTTCTCGAGAGCGGATGCGATGAATTTGATGGAAGGGTGGTCGGGGGCCACGCCGTAGCGCACCAGGCCGAACGGCACCGGCAGCTTTTCGAACAGGTCGATGCGGGCCTTGGTGCCCAGTCCCAGCTCTTCGCCGAGCTTGCCCAGCTGGCGCAGGAAAATATCGGAAGAGTAGACGCCTGCGGGGCCGGCGCCGATTACAGCAATACGAAGTTCGTTGGTTTCGCTCATATGTTCCAGCCTAATATATTCCCTGCATTTCCAACAGGGGGCATTACGATTTCCGATTCATCTGCGCCGCCGACGGCACCGGGTTCGGCACGAACGTGCGGCCCTCGTACGTGCAGGGTTGCCCAAAATGGGACAGAACGGGAATATCGGCGGGTTTCAAGGCCATATCTGCCGCATTGATCCACAGCTGTGCGACGAACAGTCCAAAGATGATGCCGATGTGGTGCATACTGAAATATTTCGTCGCGCATAGCCCCAGCAGAACGTATGGAATCAGCAACAAATCAAGATTCCCACGTCGAAGCGCAATCCGTACGAGCACAGTCCAAACCATCAAAGACAATGCCACGCACAGCGCAATCGCAAGAACACTCATCCGAAGACCGTGCAAGGAAACATCGCCTGCGAAAGCCGTGAACATGCTTTCGGATGGCAGCACCGTCCAGAACAACACAAATTGAACGATTGCCGAGTTGCCGCCGGAATCGACAGCAACAGCCACCACAGCGGCAGATAGCCTTCGTAATGCGGGCGGACGAGCAGCAGGTCTCGATAAGGGCAATCCCTTGCAATAAGCCACGATTGCGCCTCGTCGAACCACGGCTCGTGGAACGCCATCGTGACGATGACCACCGCAAGATACACGGCGAACACCACCACACGGTAATGCCGTCGCAGGCAGTCAGCAACCGTATTCATAGATAACCCCATCCTCCGCGCCCCACGCGTTGAATATCCCCATCAGTAAGCCATAAGCATAATAACGCACATGCGACCACGGTACGGCACTGTGATGCGCCTCTCAAACATCCCACGGGGAACCTTCGGCAAACCTATGATGAACCTTCGGAAACCCACCTGTCTCACCGCCCCATCGCAGTCACGCTCTCGGCGTCCGATGCTTTCAGAATCGGACGCACGCGGCACGTACAATCGCAACTGGTTTTCGAAAAACCGCGGCGACGACAGACAAAACCGCAATCGCGGCAACGGCACACGGCGAGTACGATGACATCCGGCTTCCGCGCACAAGGACAAGCATGCAGAGACACGCACATAGAGATACGCGCCGGCAGATAACACGCAGCAGAAAGGCAACCATGCGCATTCACATCACGTATACCGGCGGCACCATCGGTATGGTCGAGTCACCGAACGGTCTGGTTCCGGGCGCCGATATGCGCGGCTGGCTGCGCCGGCTGATTGAGGACGCGCATCTGGACCCGAGCTTGTTCTCGTTCACCGAGCTGGACCCGCTGATCGATTCGTCGAACGCGACGCCCGACAATTGGCAGACGATGGCGGACGACCTGCGCGCGCACCGCGATGACGCCGACGCATTTGTGGTGTTGCACGGCACCGATACGATGAGCTATTCGAGCGCCGCGCTGTCTTACGCGCTGACCGGTTTCGGCAAGCCTGTGATTTTCACGGGGTCGCAGCATCCGCTCGGCAAAATCGAATCGGACGCCACCGCGAACGTCACGGGTGCGCTGAACGCCGCGATGAGCGGACGTTTTCATGGCGTCGGCCTGTTCTTCGGCCATCATCTGTTCGCCGGCAACCGTGTGAGCAAATCGTCAAGCTGGGCGTTCGAAGGGTTTTCGGCGCCGTCCACCGGCCCGCTGGCACGTACCGGCACGCCGTGGCATTGGTATGCGGGCGATTCGGCCGGCTCCGGTTGCGGTTGGGCGTCGCCGCTGCCCTACTCCCGTCACGATGTGGCCGTGATCGACATGGCTCCCGGCATTTCCGCCGCGCGATTGGCCGCGATGCTCGACCCTCGTCCGGAAGCGGTGCTGTTGCGCGCGTACGGCGTTGGCAATGTGCCGAGCGACGAGCCAGGACTGACCGACGTGATCGCCGACGTGCTGCATGACGGCGTGCCTGTCGTCATCGCATCGCAATGCCAGCAGGCGGAAGTGCTGCTCGGCCATTACGAGACGGGCGACGCGATCGCCCGCGCCGGTGCGATCGGATCGGGCGACATGACGCTGGAAGCCGCATACGCGAAGATCATGTTCCTGCTGTCGCAGGGCGTGGACGCGGCCGATTTCGGCACGTGGATGCGCCGGAACATCACCGGCGAAATCTCGCCCAGCTCGATGTAGCCCGGCTCAGCGCGGTTCAGCCTAGTTCCGCACGGCTCGTCGCCGCAACCGGCGCTACTCGCGGTCGAGCAGGGCGGTGAGCGCCCACAGGATGCTGACCACGTCGATCGCTTCCTGCATGAACGCGCCGACGACCACCGGAATGAGGTTGAACGCGGCCGCGACCATGCCGATAATCGCCAATCCAAGGCCGACCAGCACCGCCTGCAGCATCACTTTCTTCGTGCGGCGGGCGATGGCGATGGCGCGCGGCACGGAGGCGATGTCGTCGTTCATGATGACCACCTGCGCCGATTCGGACGCGGCGGTGGACGTGCCGTCGGTCATGGCCATACCGATGTCCGCAACCGCCAGTACAGGGGCATCGTTCACGCCGTCGCCGACCATCATCGTCACCTGTCGGGTCATGGATTCGCCGACCACGCGCTGTACAACCTTGTCCCACGCCGGCTGGTTTTGGTGCGCGTCTTCCGTGGCGTTCTTGACGGCCGCGACCTTGCCTTCGGGGAAGAGTTCGGATTGCACGTCGTCGATGCCGACCTCGCCCGCGATGATGCGTGCGGAAGCCTCCTTGTCGCCGGTGAGCATGGACAGTTTCTTCACGCCGAGCCGGTGCAGTTTTTCGAGGGACGCCTTGGCGTTTTCGCGCGGCACGTCACGCAGCACAATACGTGCGGCGAGCTTGCCGTCGATCGCCACGTATGCGGCCATTTCGTCCGGTTCGAGAGGTGCGAACAGCGAATTCACCTCCGGCTTCTTGGAAGCGCCGGCAGCGGTACCGGTCGCCGAATCGCCAACCGCGCTATCGGCCACAGCACCAGCCGCAGTACCGGCCGCCACCCCTGCGCCCAGCACATGCGTGAAGCCGGCCTCGTCGGCCGTCACGTACGCGAAACGACCCACGCGCACGGCATGCCCGTTCACCTCGCCGGACACACCCTTGCCCGACTGTTCCTCGATGTTCTTCACCACGGGGTAATCGCGTCCATGCCCCGGCAGATCGCGTTCGGCGCACAGCCGCTGCCCGTTCTCATAGCGCGCGTACAGTTCCTGCATGGCCTTCTGCCCGGCCGCCGCGATGCCCTTCGACAGAATGTGCACCGAGTAGCCTTCCACCACGCCGGCCATCATCAGAATGTGGTTCTCGTCGTACGGCGAGCTGTTTTCGAACGGCTTCTCGACGCGCACGACCTGCGGCTGCTTGACGGTAAGCGTGCCGGTTTTGTCGAAGAAGATATGCGATACGCGGCCCAAGTTTTCCAGCACGTCCTGCGCTTTGATAAGAATGCCCGCCTTGGCAAGGCGACCGGTGCCGGCCACGTACGCGACGGGAGCGGCGATCAGCAGCGGGCAGGGCGTGGCCAAAACCAGCACCTGCGCGAATCGCAATGGCGTGCCTGCGACGGCCCACGCGATGCCGGCGATCGCCAGCGAAAGAATGGTGAACGGCACCGCCAGCACATCGGCGGTTTTGACGACGGTCGGGCGCGATTCCTGCGCCGACGACACCAGTTCGAGGATCTTCTGATACTGCGAATCCTGCGCCAATTGCGTGGCACGCATCGTCAGCGCGGTCGATCCGTTGACCGCCCCCGACAGCACGCGCGCGCCCGCATACACTTCGCGCGGCACCGGCTCGCCGTTGATATTGCTCAGATCCAACGTGGCGACGCCCGACAGCAGTTCGCCGTCGACCGGCACCGTTTCGCCCGGCAGCACGAGGATCACGTCGCCAAGCTTGACCTGGTCGACCGGAACGGTTTCGAAATGCTCGCCGGCCGCGTCGTAAGGCTTGGTTTGGGTGGTGGACTTATTCGTTTCCGCAGCGTTAGGCACATCCACACTGGCGACCTTGCGAAAGCCGTCCGCCGTCATGTCGCCCTCAGCATCACCGGCAGTACCGTCGGCCCCGGCAGCCGCCGCACGTGCACCCACGCCCGGCAACGTCACCACGTGCGCGGTCCGCGGCGCCGCATCAACCAGCGCCGTCAGGTTGCCTTCCGCCTTCGACTGTGCGAATTCCTCAATCGCCTCGCCGGAGGAAATCATCAGCACCACGGCCCACGCAGCCCAGTATTCCTGCACCGCCACCGTCGACGCGATCGCAATAACCGCAAGCAAATCCACACCGACGTGACCGTGCCGCAAATCGTCAATCATGCCGATCACAGTCACCACAATCGTGTACACGACCAGCGCGATCACGATCCACTGCCCGACACCCGGATTGAACGGTCCGAAAGTCAGCGAGACGCCCGCAGCCTCCCACGGACGCCACGAACCCAGCAATGCCAACGGAATCGCGGCAATGATGGCGATCGGCAGCAGCGGAACTTCTTTGCAAATGGAAATGATTCTACGCATGAGAATCTCCTTACGCTCGTATCGGACGCCTTGTTAACCCATCGGCGCCCCGCCTGCGCGGACCATCGATACACGGCGTAAAAAGATATTTCCAGCATAACAGAGCATTGCGATTGCCGCGGTCGTTTGCGTGTGCTTCCGTTCGTCGCGCGCGTTCCGCGCATACGAAAAGGGCCGTGCGATTGCTCGCACAGCCCTTGTTTTCCGCCGTTTTTCGGCTTGTTCAGCGTTTTCCGCGATTACGCGGATTGCGGTTGCGACTTCGCCGTCAGCCTATCGGGTGGCAGCCACCCGTATCGCTGTCGGCATGAACGCCGCACACCGTACGTTGCCGTACGATGCCGCGCATCCGGCTTTACCACAGACCGAACGGATCGAACAGGCCACCGCCGTCGCCGTTGTTGCCGTTACCGCCATTCTGGCCGTTCTGGCTGCCGCCATTCTGGCCGTTGCCGTTATCGTCGTTGCCGTTGTTCTGCTGACGCTGTTCCTGCTTGTTGGAGGAGTTCGTCTTGGTCTCTTCCTGGTCGAGCGTCACTTCGAGATCCATGGTGTTGCCGCCGCGCACAACGGTCAGCTTCACCTTGTCTCCCATGGCGGAGGCGCGCACGTAACCGAGCAGCGAGTAGTTGTTGTTCACTGCCTTTCCGTTGAACGCCACGATGGAGTCGCCGGCCTTCACGCCGGCCTTGGACGCCGGGCCACCGTCGGTCACGGCCTGCACCTGGGCGCAGCCGCGGGTCACACCGTCCGCTTCCACCGAGGAGCTCTTGATGGTGATGCCAAGCACCACATGCTTCACGGAACCGTTGTCGATGATCTCGTTGGTCACGCGCTTGACGAGGTTCGACGGAATGGCGAAGCCGATGCCGATGGAACCTGCCGTGCCGGACGAGCTTGCGGTGGAGGCGATGGACGAGTTGATGCCGATCACCTGGCCGGCCGCATTAAAGGTCGGGCCGCCGGAGTTGCCCGGGTTGATGGCCGCGTCGATCTGCACGGCGTTGGTGACGATGGCGTTGTTGTCGTCATCGGTCACGGTCACCGGGCGGTTGAGCGCGGACACGATGCCGGTGGTGGCGGTGTCGTCGTAGCCGAGCGGATTGCCGATCGCCATGACGGCCTCGCCGACGGCGAGATTGTCGGAATCGGCGAATTCCGCGACTTTCAGATCGCTCGGCGGATTGTCGAGCTTGATCACGGCCAAATCGGTGGTGGTGTCGGTGCCGACCACCTTCGCGGAATAGACGGCGCCGCTGGCGAGCGTCACCTGAATCTGCTGCGCGCCGGAAATCACGTGGTTATTGGTGGCGATATAGCCCTTGTCGCTGATCACCACGCCGGAGCCCTTGGCTTCGCCGTCGCTGGTCGCCACGTCGATGGCCACCACGGAATCGGACACTTCCTTGGCCACCGCGGTCCAATCGACCGCCGTACCGGACTTCGCCTTGGCGGAACCGGAACCGGACGTGTTGGACTTGACGTCGGACAGCGAGCTGGAGGTCGGCACATGCACCCAACCGTTGGTGATCGCGGTGAAGCCGACGCCGAGGCACAGCGCGCCGGACACCAGTGCGGCCACAACGGCGGTGACCACATGGCTGGTCATGCCGGACTTCTGCTTGGTGACGACCGGCGTCTGGTTCGGCTGGCTCGGGAAGCCCTGCCCCGGAGCGCCGAACGGATTGCGGTTGCCCGGTCCCGCAGGGGGCATGTTCGCGCCGTACTGCGGCTGCTGCTGATTGTTCTGCTGCGCGCCGTTCTGCGCGGACGAGCCGCCAAACGGATTGCCGAACGGATTGCCATTGTTCCGCTGATTGCCGGTCGTATACGGGTTGCCGAAAGCGCCGAAGAACGACGGACGGTTGTCCTGCGGCTGGCCCTGCTGCTGCGCGCCGTACTGCGGTTGCTGGGCGGTCTGGCCGCTGGCATCGCCAGCCGGCGGCGTCGGCACCGGACCGTACACGCCGTATTCGGGCGCCGGACGGTACTGTTCGGTCGGCGCATCCTGCGTCGCGTTGTTGATCACCGTGCGTTCACCGGCAGCGGAAGCATAATCCGGCGTATCGTCAGCGGTATTGCCTGCCGTGCCATCCGCCGCGTCCACGGTAGGAAGGGCGGTGGTGGGCTGCTCGCCCGCGTTCGGCACTGCAATCGGTTCGGTAACGGAAGTCTGTGCTTCGTCGGCGACGTTCTCGCTCGGCGTCTGCGGCGCGGTCTGCTGCGTGCCATCCTGCGGCTGGGCGATGTTCTGATCGCTATTATCTTCAGCCATTGTTGCTCCTTATTCGTCTCGCGGCATTCAACATGGTCAGCAATCGTGCCGCTCGAACTGCTATCTAAGAGTAAAGATACCTGCTCTGGAAGTTTCCTGAATGTTTGTTGAAAGTAGCAATCGAATCGCTTGGCAGTTTGCTCCATACGATGCCACCGTCGACCGCCGATGGCGCCACCGCGGCAATCGGCGCTATCGCATACAGTTGAGAGCATGACAAGCTTGAACGAACCACAGACCGGCGCGGTGGCGCACGAGACCTCAGCGGCCAACGCGGCAGCCGGCGCAACGCACGACGCAGCAGGCAACACGACCAGCGCGGCATCGACCGAAAACCTTATTGAGCATCCCCGCGGCGCGGAACCCGGCAAGCCCGGCCGCCGCGACGCGTTCTACTTCGAGCAGAAAACCCGCCTGCCAGATGCGGCCGATGGCAAGGGGCGCGGCGGCGCGCGCTACGGCCGCACCGGCATCATCCACACCCCCCACGGCGACATCCACACCCCGGCGTTCGTGCCGGTGGCCACGCAGGCCGCGATGAAGGCCGTGCTGCCCGAAACCATGAAGGATCTTGGCGCGCAATGCCTGCTGTCCAACGCGTTCCACCTGTATGAACGACCCGGAGAACAGGTGCTCGACGAAGCCGGCGGGCTTGCCAGATTCATGAACTGGAACGGTCCGACGTTCACCGATTCCGGCGGATTCCAGGTGCTGTCACTCGGCGCGGGCTTCAAGAAGACGCTCGCCATGGACGTCACCGGCATGAAATCGGACGACGTGATCGCGGAAGGCAAGGAGCGGCTCGCGTTCGTGGACGAGGACGGTGTGACGTTCAAGTCGCCGCTCAACGGCTCGCTGCACCGGTTCTCCGCCGAAATCTCCATGGGCATCCAGCACAAGATCGGCGCCGACATCATGTTCGCTTTCGACGAGCTGACCACGCTGATGAACACCCGCGGCTACCAGGAACGTTCCGTGGAACGCACCTACCGCTGGGCGCAACGTTGCGTGGCCGAGCACAAGCGGCTTACCGAGGAACGTCTCGGCAAGCCGTATCAGGCGCTCTACGGCGTAGTGCAGGGCGCGAATTACGAGGATCTGCGCAGGCATGCCGCCGAACAGATCGCTTCGCTCGATTTCGACGGCGTCGGCATCGGCGGCGCGATCGAGAAGCGCATCATCGGCGACACCTGCGCCTGGATCTGTGACGCGATGCCGGAAAGCCGTCCGCGCCATGTGCTCGGCATCGCCGCGGTGGACGACATCTTCGCCTGCGTGGAGAACGGCGGCGACACCTTCGACTGCGTGGCCCCGGCACGCTGCGGGCGTAACGGCGCGATCTTCACACGTCACGGGCGCTACAACATCAAGCGCGCGCAGTTCAAGCACGATTTCGGTCCGCTTGAGGAGGACTGCGACTGCTACACCTGCACGCACTATTCGCGCGCATACGTGGACCACGCGCTGCGCGCCCGCGAATTCAACGGATTCACGCTGGCGACGATCCACAACGAACGATTCTTCGTGAAGCTGCTGGACGATATTCGCGCGTCAATTGACGGCGGCTACTTCGAGGAATTCCGCGACGAGACGCTCGCGAAGTTCTACGAGAACGGTTCGAAGGGCTGAGTGTGAACCAACGCGACGCCGCCGCTGATTCATCAGACGTTCCTTCCAGCTCGTACCCATAAACCATGCATAGACCATGCATAGACCATGCCAGCCCCACGTGCGGACCGCGCGTCCCGTGCACCTCACGCATACCCCACGGATGTCCGATTCGGAAGAATCGGACACGTAAAGCGCATTCCGCGCTGATGATCTCCGATAAATGGAAGGTGCTGATCCTGCGTGATCTGTTGGACGGCACCAAACGATTCAGCGAATTGCGCCGTTCGGTCGGCAGTGTGTCGCAGAAAGTGCTGACGGCAAACCTGCGTCAGATGGAACGCGACGGTCTGGTACACCGAGAGGTGTTCCCGGAAGTGCCGCCGCGCGTGGAGTATTCGCTGACGGAGACCGGACAGACGCTGCAGCCGGTCATCGAGGCGATGAAAAACTGGGGTACCCAGTACAAGGCCGCACACGCCGCCTAGCCCGGCTTGGGGCGTATCCCTTTCGCCAATCGCGACACGCCGATTTGTGCCACAGATAGTAAAGGTGTAAATTAATCGATTGTCTGCGAGCGTGGCGGAATGGTAGACGCGCTGTCTTCAGGTGGCAGTGAGTGTATGCTCGTGGGGGTTCAACTCCCCCCGCTCGCACGGGCTGAAAAGGGCTGGAATCCAACGATTCCAGCCCTTTTGCTTTATCCAAAACGTATGAAATGTGACAAAAAAAGTACTAAAAATGCGCCGAAAGCCCAGCTATCTCAGCAGAAACAGACAAACGGACATCCAAACCCACAACCAGCACCACAAATGTCCGATTCTCCAGAAAACACAATCCGAATAACCAATTCGGCAGAATCGAACACATAGCCACCCAAAACCACACTTCACGTGACCGGTTGGAAAAACAGATACGTAACGCATTGCAGACCAATCCCATGCGTCCGATTCTGAAGAAAAACGAAATTCGCCGTACGACTTTTCCGCGCACGCAATCGCAAGCATTTCCCGGTATTTCACTGTGAGCATAATCGCGGAATGAGCAGGACACGGAAGAGTTGGGTGAAGTGAAAGGTCAAGGTCAGGAGCCCGGGAGGGTTCCGGATGCGGCAACGAACCCGGTCGCCGGTCTCGCTGGATGGTGACGCCGCAGCGATAATCGCACGGCCGGCTGCCAAGCCGCATTACTCCGCGCACAGAACGCGCATTTGCTTAAGGAGTACCGATTATGGCAATGTTTCCGGCTTTGATGAATGACACGATGTTCTCCGATCTGTTCGACGATCCGTTCTTCGAGGGTTGGCGCAACATGGACCGCGCAGCCGCATGCGATCCGAACATGTCCGCAGGCATGATGAGCACCGATGTGCGTGAGACCGACAAGGGCTACATGGTCGACATCGACATGCCTGGCTTCAAGAAGGACGACATTTCGCTGGACCTGCAGAACGGCTATCTGACCGTTTCCGCGCATCGCAACAGCTCGCACGAGGACAAGGACGACAACGGCCGCTGGCTGCGTCGCGAACGCTACGCCGGCTCTTGCTCTCGTAGCTTCTACGTTGGCGAGGACATGAAGGATTCCGACATTCACGCCAGCTACAAGGACGGCACCCTGTGCCTGGAAATGCCGAAGCCCGAAGCGCAGCAGCAGGTTGAGACCAAGCATCAGATTGCGATTGAAGGCTGATTTCCAGCTGCCGTACGTCATATTCGCACGTCGTAAGTCACGGTAATCGCTAAGCAAAGCGAAGCCGGACGCCCATAAGTGGGTGTCCGGCTTTTTTGTTTGTCCGCACGCCGCCGCCCGAAAAGCAACGCCCGTCACGGCACTTAACGCACCAAAAACACCATGATGAGAATCATCACGAATCCAACCAAATCGGTCGGTTCGAACACCGCGTCCGTCCATGCCACCGCGGAAATCGTGGCCATCACCGGTTCGCTGGTGCCGAGCATGGTGGCACGCATCGAACCGACGCGCACCACGCCGGCCATGTACAGCCAGAACGCGCCGAATGTGCCGCCGATCACGGTGAACGCCATCAGCCCCACACCCAGCCAATCCAACTGCGGCGCCGTAGCCCACGGCCGCACGAACGGCAGCAGCACAAGCCCGGAAATCAGGAACGCGATGCCATTGACGGTGAAGTTGCCCCAACGTTCGATGAGCTTGACCGGAAGAAACACCATGGCCGCCGTGGACGCCGCGTTGATAGCGCCCCAAATCAGGCCGACCAACGGCAGTTTCAGCGTGGTGAAGTCGCCGCCGGTCGCAATCAGCACGGTTCCCGCGAAGGCGAGCGCCACGCCGATGCCTTCCCGTACGCCGGGCAGTCGCCGCCCGCGCAGGCATACGACCCCCAAGACGAACAGCAGGTTCAGGCTTTGCAGCACGGTCGCGGTGCCGGAGTTGGTCCAGTTGATCGATTCGAGGTAGGCGACCTGCACCAGCAGCACGCATATGATGGCGGTGGCCAGCAGCCGCGGATATGATTTGCGATCGCGTAGCGCGCCGGTAAGCAGTTTCGGCGTCATGATGGCCGAGCAGGTGAGGAAAAGCACGCCGGCTGCCAGTTCGCGCACGCATGCGATCCACAGCGGCGAGGCGTGGTACGTGCCCATGAGGATTTTGGAGACGGTGGCGTTGACGCCCCACAGCACGCCGCCGCACAGGGTCATCGCAATGCCGATAATCAGGTCTTTCGGCGTGCGTTCGAACGTTTTTTCCGCCACTGCGGCTCCTTCCCCTTCACTGTTCGCTCATCGCACACCGTACACGCCGCATGTGTCTTGCAGTGGCAGCCGCTCACAGACTGTCCGCGGGCGCGCTGAGGAAGTCGAGAATCTTGTTCACATACGGTCCGACCACCGTGTTCGGCATGGAGAAGATCTCGTGCAACGACTTGCCGTACCGTATTTTTTCGATTGATCCGCCGCCTTCGCGCACGCGTTCCACGAAATCGTCCTGCGGACCGTTCAGGACCCAGACGTCACGGCCCGCTTGGAACAGCAGCGTCGGAGTTTCGATCGCACCGCACATGTCCGGTTTGAGTACGGCTCGAGACAATGCCATCGCCTGATGCGCCCATTCGAAGGTGGCCGCGTTGGTCTGGCATGCCACGTCGTCGACGCGCTGCTTGTGGAACCAGCGAACGCGCGCCTCGGACGCGCCCTTATGCTCGTCGAGATCGAGTTCGGGGGAAAAATCGGTGTGACCGAATACGCGCGCTTTGCCGAATCCCAAGCCGCACAACGCGCCTGTAGCGATGCGTGCGATCCATGTCGGCATACCGACGACGGGGGCGATCATGGGTGCGGACAGCACGGCCTTGTCGAACAGGCTCGGATAGTGTTCCATCACGGCCGCGCCGATGCCGCCGCCCATCGAATGGCAGTACAGGTTCAGTGGCTCGCCGCACGCGTATTCGCGGCCCACAGTGTCGGCGAAGGCTGCGAAATCGGCCACGTACCGACGCCAATCGTCGATCCACACCAGGCTGGGATTGCTCACGTCGTGTGCGGAATGGCCGTGCCCGCGATGCTCGAGGATGCATACGGAATAGCCGGCCAGCAGGAAATACCATGCCATCTCGCTGTATTTTCGCGCGAATTCGGTGAATCCGTGCGAAATGACGATCGCACCGCGGAACACGCCCGAAGCGCCGTCCTCACGCAGCGCATCGAATTTGGCCGCGTCGTAACAGCAATAGTGCAACCGGCCGGGTTCATCCAGTTTGGGCAGCGCGTCGCCGTTCCAGTCAACGGTGGCTGGATCCATCCATCCTTCCGTCATGCAGGCGTCCAGCGCGGGCAGCACCTTGCTTTCCATTTCGGCGTCGTAATTCGCCTCGTCGAGCAGCCTAAGAGTCATGCTTTCATCATACGAATCCCACATGAACAGCCTTCAGAGCCCCACGCTTCGGCTCCACGGATCGAACGCGCCTCCTCACTCGTGGACGCGCTCCCCCGTACAATGTCGGTATGAAAATCATGTCATTGTGTGTGGCATTCGTCATGCTCTGCACCATGCAGCCAGCCGGAACGATGACCCCTTCCAACGGGAAGGCTGCCATCTTCGCCGACGCGGCGAGAGGAACCGCATCCGCCATCATCGACTGCCCGCCGCCGCTTTACTGGCTGTGTGGAAAGTGAGCCATGCGATGAATCCCACGAAATCCGCAGCTCCCATACCAAAAATCCACCGTGTAGCGCTGGTCGACAACGATCCTCGCGCGTTGGAATCGCTGAGCCTTCTCATCGAAGCGAAGGTCCCCACGGCCTACGTGGTGTGGACGGCCACTTCCGGCGACGAAGCGATCGAACGTTGCCAGAGGAACGACGACAATCTCAACCTGCTTGTATCGGACATGTCCATGGAGGGCTTGCAGGGGCCGGCCATCTGCCATCGGATCCGTCTCATGGACAGGCATCTGCCGATTCTGGGCATCACCAGCTTCTCCATCAACAGCTACCGTAGCAGGCTGATGGAAGCCGGAGCGCAGGGACTGATCGGCAAGGAGGATTCCAATCAGCTGGCGAAGGCCATCGAGCGGCTCTGTGGAGGCAACGTTATGGAGGGATTCGAACCTCCCGCCCTGGCCAACGTGCGCATCAGACGCGAGGAGGAGACCTCACCGCGGCTCACCGTGCGCGAGGAGCAAATCATCTCCCTGTGCGCCGACGGCATGCTGGACAGGGAGATCGCCGAACGACTGGACATCTCCGAAAGCACCGTGCGCAAGCATATGCAGGGCATTCTCAAGAAGCTGAACTGCAAGACGGCACGCCAGGCAGTGGCATTGTGGGTGAGATCGCATGCACGCTGAACCCACAAAACCCAGACCCGTAAGCGCCTTCCGCTCCTGGCACAACCATATGCGTGCCGACCATCCGAAACTCTGGCATCCGATCCGCATAACCATCGTGGTCATCACCGTATGGTGGATCCTGTTCTGCCTGGTGCTCGCCCCGACCGACAATCCCGCGGCGATCGTCTGGACCATCATCGAAATCGCGGTGCTGCTGCTGTCACCGTTCTTTCCGAAATCGATGTCGCTGCTGTTTCTGATCATGAGCCAGTCGGGACCTTGGCTCATACTCGGAGCCGACGTCAACTCGCTGCCGGGAATCCTTTACACGTTCGGCATGCTCGCCTACGAAACCAACAATCCCGTGGCGCTGCTACTGCTCGCTTATTCCATAGGCGACCAGCTGTTCCGTCAACTGGTCCTTGGCACGAGCCGCAGCAATCCCGTGGCCATCATCGCCATGGTCAGCCTGGTACTGATGCTCGGATGCGGTTTGCGATGGAACGCGACCATGACCGCCAGCCGCGCGGAGGCGGAGCAGGCGAAGACGCGATTACGGGAGATGGAAAGCCGCAGTCACATCGCGGAAGCCATACACGACGCCGTGACGGGAGATCTGTCCGCCGCGGCTTTCGTCGCGCAACGTCGCATCGATGCATTGTCCGGCGGAGACGATGGCGATGGCAGCGCCTCGACGGATGGTGACGACGGCAAGAACGCGGACGAAAGACGCGATGAGCTCGACAAATGGACGCAGGTCAACGATTACATCCTGTCCGCCCTGACCAACGTGCATCGCGTCATCGACGAACTGGATATGGACGTCACCGTCCTTGAGGAGGATGCGGACGGCAAGGCCTTCTCCGACCTGCTCAAAGCCACGATGGCCGGCGGCGACCGGCGTCTACGCGCGCTCGGCTTCGACATCACCTCGATCCTCCATGTGGCGGACGGTGCGCCAAGCGCCTCCCCGAGCCTGGCCGGAATCGCCAATGATCTGCTTCGCGAGACCTACGCCAACATCGCGCGTCATGCCCAGTCCGGCAGCAAAGCCGACCTGTCGGTGATACTCAAGCCGAACGCCGTCGAAATCACGCAGATCAACCAGGCGAGGACCACCGAAACGGATCGCACGCAGCCGGGAGGCCACGGCCTCGCGTATTTCAGCAAACAGCTCGAATCGCATGGCGGCAAACTCGAGACAACGCTGCGCGACGGCGAATGGACGCTGTTCGCCTATCTGCCGATTCCGGTGCCCGAAACCCTGCCACCCCTTGCCGGACACCCCGAATCGTGACCGGCTCCGACGGTCGCGAGAAACGAAAGGGTACTTCAAAGGGTGCTACACAGATGTGGTACACCCTTACTTGCAGGGGTGTTCACGCCATCCTATCTTCCCTATTGAGAAGGGTTACGCGTCTCCCTGTGACCCGACGGATACTTGGCAGTCCGTCGAATCGCAGGGGGACGCGTTCTTTTTTTTCTTCGGCTTTATCGGAACGATGGTTTTACCAGGACGGTGGCTTCACCGGAACGCCGTCAGGCCAGCGCGTCGGCGAGGAAGTCGCGCTGCAGCAGCAACAGGTTGCGCGCCACCGTCTCGTCGTTGGTCATGTGCGTGATGCCGTTGAGCGGCAGGAACGTGTGCTTCCTGCCGGCCGCCATCAGCGCCTGGCTCAATCGCAGGCTATTGGCGATCGTCACATTGTCGTCGGCG
>ERZ506821.578-NODE-578-length-16243-cov-5.692982_pt1 | contig 16243 bp, 9 predicted proteins | sample MGYA00512912_ERZ506821 | MGnify/ENA metagenome assembly ERZ506821
AGTATTTTTTTCACATATCAAATTTCACTGTTCCGAAACCAAAATCTTAATATATGAAAAAAAATGCATCCATTAAACAGATGCATTATAGTAAGCATTAATATCACTTTCTGAAATATAGCCACATTCAGCCATAGCCCTTAAAACGGAAAGTTGCTTTTGTTTAGCCGCCTCAAAATGATACACCAAATCATAATTACTTGGAGACTGTGGAATTCCCGCTAATAAAGAAGCTTGTGCCACTGTTAAATCCTCTGGATACGTATCTAGATAGCCAATACTAGCTTCATAGATACCCGTATAGTTATTTCCATAATTAATCACATTGACATAAAGCGTAATAATTTCATTTTTTGAATAATGCTTCTCTAAGTACTTAGCAACAAAAAATTCCGTACTTTTACGATCCCATGTACTATCAAACATTTCATACAAATTCTTCGCTAACTGCTGCGTAATCGTAGAACCTCCACTTTTTAATAGATCGTCATCAAACTGCGATACAGCCGCACGTACAAGGCCAATATAATCAACACCACCATGATCATAAAATCTACGATCCTCAATTGCGATTGTTGCACGAATCAGCTCTGGCGATATATCCTCATAGCTTACATAGTTCGGTGAAGACATCACATTACTAACGACTTGATCAACTGATTCTTGTTGTGTCAGCTCTAAATAACCCCAGTAGCCCTTACCAAAAAAGATGCCCACAAAGGTAATAATTAAGATCAATAATAACTTAAATATAAACTTAACAATCTTTTTCATACCTAAACATTAACACAAAGAAAAAGACTTGTAAAATTACAAGTCCGTAAGATTAGTCTTTTAAAGTAACATGTGTATCATCCTTGAAGATTGAATTTGCCGCAATCTGACCTCGTACACGAGATAGTGGATACACATTTGTATGAGGACCAATGATTGTTCCTGGACACAACACAGAATTACATCCAACTTCTACATAATCTCCCATAAAGGCACCAATTTTTCTTAATCCCGTTTCAACTTCTTCAACCACATTATAATTTTCATCTTTTCTACGCAAAGTGATATTGTTTCTTGCACTCTTCAAATTACTTGTGATACCACCAGCACCTAAATGTGAATGATATCCCAAAATACTATCCCCAACATAGTTATAATGTGGTGTTTCTACATTATCAAACAAAATGCAGTTCTTTAATTCAACACTATTTCCAACTACACAATTTGCACCTACCAAAGCACTTCCACGAACAAAGGCACAATGACGAACCTCTGTTTCCGGGCCAATAATGCATGGAGCTCCTAAATAGGCACTTTCAAATACATGTGCACTTTTATGTACCCATACATGCTCCTTAACTTCAACATAGTCTTCACCTAGATTTTTTCCTAATTCTAAAATCAATTCCTTGATTCCAGCTAAGGCTTGCCAAGGATACTCAAACTGTGCTAAGTAATCACTTGCCAAAGTGTGGTTTAAATCATATAACTCACTAATTTTATACATACAACTTCCTTCTTTCTTACCATTCAGGCTCATACTTAAATTCAACCTGAATCTGATCTTCATCTATATTCAAAATCGCATAGCTACAAGGCTTTCCATCTCTTGCGTGCGATAAAGATCCTGGATTTAATAATAACACACCATCCACCTTTTCTACATACGATACATGTGTATGTCCAAAACAGACGATATCACAATTAAGCTCTTTAGCTCTTCGAGCCAGTTGTTCACTTCTTGAATAATATGAAAAACGATGCGAATGCGTTACATAAATACGATGCTTGCCAATGGGAATTTGTCTTTCATTTTCGAATCGACCAAAATAATCATTGTTCCCACGAACGATGATATAGCCAGGAAAATACATTGGATCCCCTTCTAAATCCCCACAATGAATAAACAAACCTGCATCCGGATGTTTTTCTTGAATCGTTTTTAATATATCATTTCTTCCATGTGAATCACTCACAACTACTATTTTCATAAAAACTCCTACTCTAGCTCATCAGGAAAAGACACTTGTTCCATGACCTTATAGCTGTCATGCATATATTTTGCCATCTTCTTTCCTACGTAGCGAAGTACAAAAGGTTGATACCAATGCCCCGTCTTTTTTTCCTGTTCCTTTTCATAACGAATCACAAATCCATAGCGATATGCATTTTCCTCAAGCCACTCCATTCGATTTTTAACTTCATCTGACAACTCTTCGTCTAGTAGCGCATAATCCATATCTTCATTTAAGCGTTCTTTACAAAGATGAATCCACTCATCTTGCCCTTCAAAGACTACCGTATATCCAAGCTGCTGCTCATTTTTACCTGCATTGTACATATACTTATCTACGCCATCATATTCTTTTGATGCGTTGACATATTGGTCCATGATTTGTTCATAGCTTAGATACCCACTAGTCAATGTCAAACGATCCTGCTCATTCATAACAGACGCATAGGCATCCATCATATTCTGTAAATCCTCCACAAGAACACTTTGAATCATTATCCCATTAAAGGAAGTGATTTTTTCCGGTGCAAATTTATAGACCGTATTTTCCTGATTCAAAACAACATACGGATTGGTAGGATCCGCAACCAATCTTAAATCCGAATACAAGACAGCCTCATTTTCATAGAAGGTTGTCAAATCTAAATAAGAATAGTGTGACAACAACTCCTTCAAAGTCTCATATGAAAAGTTTTTTCGAAAACGATTCACAAAATTGACAATGTATTCATTATCTGCATCCTGCGTTTCTTTAGCTTCTTTATAATATAACGTGTTCTTTAAATTAAAGTCTTTTAACTCGACAAAATCCATAAATTTATCGGGCGATATATGCTGATTCACCAAATAATCAATATCGTCACTATCAAAATACTTTAATAAGATTTCTCGATTCTCATCTGTTGTATATGGATATCGCGCTAACGGATCATACGACTTATCCATTGTATATAGGCAATACAATCCGACAGCTAAACAAACCACAATTAAAAGGACACGTGCTCTTAATTCTTTTTTAGTAATCAAAATATGCACCTCACGCAAAACATTATACTAAACTATCAATTCTCATGCAAACGAGCATAGAGAATCTTAGCCACATCCTCTGGAATCACTTCACTTAACTCTTCTACGCTTGCCTGACGCATTTGTTTCATACTCTTAAATCGTTTTAATAATTCCTTTTTACGTTTAGGACCAATACCAGATACCGTATCCAATAACGATTTTGTCATCGACTGATCACGAAGCTTTCTATGATAAGTAATCGCAAAGCGATGCACCTCATCTTGCATACGCGTCAAAAGGAAGAATAAGCTCGATTTTGAATCAATTGGAATCTCATTCAGATTAACATCCATTAAAGCTCGAGTAGCATGCTTATCATCCTTTACTAAACCTGCCACACGAAGATTTAATTGAAGCATATCTATAATTTCTTTGGCCGCATTGATTTGCAGGGCACCTCCATCTACTAATAATAAATCAGGCATGGGCTGATGCTCCTTCAACAAACGAAAATATCTACGATAGATAACCTCTTTCATACTGTCCACATCACTTCGATAGCCATCTAATTTATAATGACGATACGAATTCTTATCTGGAACTCCATCCTTAAACACAACTAAACCACTTACATTAAACGTACCCTGAATGTGTGAGTTATCAAACATCTCTACCGTATGAATATCGGCATTAAAGATTTTTGACAACATCTCATTCGCCTTTTTCAACTCATTATCCTTACGGAATACCAATTGAAATTTTTGTTCATGCGCTTCCTTCGCATTCTTATACACCAAATCAATCAATTTTTTCTTTTCTCCACGAATCGGAATATGCACATTGGTATCTAAAGCTTCCTTTAAAACATCCACAGGCGTGCCTTGTGGAACTAAAATCTCTCTAGGAATCACATTCTTTTCATAATACTGCATTATAAAGCTTGTAAAGGCATCCATCTCATCTTCATATAAAGGCGTAATCGACATATTTCGTTCCAACAATTTTCCTTGTCGAATGAAGAAACCTTGAAAAGAGATATAACCAGAATCCACATAATATCCAAACACATCACGATTGGCACGATCTTTAAAGTCAATCGTCTGTTTTTCAATGACATGCTCCAACGCTTGAATCGTATTATAGATTTCCTGTGCCTTTTCAAACTGCAAATTCTCACTCGCCTCTAACATCCTTGCCTGCAAAGAATCCATGACTTCCTTAGTATCTCCCTGTAAGAATTTCTTGATCTTCTTACGTGTTTTTTCATTTTCCTTTGGATCAATCTCATGAATACATGGACCTAAACACTGATGCATATGATAGTACAAACATGGCGTATCTGGTATATGACGACATTTACGTACGCAAAAAATTTGATTGATCAACCTCACAATTTCATAGGCCGACTGACTACTTGGATATGGTCCAAAATATTCACTCTTTTTACTTTTAATGTTACGCGTTGTACGAACCACAAAATTATTTTCCTTTGTGATTTCAATATATGGATAGGTCTTATCATCCATAAACATGATATTGTAAGGCGGCATATGCTTCTTAATTAAATTGATTTCTAATAATAAAGCTTCCTTTTCACTGCCTGTCACAATAAATTCAAAATCACGAATATGCGAAACCAAACGCGTCGTTTTATTATTGTGCGTACCATGAAAATAAGATCGAACACGATTCTTTAGCACCTTTGCCTTACCCACATATAAAATATTCTGATTCTCATCTTTCATGATATAACAACCAGGAGAATCTGGAAGTAAGGCTAATTTATCTTGTAAATGTTTAGAAATACTCATTTTATCCCCTACTTTAACAATACAATAGTGGCACCAAGTCCACCTTCACTTGGTCCAGCACTTGTAAATTTCGAAACATTTGGCTGTTTCTTTAAATCCTTCCATACAGCCGTACGCAATGCACCTGTACCCATACCATGTATAATACGTACTTGTTTAATATGTTTCACAACCGCTTGATCTAAATATTTATCTAAGGCTGCAATACCTTCTTCTACGCGCATTCCGATTAAATTCAATTCTAATGGGAAACGGCTTGAAACCGATTCTACATGTGCCTTATAACTAGTCTTTTTTATTTGCGGTTTATGCATAGGCTCTAGCTTAGAAAGCTTAACCTTCATCTTCATCCCATTCGTTAATACAGTCGCTTCATTTCTTCGAATATCTACAATTTCACCATGTGAATTCAAACCCGTGATTTTTACGTAATCACCCACCTTGAATTCCTTTTTCTCTTCGACTTCTTCTACCACACTCTCATTTAAAAGATCCAATTCATGCATTTTCTCAATCTGTTTATGTTGCTTACCTGTCTTTTCCTTACGAAGAACCGTTAGAATTTCTTTGGCCTCTGCCTTTTTCTTTTCTAACATCTCATTCAACTGTTCTTGATACGATGCATCCAGTTCAGCCTTACGCTTTTCGATTTCCTTTTCCTTTTCATACGCCTCTTTTTGTACACGATGCGCATCTTCAATCAATGCGTTAAAACGCTCTTTTTGTTTCAAAACATCATTTTGTAGTTTTTCCAGCTTCTCTAATTCTTTTTCTGTCTGCTTTTCATTTTCATTCTTTAGAAAATCAGCTCTCTCTAAAATGGATTCATCCAAGTGATATTCTCTGGCAATATGAAATGCATAACTAGCACCAGATACACCAGGAATATATTTATAGGTAGGTTTCAATGTTTCAGGATCAAACTCCACACTCGAAACCAATACAGAATCATTAGCTTTTCCATAGGTTTTTACCTGTGAATAGTGCGTTGAAGTAATAATCGTACTTTTCTTAGAAATCAAATATTCTAAAATAGCCACCGCAAGACTAGCTCCTTCCAAAGGATCTGTACCATTTCCAATTTCATCCAGTAAGATAAAGCTATTTTCATTACTCTTATGACAAATCATAGAAAGTCTTGAGATATGGCTTGAGAATGTCGATAAATTATTTTCAATCGACTGATGATCTCCAATATCAAAATACATCGATTGATAAAAAGGTAAAATAGCTTTGTGACACAGCACAGGAAAAGCTGCATGTGCAAGGGCTACAAATAATCCAATCGTCTTTAACGTAACGGTTTTACCACCCATATTCGGACCTGAAATCATTAGACATGCCTGTCTATCATTTAATTCATATGTATTCGGCACTACTTTCTTTTCATCAATCAACGGATGCTTGGCATGCTCTAAATATAAAGAATGATCTCTTGATTGTAGAGATGGAATACACCCATCATAGCGCACGGCCCATTTGGCCTTTGTGAAGGCAACATCAATAATGGTTAATGTTTCTAATGCCGAAGTTAAAGATAATGCATTTTTCTTTACCTGCACTGACAATTCCTTACAAATTCTTTTCTTCTCTTCTTCAATACGAATCATTAAGGAAGAAATTTCATTATTATCCGATACAAAGCTAGATGGCTCTACATAATAAGCTAAGCCAGAGCTAGATTGTCCATGAATCATGCCGCCAAAGGCATTCTTATCTTGAGCACGCACCAACACAACCACACGACCAGATACGGTTGTCGTCATATTTTCCATTAGTTTTGAGCTATTCTTCTTTAAAAACTGTCTAGATTTAGATTGTAACGCAAGACGTGTATCCACTAACGCCTTATGCATACTCTTCAAAGCTGGTGTAGCATCCTCCTTTACAGAACCTGTTAAATCAATTTTTGAAATAATTGAATCCATTAATCGCGAACACCCATCCATGGATTGGGCTAAGCCTGTTAATTCAGGATAGTCCGATGAATCCAAGCTTTGTTTGGCTTGCTTAACAGCTGTTAAAAAATGATAGATGGAAATCAATTCTTTACTTGTCAAAGTCATTTGTTTAGAAGCCTTTGAGACAGGCAAAGAAATATCATTGGCTCCAGATAAAGATAGAAGTCCACCTGCCTGTTCAAATTGAATCGCTTCCTTAGCATAATTTAATTGTGCTTGTATTTCTAATTTATCAAAAAAAGGCAACGCATTTAAAATCTTTTCTTTTGCGCATGAAAAGCTAGAAAATGCTGATATCTGTGTTAATACACTTGAATAGTCAATTGCCTGGTTTAATTCATCTCTAAAATTTTGTTTCATAAAATACTCCATTCGAGTATATTCTAACACAAAATTTATGGTAAACTAAATAAGGTGATTAAAATGGCAACATTAACAAAGGAAATGTCAAAAGATGAAATCCTTCATTTAAAGGAACGTCTATCTAAATTTATATTAAAGGAAAGTACACCTCAATATACATACTACCAAATCAAAACGAAGGAGTGTACGATTACAGCCTATACAAGTGGCAAAGTTGTATTTCAGGGGGCTGACCTTTCTTGGTTAGAGCCTACAACCCCTCATAAAGAAGCGCAAGACCAGGCTGGAAGCGATGAAGTAGGTACCGGCGATTATTTTGGTCCTGTCGTCGTAGCAAGCTGCATTGTCACAAAAGAAGCTCGAGAAAAGCTAGCCCATCTAGGCATACAGGATTCTAAGCAGGTAGATGATGCAAAGATTCGTAAATTAGCTCCTATTATCAAAAAAGTGTGTCCACATAGTATTTTGATTGTCCCTAACACAAAATATAATGATATGCATGATACTTGTAACATGGTCGATATGAAGTGTCGCCTGCACAACCAGGCTTATGTAAACCTTGTTCATAAGGGATACACTCTACCTAAACAAATTGTTATTGATCAGTTTGTTCAGGAAAAAAGTTATTATCGCTATTTAAAAAACTTCCCTGAAGTGATTCATGGAATCACATTTGAGACAAAGGCCGAAAACAAATATCTAGCTGTAGCTTGTGCGAGCATCTTAGCTCGTAATGCTTTTCTAGAAACATGGGATTTAATGGAAGAAAAATATGATTTTAAATTCGAAAAAGGTGCTGGAAATAGAGTAGATGCTTGTGGCAAGGCATTTGTAAAAAAATTTGGAAAAGAAAAGCTTTACCAAGTGGCAAAGCTTCATTTTAAAAACACACAGAAGATTGGAGCTTAATTTCCAATCTTTTTTATCGTTTTCTTCGATCATTTTCAGCCAAAGAATAATAATGCTTTTTATCTTCATACATCTTTTGATCAGCTTCTTGTAGAATTTCAGATAGATTTATACAAGCTTCTTTCCATACACAACCTGTCGCAACACTAATTTCAAGTTCTTTCATGCGATTAAGTAATTTTAAATATTGATCAAAGAATAAAAGTTCAGATACATCTTGTTCAATGACCACAAATTCATCTCCACCCACACGATATGAATTGTCTAAGAAGATTTCCTGTAATACATACGATGCTGTAATAATCAATGTATCTCCTGCGATATGTCCCATCTTATCATTTACTTCTTTTAATCCATTTAAATCTAAATATATAACACCTAAAGAATGAAGTTCTTTGTTTCTATTCTGCTCTATATATTCATTGAAATGATTTCGATTTTGGGCATACGTTAAAGAATCCACATAACTTAAATTCTTTAGTTTTGCCTTCTCTTTTTCTCTTGCCATAGCCGTTTTGATAAAGAAGCATAAAGATTCTAAGAAATCTTTTTGATAGTAATTTTGTTTCGGATTATCTACCGCAAATACACCATTGATCTGTTTATCATCCATAAATGGCACAACAATAATGCTGTGAATTTTTTGTTGAATAAAACTCGAATAAATTGGACTCGCTACAGAAATTTCATTTGTCACATCATCAATATAATATGATTTTTGAGTTTCAAAGAATTGATTCACTAAATCCATATGTTCTAAACATAATCGAACCATGTTCTCAACATGAATGTCATCATATTGTTTTCCATATTCATAGATACCATTTGTCTTTTTATTGTCCATATCTAAATCTAGTACGTAACATCTTTGTGCTTGATAGAATTCGCAAATAATTTGAAGAATCTCATCAATAGAACGTTTTTGATCAGCACTATTTGATAATATACGAACACATTGAATCAACGTATTGGATACATTTAAATCTTCAGACAATTCATGCGATTTTAAAGAAATTCTACGCACCTTTTTGATATAGAATCCACAATACAATAAGAGAATCACAATTTCACAAATAACCATAATCATATAATTCTGCTTCAACATTAATGTACTCGCAAAGGCAACATTTTCACTTACTGTAATCAATAATTCCCAATTATATATTTTGACAGGTTTATAAATCAGATATTGATTAATATTTCCCTTCTTAAAAGTCACAACACCTGATTTAAGTGAATTGATTGCCTTTACAACATTTTTCTTAGATGCTAACAATTTAAAATCCGTATCCGAAGCAATATTATCAATATTCATATTTTTATTATCCATCACAACCTGTCCATCGGTTGTATCAATAATTAAGTTATGTGTCTTCCCATTTAACATTGGTGTATAAAACTTCTCATCCAATGCATCGCATTGAATTACACCGACTAAATAAGCTACGACTGAATCATTTTGTAGAATTGGCACATAATAATTCACACTTCGCTTGTTTGTCAAAGTATCTGTATGAACTAGATCCATATATTCTGCCGTTGAATTTAATATCAAAAAATCATTAGAATAGATTTGTTGAACATCGCCATGCATTGTATACAACGTATTATTCTTCATCAATAAATCAACACGTTCAAACAATGATACATCTTCAAAAGTAGCAAATCTATCTCTATATTCTTCATATGTAGGTAAATGATCTTCATTTGAAAAATCTTTACCAATTAAGCGTAAATAATTCAAATCATCATTCACGCGACTTTGAATACTTTGAATTATAGCTTCACTTGCATTTTCCAAACGATTCCAGCATTCCTCTTCTTCTTGTTTTAAGCTTATATTGTACGTTGTGACAGTCAATGCCAATATTAAAATCAAAACAACAAGCGTAGGCATTAACTGAGATAATTGTTTTTTCATAACCATTTCCTTTATTCTTGTCTAAATTATACACCCTGTGAACAATTGTTACAAAGTATAAATCTAACCAACAAGAAAAGGAGTAGCGCTATGCTACCCCAAATCTTTGATTTCATTAAGCTTGTTGTGCTTGTTCGTCTTCATCATCGTCATCGACGTTTTTCCATTTACGTCCTACGAAGAATACTACGATTTGTACCAATCCAATAACAACCATCCAAATTGTCCATTGATCTGTCCAAGTCCATGCTAGACTCATGTCTTCAGTTACTAGGAAGAATACAACAGATACGATTGCGATTAGAACTGCAAGTACGCGAGTGAATAATCCACGTTTCTTTTCTTGTTCTTGTTCTTCGTCTTCATTTGTAGTTGCTTGTTGTTTTGTTTCATCATCCTCTTCTTCGTCATCTTCATCTTTATGACGTTTAGAGATTAACAATAATAATCCGAATAATACTGTTACGATTGCACAGATCAAGTTGATCAATGCCCAATAGTACTCTTGTGTTGCCTTTGGAGTGTAATCCTCTTCAACCTTTTCTTCCTCTTTAGGTTCAGCCTTAGGCGTTTGTTCTTCTTCGACCTTTTCTTCAGGAACAGGAGTAGGAGTAGGAACTACTCTTTGAACAACTGGCGGTACGCTTGGAGTTGTAGGTGTAGGAGCTGGAGTTACTGGAGTTGTATCTCGTGTAACTGTTAATGTTCCAACAACCTTTGTAATGTCGTAGTTAGATGCCAATGTATTTTCATTCAACTTGTATTCGAATGCATTTGCACTGTCTCCAACCTCTGTTTGAGATCCAGTTACTTCATATGTAGCACCTTCACCCTTCGCAAATCCATCACCACTCACTTTAATTGATGTGTTTGTTAATGGATTGCCATCATAAGTCTTACTTTCAGTAGCACTTGTTAATGTGACAGAACGCTTAGTAATCTTGTAAGTCTTAGTGAATGTTCCAGTGTAGTTGCCTTTACCTGTAACTGTAATTGTTACTGTTCCAGCATTGACTAAATCACCAGTGTAAGCCACTGCATATTCTGTTCCAGAAACTAATTCTTTACCCGTCTTAGCATCCTTTACAGTTAATAATTCTTTATGTTCTTGACCATCATACATTGAATCACTTGGTTCATTTACTGTAATGCCTGTCTTCTTTTCTTCTGGAGTATCTGGTTCATCCGGAATAATTGACTTAGCTTTAACTGTTAATTTACCAATCGATTCTTTTGCTAACTTGTAGTTTGACTTTAATGCTGTTCCATCCCACTTAAATTCATAAGTGTTATCAGAACTTCCAACCTCAGTCTGACTTCCAGTTGTCTTAAATGAGTAAGTCTCACCATAAACGATTCCGTCTACCAAACCAAAGTTTGTTAATGCTTTACCATCGTAAACCTTCGTACCATCTAATGTAGTAATTGTATATTCACGAGGTGTGATTGAATAAGTACGAGTCACTTTACCAGTGTAGTTTCCAACACCAGTAATTGTTACTGTGATTGTACCAACATTTGTGAAATCAGATGTTTCGTATTCTACTGCATAATCTGTTCCAACAATTAAATCTTTACCAATCTTATCTACAACTGTAGGAGACCACTTGTGTTCCTTGCCATCATAGACTTCATCACTTGGATTACTGATTTCAATTCCTAGATAATTAGGATTTGGTTTTTTTGGATCTTCACCAGGATCGATTGTCTGTTCAGTGATTGTTAATGTTCCAATAACCTCTTCTTTTAACTTGTAGTTTTTACTTGAAGCTTTCTTCCACTCTAATTCATACGTATTAAGAGTTGAACCAACATCCGTCTGACTACCTGTTGTATGAACAACAACCACTTCACCATCCACGATACCTTCAATCTTACCACCAGCTGTCAATGCAGTTCCATCATATGTCTTTTCAGCACTCTCTGTTGTCACTGTATATTCTCTTGGTGTGATCTTATATCTCTTAGTAAATTCACCTGTATAGTTTCCGATACCTTTGACTTCGATCTTCACGGTTCCAACATTGATTACATCACCTACATATGTCAATGTGTAATCTTTGTTTTCTACTAGATCCTTACCAGTCTTAGTATCTGTTACTTTTAATGGATTTACATGTGCTTCTCCATTATAGATAGAATCTACTGGATCTGTTGCTGTAATGCCAGTCTTCTTATCTTCAGGAGTATTTGGTCCATCAGGAGTGATTGACTTAGGAGTGATTATTAACTGTCCATCTGTTACTCTGAATGTTACATTGCCATAGTTTTCATTGTTGTTTGTGAAATCTTCTGGCTTCAATCCCATATCATATGTACCAGCTTCTGTACACTTCACTTCGTCATTTCCACTGAATGTGAAATCAGATTCTTTATATGTACTTCCTTCAGTAATAGATACATCATAACCTTTGACGCTCTTTTCAGTTCCGTCATATTCAAATGTATCTTTACGTCCAGTAATTATAACTACAACTTCTCCATCTTCAGCTGTGACTGTTAGATCACCATAGACTACTTCGATAGTGTAGTTAGAAGCTTTTGTGTTTGACTTCAATTCATAAGTAAATGTGTTATTACTTGTACCTTTTTCTGTCTGACTACCTGTTACATTGTAAGTAGCACCTTCTTCTTTAACAAATCCACTACCACTTTCAGTTACTTTACCATTCATCAAAGGTTTCTTGTCATAAACTTTAGAATCTGTTGCACTTGTCAACAATACATCACGCTTAGTGATTTCATAAGAAGTCTTCGCTGTTCCTGTGTAGTTTCCAATACCTGTAATTGTTACTTCAACTGTACCTGCGTTGACTGCTGCTGTATAAGACAATGTGTAATCTACATTTTCAACAAGTGTTGCACCTGTCTTTGTATCTTCTACAGTTGGCTTGTTCTTCTGCTCTTCGCCATTGTACATTGTATCTTCAGGCTTAGTTACCTTAATACCAGTCTTCTCGTCTTCTGGATCAATTGACTTAGGTGTGATTTCTAATTTTCCATCGTTAACTACGAATTCTACATCCGCAAAGTTCCTATTCTTGTTTTCGAACTGAGCTGGAGTCAACTTCATAGTATATGTTCCGACTTCAATTCCTTCTGCCTTAGCTGTTCCATTGAATTGAATATCCGCTTTCTTGTATAGAGCATTCGAAATATTTGTAACATCGTAGCCTTCTACTGAATGAGATTTTCCATCATAGACTGCAGTATCTTTATTACCAGTAATCGTTACTGTTACCTTATCTGTTAATGGAGTAACTTCTAATTTACCTTCTTTTGTTTCAATTGTGTAGTTAGAAGCTAGAGTTCCCTTATTCAATGTATAGCTGAATGTATTGTTGCTGAAACCTACATCCGTTTGAGATCCAGTTACATCATATGTTGCACCTTCGCCTTCAACGAATCCATTGCCACTTTCAGTTACCTTCTTCTTAGTTAATGCATTTCCATCATAAACCTTCGTATCATCTGCACTTGTCATTGTAACTTTACGCGGAGTGATTTCATAAGAAGTATTGACTGTACCTTCATAGTTTCCAATACCTGTAATCGTTACGGTTACTGTTCCAGCATTGACTGCTGCTGTATAAGATAATGTGTAATCTGTATCTTCTACTAATTTGACATCTCTCTTCGTATCTCTAACAACTGGCTTATTCTTTTGTTCCTTGCCATTGTACATTGTATCGTCAGGCTTAGTTACCTTAATACCAGTCTTCTTATCGTCTGGAGTATTTGGTCCATCTGGAACGATTGATTTCTTAGTAACCTTTAACTGACCAATTGAATCTTTACCATGCTTGTAGTTTGTTTCTACGGCTGTTCCTTTAAACTTCAATTCATATGTGTTGTCAGAAGTACCTGCATTTGTCTGACTTCCTGTTGTCTTGAAGTTAACTGTTTCGCCTTCTACCAAACCATTCACACGTCCACCAGCTGTTAATGCAGTTCCATCATATGGCTTTTCAGCACTGTCTGTTGTCACTGTATATTCTCTTGGTGTAATCTGATATTTCTTAGTAAATTCGCCTGTATAGTTTCCGATACCTTTGACTTCGATCTTCACTGTTCCAACATTGATTACATCACCTACATATGTCAATGTGTAATCTTTGTTTTCTACTAGATCCTTACCAGTCTTAGTATCTGTTACTTTTAATGGATTTACATGTGCTTCTCCATTATAGATAGAATCTACTGGATCTGTTGCTGTAATGCCAGTCTTCTTATCTTCAGGAGTATTTGGTCCATCAGGAGTGATTGACTTAGGAGTGATTATTAACTGTCCATCTGTTACTCTGAATGTTACATTGCCATAGTTTTCATTGTTGTTTGTGAAATCTTCTGGCTTCAATCCCATATCATATGTACCAGCTTCTGTACACTTCACTTCGTCATTTCCACTGAATGTGAAATCAGATTCTTTATATGTACTTCCTTCAGTAATAGATACATCATAACCTTTGACGCTCTTTTCAGTTCCGTCATATTCAAATGTATCTTTACGTCCAGTAATTATAACTACAACTTCTCCATCTTCAGCTGTGACTGTTAGATCACCATAGACTACTTCGATAGTGTAGTTAGAAGCTTTTGTGTTTGACTTCAATTCATAAGTAAATGTGTTATTACTTGTACCTTTTTCTGTCTGACTACCTGTTACATTGTAAGTAGCACCTTCTTCTTTAACAAATCCACTACCACTTTCAGTTACTTTACCATTCATCAAAGGTTTCTTGTCATAAACTTTAGAATCTGTTGCACTTGTCAACAATACATCACGCTTAGTGATTTCATAAGAAGTCTTCGCTGTTCCTGTGTAGTTTCCAATACCTGTAATTGTTACTTCAACTGTACCTGCGTTGACTGCTGCTGTATAAGACAATGTGTAATCTACATTTTCAACAAGTGTTGCACCTGTCTTTGTATCTTCTACAGTTGGCTTATTCTTCTGTTCTTCGCCATTGTACATTGTATTGCTAGGCTTAGTTACCTGAATACCTGTCTTCTCATCTTCTGAATCAATTGACTTAGGAGTTACCTTCAACCAACCATCTGTTACTCTAAATGTTACATTTGTGAAGTTAGCACTTGTATTACTGAATTGAGATACGTTCAATCCCATATAAGAAGTTCCTTCATCTTTACGAGATGCCTTGGCAGTTCCTTCAAAATGAATTGCCTCTTCTGGATATAATGCATCCGAAATATTTGTAACATCATAGCCTTCTACTTCGTATGTGTTTCCATTATAAGTTTCAGTCTTTGTCTTACCTTCGATTTCAACTACAACTTTATCTGTTACTGGAGTAACCTCTAATGTACCTTCTTTTGTCTCAATAACATAGTTCTTTTCTAATGTCTTTTCATTCAATGTATAAGTGAATGTATTCTTACTTGAACCTGTATCTGTCTGACTTCCAGTTACATTATATGTAGCACCATCATCCTTAACGAATCCATCTTCACTTTCAGTTACCTTGTTCTTAGTTAATGCACTTCCATCATAAACCTTAGATCCATCGGCACTTGTCATGATGACTTTACGCGGAGTGATTTCATAAGAAGTATCGACTGTACCTTCATAGTTTCCAGTACCTGTGATTGTTACTGTTACTGTACCTATATTGATCACATCTTCACTATAAGTTAATGTGTAATCTGTATCCTTAACTAAAGTCTTATCTGTCTTTGTATCCGTTACGACTGGTTCATTTTCATGCTTTTCACCATCATACTTTGAACCCTTTGGACCATCAACTACGATACCATTTGAATCATCTGGAACAATCGATTTCTTAGTAATTGTTAATTGACCAGGTGTAGTTTTAACAACAACCTTATTTGTTACGTCTTCATTGTCTTTTTCTACATGAGCAGTACCCGTAATTTCTGTAGGATATGTTCCTACATCTGTACCTTGGGCATGCGCATTCAATCCAGATACTATATAACCATCAATTGTCAATGATTGGAATCCATTTACTTCTTACTTCTTGCGATTGGCCATTGTAAGTAACTGTATTACTATTCGCAACTAATGTAATGACTGTCTTTTCAATCCAAGTCGCATATAGAACATTTTCACCATCTACATCTACATGTACGCTCTGTCCAGCTGCATAAGTAGCTTTACCATTATTCGCATCATCCTTAGATGTTGCCCAACCTGCAAAGTAATATTCTTTACCTTCTGTTCCAGGAGCTTGATAGCCAAAATCTTTTTCAGATTTTAATGTAACACTTTCGTTATTCTTAA
>ERZ506821.593-NODE-593-length-15867-cov-4.848470_pt1 | contig 15867 bp, 13 predicted proteins | sample MGYA00512912_ERZ506821 | MGnify/ENA metagenome assembly ERZ506821
GTGCCCTACGGTGACATCGTCGACGCCACGCCCGACGCGCCCACGCTGACGTTCAACACCATCGGTCGCCATCAGAGCCGCTTGGTGCGCACCCGTATCTCGTCCAACCTGTCCCCGTGGCTGTCGCAGTGCAGCCTGGACGACCCCTACACCGTCGCCATCAGCCACGGCGAGGGCCGCTTTGTCGCCAATGACGAGGTGCTCGCCCAGCTAATCGCCAACGGCCAGGTCGCCACGCAATACGTGGGCGAGGACGGCAAGCCCAGCATGGATCTTTCCGTCAACCCCAACGGCTCCGCACTCGCCATCGAGGGCATCACCAGCCCCGACGGCCGCGTCCTCGGAAAGATGGGCCACACCGAGCGCTCCGGCGAGGGTCTCTACAAGAACGTCCCCGGCAACAAGTTCCAGCCGCTCATCGAGGGCGGCGTCAGCTACTTCACCGAGTAGCGCGCAGGTTTTGCTCCCCCGGCCGCCCGTCCGCGCACCATCGCGGGCGGGCGGCCTTTTGCGCGCCGGCTTCCCCTATTCAAGAGTGCCCCATCCGGCGTGTTCTGCACACTCCGTGCATCGAAAGCAGCCCCGGGCTACGGCGGAACACTCGTGTGCGTCAAACCTCGCTCCAGGCTACGTACTTTCGGGCAAAACCAGGCAGGCGCTCCGGCAAAATAGCCGTTGAAAGCCATTCCCGCCCTAACGAGGCGCCGAAACACGTAGCCCGGGCAGCGTTTCGGCGCAACGGGCGGTCACGGCGTAGCCCGCAGAGACTTTTAGCGCAGCCCAAACCCAAACCAGACCAGCGATTGGACCGAACACATGGCGCAACCCGCCGCAGCGCAAAGAACTTTCCTCGCCACCACGCCGGGCCTCGTACTCGGCTGTACCTTCGCGTGTCTGCTGTGGGGCTCGGCCTTCCCATGCATAAAGATCGGCTATGGCCTCTTTGGCATCGCGTCGACCGACGTCGCCTCCATCATCGCGTTCGCTGGCGCGCGCTTCCTGATCTCCGGCGCCCTCGTCGCTGTCGGCATGAGCATCGCGCGCCGCCGCCCCTTCGTGCCCGCGCGCCGCGACTGGCCCTGCGCCATCAAGCTCTCGGTCTTCCAGACCATCCTGCAGTACCTGCTGTTCTATATCGGCCTCTCTCGCTGCTCGGGCGTGACGAGCTCCATCATTGAGGCGAGCAGCACCTTCATCGTCGTGCTCCTGGCCGCCTACGCCTTCCGCACCGAGCGCATGACCGGCGCCAAGGCCCTCGGCTGCGTCCTCGGCTTCGCCGGCGTCCTCATCGTCAACCTCAGCGGCCGCACCGGCGGCTTGAGCTTCCGCCTCGACGGAGAGGGCCTCGTCTTCCTCTCGACCTTCGCCGCAGCAATGTCGAGCAACCTCTGCAAACGCTACTCCGCCGACCACGACCCGGTCCTGCTCTCGGGCTGGCAATTTGCCATCGGCGGCGCCGTCATGCTGGCGGCCGGCCTCGCCGCAGGCGGCCGCATCGCCCCGGCGCCGGGCGCGAACCCCGCAGCCGCGATCGCCCTGCTCGTGTACATGGGCTTCATCAGCGCCGCCGCCTACTCGGTCTGGTCGGCCACCATAGCCGCGAACGACGTCTCGCGCGTCGCCGTCTTCGGCTTCGTCAACCCGATCTTCGGCGTCATCCTCTCGGCCATCCTCCTCGGCGAGACGGACGTGCTCTCCCCCGCCCTCGCCGTCGTATCGCTCGTGCTCGTCTGCGCCGGCATTGTGATCGTCAACCGCCAGGACTAGCCCCCCAACGCGCCCCCTCCGCCGGCGGACCTGCCCGACCGCCGGCAGACCTGAAGGCTCCTTCCCGCCGCCGGAGACCTATACTGCACGCGGCGTTAATCCCACGCAGTTCCGCGCAGGTCAATCACGCAGGAGGCAATATGCAGGCAGACAGCATCACATGCGCCGCATCCATCGGCGCGGGCGTCATCGGCTACAGCTGGGCGCTCAAGTTCGCGATGGCGGGGCTCGAGGTCTGGGCCCAGAACCGCACCGAGGAGTCGAGCGCCCTTGCCCGCAAGCGCGTCCACGCCTCGCTGGAGTCCCTCGTAAAGAACGGCGTCTACGACGACGCCCAGGCGGCCCAGATCGAGACGCGCATCCACTACACCACCTCCGTCGCCGAGGCGGTCGCTCACGCCCAGTTCATCCAGGAGTCCTCGAGCGAGCACTACGAGGTCAAGTGGGAGCTCGTGCGCGAGCTCGAGGCGGCGGCCGCGCCCGACGCCATCATCGCCAGTTCGACCTCTGGCCTGCTCGTGACCGAAATCGCAAAGAACGCCGAGCACCCCGAGCGCTTCTGCGGCGGCCACCCGTACAACCCGCCCCACCTCATCCCCCTCGTCGAGATCACCAAGGGCGAGAAGACCGCCGACGCCACCGTCGACTGCGCGAAGGCCTTCTACGCGCGCATCGGCATGGAGCCCGTCGTCCTGCAGAAGGAGGCCCTCGGCTTCATCTGCAACCGCCTCCAGATGGCCCTGTACCGAGAGGTCGCCAACCTCGTCCTGTCGGGCGTGTGCACCGTGGAGGACGCCGACAAGGCCGTCACCTTCGGCCCGGGCATCCGCTGGGGCATCATGGGCCCGTCGCTCGTCTTTGAGCTGGGCGGTGGCAAGGGCGGCGTCGAGGGCCTGATGAACCACCTCAACGACTCCGTCAGCCTCTGGCTCGCCGACATGGCCGACTGGAAGAGCCTCCCTGCCGAGTGGGCACACGTGGCACAGGAGGGCGTCGACGCCGAGCTGGCCGCGCGCCCGGCCAGCAAGGGCAACACCCCCGAGTCCCTCGCTGAGTACCGCGACCACATGCTCATCGAGCTGCTCAAGCTCCACGAGAAGCTCTAGCCGGCAAGAAGGGCCGCTCCGCGCTGTGCGCGACCGGGGCAGCCCCATTCAGCAATGGAAAGAAGGGCGCTGCGGCTATCCGCGGCGCCCTTGCGTCGCAAAACATGGCGCTGCGGCAAGAAACCCCTGCCACAGCGCCATTTCTCTCAACGTTTCCGTGCGCTCTTCTGCCGCAGCGCCGGTTTTCGAAACGTGCTTTTAGCGAGAAGCACCCTCGGCTTCGATGCTACGAATGAGCGCCTGACCAATGCGATGCGGAATGCCGGTCACGAGCGCATTGCCCATGCAGAACGCACGACGCCCATCGGACATGCCCGTATTAGTCCAGCCGCGCGGGAATCCCTGGAGCTGATCGAGCTCATCGGGCACCAGACGCCGGTAACGCCCGTCCTCGCACTTGATGACGTGCTTGAAGCGGGAAGCGCCGCGGCCGCCCTCGCCGGTGAGGATGGTCCTCGACGGTTTGTCGGTCGCGTCCGGGAAGGCCATGGAACCCTCTGAGTATGTGTACTCGTAGCCGGTCTGTTTGTTGACGCGCTTCTCGCGCTTCGCTCCCTTGAGGTACTCCCACTGGGACAGCTTCTCGGGCTCGATGAAGAACTCCTCGGGCACGTCGGCCTCGTCCACCAGCACGTCGCCCAGGGTCATGCGCGGGCCGGCGTAGGATTCGACGACCTTCGCCGTGACAACGCGGCCGTCCTGCATGACACCCGCCTCATGAAACGGCGAGGTCTTGGAACCGGTTCCTTTGTTGAACTCCTGGGTGGCCTGGTAGGGATCTTCGGGGATATAGACCCAGCCGACCGACTCGGGCTCCACGATGGGGAACGCCTCCGCGAGCACGCCGTGGGATAGGCGCTCCTCCAGGTTCCACACCTCGCCGGTGAGGCGGGCGAGGATGTAGGTTCGCTTGCGGCGCTGCGGGAACCCGTACTCGGCGGAGTTCACGACGCGCCACTCGACGGAGTAGCCGAGCTCGTTCAGGCACGAGAGGATGATGGCGAAGTCACGGCCGCGCTGGGTTGCGGGGCTCTTGAGCATGCGGTCAACGTGCTCGAGGAGGACGTAGCGCGGCTGCTTCTCCGGCCCCTTCATCTGCAGGAACCTGTGGATGTCCCACCACAGGACGCCTTTCTTGCCCTCGATTCCTCCGGCCTGGGAGAGGGGCTTGGCCACGGAGTAGTCCTGGCAGGGAAAGCCGCCCACGACCATATCGACGTCGGGGATGTCTCGCTCCCCGCGCTCGAACTGGGCGATGACCTCGTGGATGTCCTCGTTCACGACCGAGCTCTCGCCGAAGCGCGCCTTGTAGCAAGCTGCAGCAAACTGCTTGGAAGCCGTTCCGGGAGGCTCCCACTGGTTCGCCCAAATAGTCTTGAACGGGCCCGCGCCCGGCATGTCCATACCCGCGCCCTCGGGGCCCTCATACCCCTCGAGGCCCAGGCGGAAGCCGCCCACGCCCGCGAAGAGCTCGGCAATCTTGATCTCGTTCATCACGTTTCTCCATTCGCTGTCTGTGATGAAAGCCTGATCATGATAACCGATCGGTGAGACAAGATCAAGGGATAGCCTACTCGCCCTGCGCCCGCGCAATCTCCTCCGCAAGGTAGCGCTGGTTAAGCCAGAAGCACTTCTTGACCACGGGCGCGCCGTGAGGCTGAGGCCTGGTGTCGGCGGAGTTCGCCCCATGAGGACGAACGTGGCAGCAGCGATTCTCTGTGCTCTTCACCGAGACATCCGCCCTGCCATCGCGAACGTTTTGCTGCATCTGTTCGTAACAGCGCTTGGCCTCTCCCAGATCGCTTTCCGGCATCTGCCAGAAGCAGACATCCGAAAGACGATAGTCCCCGGCATCGTCCTCGCGGTAAATCACAAAGAGGTACTTTTGCTGAAGATAGCCAAGAAAATCCGACTCCTCAAAAGACCTCTTCTCGAGCTCGAAGTAATCGAAGCACGGGAACGACATTGCCTCCTTGGGCACACCGTTTCGCTTGAGGCGGATTGTCTTTGACTTGACGTTGGCCTTCGCGAACTCTTCAATCTCGTTCTCGGAGTCGACACCAAGGATGGAGCGCGTGATTCTGGCGCAGAGATCCTTGGACTTGGTTAGCGAGAACTTTGCCTGAAGCTCCCGCTCAGTCATGCCGAAGTACGACACAAAACGAGCCTCAACCAGCTCAAGGAGCCCAAGCTGCTTCTCGGCAGCGGAGCGCGGCATCGCTTGCATGCCACGAAGAATTCCCTGCTGGATAACGGTCATATACGAGGCCTTAAACGCCCAGGCTCGTGGCTTCGCGGGAATATCAGAGAATGGCTGGCTCGTGCGAACGCTGCTGTTCGCCGCCTTCGTGCAGGCCTCAAGGTACATGGTGTCGGAACCCGAGATGTCTTCTGCATGACCGGCCCGCACTTTAGCCACGATGGTCTCGAAGTCGGTCCTGATCTGTGGGAGGTCCTCCTCGGGAATTCTCCACTCGGCAACCGCCACAATCACGTAGTCGACGGGGTTCTTCTCTTTTTCGTAGACATACGAAACGAGCAGCACGTCAGAGCACTTTTGGAGCACATGGCTGATGTCAAAGCTCTCGTTCACCACCGTGTCGTAGTCAATCATCCCGAGGACCAAGCGTTCCTTGGCAACAAGGACTTCTTGTTTGCCCTTCTTTACGAGTTTGAGCGGGGTCGCCTTGAGCTCGAGCCCTGCCTCGGCGAAGTCAGCGCTCGAGTCGCTGTTGATTGCATAGTCAAAGTAGTGCTCTTCAAGGGCATTTCCGAAGGAGCCGCGACGGCGATGCGGATCGGCCAGATCACCGGCATCGGTCACCTGCCGGAGAGTCTTGCCCACAAGACGCTGAGCATACGCCAAAATCGACCCCCGGTCGGTCGGGTCGTACTTCTTGATGGATTCGCTCATGCCACGCCCTTCTTTGCAACTGCATTGCTTTCACAGTAGCAGGGAGGGAGGACGTACAGAAGATGAATCGATTATTTATGCTCCAGGAGCACCAGCTGCCCGTGTCCCCTACTCCGCCGGGAGCGCCTTGTCCGCGGGATAGGGGTTGCGATCGCCCAGGCCGTTGCCCTTGCAGGTGCAGCCGAACTCGACGTCGCAGGGGCGCTCGACGGCCTGACGGCCGCAGGCGTTGCAGCGAACGACCATGAGGTCGTCGCCCTCGCGGGGGCCGCGAATCATGCCGATGAGGCGATAGCCGTGCTCAGAAGCAAGTTTTTGGGCCTGCGGCAGCTCGAGGGAGTGGTGGCGGGGAACGAAGCCGGAATCAATGAGGAAGTCGAGGTCGTAGCCCTCGTCGAGATGCTTCTGGATCACCTGCGCATCGAGCTTGTGGCCCCACTCGTACCATCCGGGCCAATAGCAGGCGCGGCACACCGGCTCACCGATCTGGGTCTTCTCCAGGATGTACGCGAGCCGGTAGTGCGCCACCACGCCGCAGCGCCTGCAGCGCGTGAGCAGCCAATCCCCCTTGCGATAGCTCCCCTTGGGGTTGTGCGGCTCGGCCAGCATGAGGCCGGCGTTCTCCATGATTTTGTCGAGCTCTTCGTCGGTCAGCTTCATGACACGATTCCAATCTCCGGGAATGCCCGCATACAAAGAAGTACGGGTTGAACGTGATTCTATTCCAGGGTTGGGACAACAAAAGGCGCGCCGCTTGTAGGTTGAACGGGCGGCGCGCCTTTGAGGTCAGGAGGCCATGCGCCGGGTGCCGGGTCGCGGGGCCGCGCCGGGACCGACGCCATCATCGCAAGCGCGGCGGGAGCGCGGCACAAAGAAGGCGCCCGCCGCCCTGAGGGGAGCGGCGGGCGCCTGGCCCTGCAGCTGTGCGACAGCCCCGGCGACGGGCCGCTAGATACGGGCAACACCGGACTTGCGGGCGGCCTCGGCGACGGCGGCGGCCACGGCGGGGGCGACGCGCTCGTCGAAGGCGCCGGGGATGATGTAGTCCGCACAGCGCTTGTCGTCGTCAACCAGGCCGGCGATGGCGTAGGCGGCCGCCTCCATCATGTCGTCGTTGATGTCGGAGGCGCGCACGTCCAGGGCGCCGCGGAAGATGCCGGGGAAGGCCAGCACGTTGTTGATCTGGTTGGGGAAGTCCGAGCGGCCCGTGGCGGCCACGGCGGCGCCGGCGGCCAGCGCCTCGTCGGGCATGATCTCGGGCACGGGGTTCGCGCAGGCGAAGACGATCGGGTCGGCGGCCATGGTGCGGACCATGTCCTGGGTGAGCGCGCCCGGGGCGGAGACGCCCACGAACACGTCGGCGCCCCTGACGGCGTCGGCCAGGCCGCCGCGCACGCCCTCGCGGTTGGTCCAGGAGGCGACCTCCTCCTTGACGGGGTTCAGGCCCTCGCGACCCTCGTAGATCGCGCCGCGGCGGTCGCAGATGACGACGTCGCGGACGCCCATGCGCTTCATCAGGCGCGCGATGGAGATGCCCGCCGCGCCGGCGCCGGAGAAGACCACGCGGACGTCGGCCAGCTCGCGGCCGGTCAGGCGGCACGCGTTGATCAGCGCGGCGCAGGTCACGACAGCGGTGCCGTGCTGGTCGTCGTGGAAGACGGGGATGTCGCAGGACTCCTTGAGGCGGCGCTCAATCTCGAAGCAGCGCGGGGCGCTGATGTCCTCGAGGTTCACACCGCCGAAGCTGCCGGCCAGCAGCTCGACGGTGCGGACGATCTCGTCGACGTCCTTGGAGCGGACGCACAGCGGGAAGGCGTCGACGTCGGCGAAGGTCTTGAACAGGGCGCACTTGCCCTCCATGACGGGCATGCCGGCCTCCGGGCCGATGTCGCCCAGGCCGAGCACGGCGGTGCCGTCGGTGACGACGGCCACGAGGTTGCCGCGGCGGGTGTAGGTGTAGGAGTCGTCCACGTTCTCGTGGATCCTCATGCAGGGCTCGGCGACGCCTGGCGTGTAGGCCACGGCGAGCTCCTCGGGGGTGGAGATGGGGGCGCGGCTCACGACCTCGATCTTGCCCTTCCACTCCTTGTGCTTGTCCAGCGCGTGCTGCTTGGCGTCCTCGGCCATAGGGATCTCCAATCCGTCTGTCCGCCCACGCGTCGCGGGCGGTATTTGCCATGTCAACGCACAAGCATAAGAGTAGTCAGGGCGGGCCGGAATGAAGGCGTTTTATCGGTTTTCGACAGTATGCGTCGGTTATCGACATCGACGGCGAACCTATACTGTGGCCGATCAGTCGACCAGGGAGGAATCATGGCAAAGAGCGTCCTTATCAAAGACACCACTCGCGAGCAGCGCGAGGCCATCGTCCGTCAGGGGCTCAACTTCTGCGAGGAAGGCAGCTGCGACTTCTGCGGCGGCTGCAGCCTGGGGGTCGGCTCAATCGAGAAGATGTTTCAGCCCTACATCGACGGCAAGCTCGAGCTTACCGAGGTGAACATGCTGCATGCAGCCACGCGCTTCGAGCGCGGGTAAGGCCAACCGGCCCCCATCGCGGGGGCCTCGCGCCCAGCCATCGCACAAAGTCCAAAAAATAAACGACTTGATTCGAGAAGCGTCGGTATAGCCTGCCGAAACGACCGGAATTCCAGTAAAACTGGGCCGATTAGCGCCTCGATACCAAGGGGTTTCGAATTAAGTCGTTTATTTTTTGGATTTTTGACCAACCACAATCTTCACCTGCAAAAACAAAATCTACTTTACCTGTTATTCCTGATTTTATTTGTCCACCAATTTTCATTAGAAAAGTTTTTATTTCTTCTCTTTCTATTGAAAAGTTGCCCGTAATAACTATTCCTTTTCCTATTAAATCAATGTTTTCAAGTTCGTTTTGAGTTATTTGATAATTTGATAAATGCTCTTCATTTTCTTCTAAAACATCTTCACTTGGTTGATTGAAATAATTATTATTTGTTTTAGGCTGGTCATCAATTTTTCTTATTAGTTCTTGATAACTTGGATACTTGTCAGTCAATTCGCCAAATATTAAAGCACAAAGTTTTGCATCGAATTCTGGGTCGTGATGATTTGTTACTTCTAAGTCCAAACTCTCTGCTAAATCTTTTATTTTTTTAGGCATCCCAAGTTTATCTGCAAATAACATTGTGTCAATATAACTTATGACATATGGTTTTAAATTATAATGTTCATATAGATTTTTCTGATTATCCGTTTATGCACCTGTTATATTCGCAATTACTAGTCTGTCAAAGAGTTTGTCTCCAAAATACCGTCTGTTTAATTTGTAAATAAACTCGTTGAGATACAACTGTAAGTATTTCCTTTTGATTTTATGGTAGTTGCCCAGCAATGTCCGTTTTGCATTACTGATTGCGATATGCACCCATTTGAGTGTTTCCTTGGTGGTTTTGGCGTCTGATTTCTCGGTGACGTGCAATTCCACCAGATCGGAGATGTCAACGTAAGAAGTGCTTTTGTCCGAAAATACGATGGCATCATCCTCCATGCAGTCCCTGACCACGCCGTTGATTCCTTCACTTTGATGGCTATCCAGTACCCTGGCCTTGAAATAACGCACATGCTTCTCCTTTTTGCCCGTTTCGATATCTTCCAACGGGGTGCTTTCGGCCATCACCGCAACGTTCTGCTTTCCCTCGGCTCCCCGGCCACGTGTACCCTTGCCTCGCTCGATTTCCTTACTGGCCACCGAAAAGTAACCCTCATCCAGTTCTATCATCCCTTCCAGTGTATACCTTGCATCCCGGTTGCCCATCGCCCTGCGGAGTTTGTGTACCATCGCCCATACCGGTTCGTAACGCTTCAATCCTAATTGCTTCTGGAGTTCGTTGGTGGAGAATCCCTTTTTTGTGCAACTCATCAGGAACATCGTTTTGTACCACACCAGAAACGGCAGCTTGGAGCTCTCCATGATCGTACCGCTGCGCAACGAGGTGCGGAAACGGCAACCTTTGCATTCATAACTCCATTTCCCCTGTAACCAATAATGGGAAGTGCCCCCGCATCGCTTGCAGACAACCCCTTCCTTATCACGCTGCTCCTTGAAATGCAAACGACAATCTTCCTCCGAACCGAAATGAGCCGTAAAACTGAATATGTTCATAATCCCTGCTTTTTGAGCGCTAATATACTAAAAATATTAGGTGTGTTTGCGGAGAATCAGATAGATTTTTCAAAACACTCAAGTCCATACTCGCATTATGAAAAATTAATAAATTAGATGAAAGATATTTAGAAAGTTCGTCTTCCCATAATTCTTGAAAATTAAGGGAAAATTCTACATCTTCATATGAAATTCCGTGTATTGAAGTATGAGTTTTTAAAAACTTTTCTGATTTTGGTGGATTTATATAGTGTTTTGTCGAATAAACTATTGTGTCATTTTTCACGAAGCATAATCCGATTGCACAAGCACTTAATCTACTGTTATTTGCTGTCTCAAAGTCAATAGCAATAAAATCAAATTTATTTTCAAAGTACTCAGGGAATGTATGAGGATTTTTAAATTGATTGAATTTCAATTTTTGCAAAATCGCTTGTTCGTATTGAGGTTTTACTTTATAACCAACTTGTTTTGCTTTTTTTAGCCAAGGTTCAAGAATATAGTTTGGTGTATTTTCGATAAAATTATAGAATAGAAATTCATTGTTTGTTTCAGGATTTATTCCCGAAACTTCCATTTCAATTTGATTTTTTGGTTTAGGTTTAAAAAAGTTAAACATAGTTCATTTTGTATAATTCAGACGAGTTTTGGTGTAATATGGCATATAACGTTTGGCAAATTGGCGATGGAGCCGACTTTTAGCACAAATGTTGAATAGAATTACTAATCTTCAACATTGCACAAAAGTTCAATAGAAGTACTTCACCGGCTCTATTGCCAATTTGTTTGTTATGTGCCGTTTTATTCCATTTTAACCCGTTGGCGGAATTAATTTAAGTTGATAAATATGAGTAAAAAGTTGTACATGTCGCTGATTTTTAGTAACTTAGTGGTGATTAAAACATTAAGTTCAAACCATCGTATGTACAACCTTTATGCAAAATTCGTCAAAATACTTGAGATATGCAAGCAATTCTCTGAAAATCTCGTCAATGATTCGGGTAATGTTCCACGTCGTGGTCCTGTTCCCAAGTTTTCGGATTTGGAAGTGGTGGCGCTATCCCTGACGGCAGAGACCGAGAGCATTGATAGTGAGAAGTGGTTGTTCGACTATAAATTGCAAGAATACAAGGACAGCATTCCCAATCTCATATCAAGGAGACAGTTCAATGACCGCAGGAAGAAAACGTCAGGCCTGTGTGAGGAACTGCGCAAGCGGATTGCCATGGAAATGGATGGCGGAGAGGAACAATTCTTTGTTGACTCCAAGCCGATAGAGGTCTGTAGGGTTGCAAGAGGAAAACGTTGCAAGATGGGGCGTGCCGGCAATTTCTCGCAAGCTCCCGACTTCGGCTTCTGTGCTTCGCAGAACACGTATTATTTTGGTTATAAGTTACACGCTCTCTGTGGGTTAAGTGGAGTTATCCATTCCTATGATCTGTCAAAGGCAAGTGTGGCTGACCTCCATTATATGAAGGATGTAAAACATACTTATCACGACTGTAGCATCTATGGTGACAAAGGGTATATTGGAGCTGACGTACAGCTTGACTTGTTCGAAACCGCACACATAAGACTGGAGTGTCCGTATCGGCTCAACCAAAAGGATTGGAAACCGACATTCATTCCGTTTGCAAAGGCAAGAAAGAGGATTGAGACAATATTCTCACAACTTACAGACCAGTTCTTGGTCATCAGGAACTACGCGAAAATAACGAATGGTTTGTTTGCCAGAATCATTGGCAAAATTAGTGCACTTACCATTCTGCAATACGTAAACTTCATTAACGACAAGCCCATTGGCAGAATTAAGTATGCACTAAATTAATTCCGCCAACAGGTATTTTATACATTTAACAATTGCTGAAACGTAAAGTCGGGTTTAAACATTTCAATTTCGTTTTGAGTTGATTCTTCTTGTGCTTCTTTGCCATAGATAAACATTTGCTGTTCATAATTTTTAACAGCCTCTTCAATGCTATTAAATTTTCCATCGGCTAGATTATCAGACAATATCAAGGCATCCACCAACCCACTATTTACTCCCTGCCCTGCAAAAGGCGGCATCAAATGTGCGGCATCCCCAATCATTGTTATGGGTAATGGGCGCTTGCTTTTCCAAGGCTTTTCTAAAGGAAATATCCGTGTAGCCAATCCTACAAATGACAACGTCGTATGAATCAATTCTTTGTAGCGTTCGTCCCAATCGGAAAATTCTTTCAGAAGAAAATCAACGACACTATTTCTGTTTTGAAAATCTACCTGCGTTTGGTTTTTCCATTCATCAGGTGTTTTAAAACTTATTCCAAAATGCAATGCACCATTATTATTGGGGTTAGCAAATAATAAATTACCTTGGTGAGATGCCATTAGCCGGTTTCCATTGCATAGCTGAAAAAATCCAGGACAGTTTATCTCTGGTTGATGAATATCGGCTTGTATATTGAAAGTACCTGTTTCTTCAACTTCCGTGTCGGTAACAAATTTTCTTACCTTGGACATCCCGCCATTGGCAAGAATAACCAAATCTGCTGTTTCACTCGGTTTATTCTCAAAAGTTAGTGTCCACTTCTTCTTACCAGGTTCAAGCATAACAAGTTTTCTATCCCAAATAACCGTGTCGTTTTCTAAACTATTCAACAAGATAGCCCTTAAGTCATTTCTGTTTATTTCAGGATTGTCAAATCGATTTTCGGGCTTTACATTTTTTGTGGATAAAATATTGCCTTTTTCATCAGCAATATTTACACCCATTGGTAAGGCTAAGTCATAATAAGTTTGTAACAATCCCGCTTTTTTCATTGCTTCCTGACCTGAACCTTTGTGTAGGTCAAGGGTTCCACCAAAAATTCTTGCCTCTCGGTCGTTGTCTCTTTCGTAAACTGAAACGTCTATGCCGTTTTGCTGTAATAATTTTGCCATAGTCAGTCCAACGGGTCCACCACCAATTATTGCAACGTTCTTATCACTAAGTAAATTCATTTGTTTGTCTGTATCTATTCGCATTGTCATTCAAAAATGGCACATAACGGAAAAAGTATTGGCGAAGGACGGGCTACTGCTAACACAAAATGTAAGTGAAAACCATCCTGAGCAAAAACTTTTTTCGTTTTGCTAAAATACTAAAAAAAGTAAAACGAAAAAGTTTTTTGCGGATATTGTTAACTGAATTCTCAAAGACAATATTCACCCCCGTCTTTTGCCAATACACTGTTACCTGCAGTCTCTTTATTCACGAAGCCATTTATTTATTTCGTTGAAAGTTTGTTCGCTCTGTTCTATCCAAGGAAAATGTCCTGATTTATCAATAATTACCAATTTTGAATTTGGTAAACGGAAGTGCAATTCTGTTGCAAATTCAGGTAAGTTGTTTGTGTCATATTTTCCATTAATAATTAAAATTTTTGTTTTTAGGTCTTTAAATTTCTTTTGAATTTCTAAATATTTTTGGCGTTCTTCTGGCGTTTCCTGATAATAATTGTTTCCGATTGGTTTTCGTCGTCCCGCTTTTGTAATTTCTTTCACAATCGGAATGACTTTTTGAGCCGTTTCTTCATCATAAGTCCACCATTTAGTTTTCGCTGTTGAAATATCATTCCCATTTTTGTCAAAAGTAGTATTGTTTGCAACCATATAATCCCAATCTTCAATAACTTTTGCAAACCATTTGGATTCTTTAATTCTTTTGTTTTCGGAAAGTTTCCGTCTTTCAATTGATTCATTTTGGCTTCCGACATAACTTGTTCCCGATAAAATTATACCCGAAACATTTTTTGGATATTCAACTGCGTATTGCAAAGCAATTGCACTTTGGTCGGAATGTCCAAAAAGCCAAATTTTTTTTGCGCCAAGTTTTTCTCTTAATAATTCAATTTCTCTTACAGAATTTTCAGCAGAGTAATCTTCAAGTTTTTTTGGTGTTTCAGATTTTCCTGTTCCACGAGAATCATAATACACCATTGTAAATTTTTCTTCAAGTGGTTTTAAAGACATTTCGTAGCCAATTTTTCCCGAACTTGGGTGTCCGATTAGCATAATTGGTCCTTTTCCTCTTACAGTAAAATTGATATTTAAATTGTCAATTTTTTCGGTATAATTTCTATTCTCAATTTTAGAGTTTGAAGCGCAGGAAATTAGAAAAGTTAAGATTATAAATATTCTGAAAATTTCGTTCATACACGCGGTTTTAGTGAGATTGCAGGTAACGGTTTGGCGCTTGGCGCAGTGGCGGATTTTGGAGCACAAAACTGTCAATACACCACAAAAGTTGATGCGAGGTAGAATGTTCAATTAACCACGACACCCGCCATTGAGCCAAACGCCTGTTAGTGGCTGGGCTTCCTTTTCCGTCTATACTTATTATAGTTTCCATTGTCAGCTTATGGGCGAATTTACTTTGTTTAAAATTGGAAGTCGTCCGTGAATATTTGTAAACTGATTTAACCAAGTTCGTTCAAGTTTTGGTAAATTTTTAGGGTCGAAAGTTGTATAGTAAAACCAAATGGCTTTTCCTTCTGAAGTTGGATTTGTCTTTTCTGGATTTTCCAAATGTTGCTTAAATCTATTATTCAGATTTACAGCTAAACCAATATAGAGAATGTCATTTTCAAAGGTTGTCAGAATGTAACAGCCATTGTCGTGTGGCACTGATTTAAAAGATGCAAGTTTAAACTGCACTTTGTCTATCGGTTTTGGTGTCAACTCTTCAACTTTCATATTTCAATGTCTCTTTGAAAATTAGTTTTATGTAATGCTTTTACCATTTCAGCATTAATCACGTTTAAGGCACCTGAATTTAAAAAACTTGCTGTGCTACCTTTTGTCCAAAAGTCAGTATGTCCTACACCTGCATAGTCGCCTTCAACTTCTTCAAAAGCTTGCTCTAAAAGACTTTGCATTGTTGAAACCTTAAAGTCAGGCATATTTATCATCTTGTTGAAAAACGGAACGGAAAATTTGCAGAACAATTCAACACCATTATACTTGAACAATACAGTAGGTTCTTCAATTCCTAAAATATTTGTGATTGCTTTCCAATAGTTTAAAAATATCTTGTGTTGCTTGTCTGCCGTTTGAATTGTAATTGGGTTGTTTGCTACCAAAACATATTTTTTGATTGACTTTACAAAACTTTGTTGATTGATACTTCCGTCATTGCTTTCCTGATTAGCCATTTTGATTTTGTTGAGCCAAGGGCTGTCAGGGTCAGAATTTAAAAAGTCAACATACTTTAATGCTAAATCATCTTCTCCTTTTTCAATTGTCTTAGAAATCCATTTTGGCAAATTTGGAATGTCTTCTATTTCCAAGGCTTGAGTTAGTCTTTGGTAAATCCTTTGTTCAACTCCTTTCTCAACACTTTTTTGCGTAGTATTCACAATAAGAAAATGGCACATTTGAGCTATTTTAGGAAGATTGATAGCAATGTTAACTGGAACTTCAAAGTCTAAAACTCTTGTGTCTTTTTCAGCTGCCATTTTCAAGCCTTCAACTCTGTGTTGTCCGTCAACTACGCTGAAAGGTCCAATTGTATCAATGTTGATTTCAATAGTGTTGTTGGTTGGATTGAAGTCAATATTTTTATGTGTAGCCATAAAGATACTTGTTGGTAAAAAAGCGTCTTTTGTTTCTTGACCGTCAATAATGTAGTCAGCAAGTCTTTTTGCTCTCGCTCGGTTCAAAAGTCTTTGATAACCTTTGTCATTGTCGTCATCAGGGTCTAAAGTCTCAACGCTGTAAAAGTTTGGAATTAACAAGTCCGAAACTTTCAATGAAGTTGAATAAAGTGTCAGTTGTCCTTGTTTAACTAAAGCTGCTGGTCTTACGATTATTTTTGTCATATTTTAATTTTTGTCTTACGGTTTTTGTTTTGTCCTACGGTCTGTTAGCCTTGCCACTAACGTTTCTCAGCTATACGCAGGCAGGGATTTTTACCACTG
>ERZ506821.601-NODE-601-length-15600-cov-7.521583_pt1 | contig 15600 bp, 9 predicted proteins | sample MGYA00512912_ERZ506821 | MGnify/ENA metagenome assembly ERZ506821
CAAGGTCAGTGAGGTTCAGCCACGGCGACTGCTCGATGTCGCTCATCAGCGCGTCCACAACACTGGGGTCGGAATCCTCGTTCAGACAGACCAGCAGGTTGCGTTCCGCATAAGGCTGTTCCATCTGGTAGAACGCGCTTTGCGCGACGAATCGCGCCAATCTGCCGGCCGTGGTTCCCTCGCTGTCGGCGTTGGCATCGTCACTGGTCGCCTTGCCTTGGGCCAGGCCGGAAAGCACATTCTGCGCGGAAAGCACGGTGATGTCCCCGGCGTCGGTGGAGACCACCGTCTTGCCGGTACGTACGGTAGCCGCATCGTCCTCTTCGAAGTCATGCGTGGCGATGACGGTGCCGTACCCCTGCTGGCGGGCCTTCGTCAACGCTTGTAGGGTCCAATTGCCGTTGCCCTGCCACGCGTATGCGGTGATGTCCGCGTTGCTGTCACCCAATGCCGATTGATAGGTTTTCCGGGCTTTGGCTGCGGACCATTGACGGTCGTTGATACCGGCTGCGCTGTAGGCCGGAGCGTTGTTCATGGCGCTGTAGGCGGTTATGTCGAACAATGCGGGCTGGGTGATGCCGTCGACCCGCGTTGGCATCGCCATCGCCTGCAGGTAGGTCGGATCTCCTACGACCTGCAGCATGTCGTGCTTGGCGAAGGTCTGCTGCAACGATTTGAGCCGTGCGTCGTCATCCTTGCTGGGCATGGCGATTTTCGCCAGTTTCGAGGAGGAAATACCCCCTTCATCGACCAGCTGTCCAAGCAGCTTGCTGTCGGTGGTCCACCCGTTGGCGGCCAGCGGCTGGGCGACGGTGATGTGCAGCGCCGGCGTGCTGGGCGTGTGGAGTCCCGCGCCGGTGCGCGTCACGAACGTATGCGATTGAGCAAGGGGGGTTCCGTTGGCGGAATAGCTCAGCAGCACCGGCTTCGACCCCCAAGAGTTGATGGCCGCGAGCGATTCCTGATGGGCGTCCGCGTCGATGCTCACGTTGGCGCTGGCTCCCGGCTGCAACGCGGGCACATCGGCCTGTCCCACGGATTGCGGGGTGGGGATTCGCCCGTTGCCTTCAGACCAATCCTGGATGTCGTTGCGCGAAACGAACGTGTAGAAGGCGTTCATGGCCAGCGTCAGCGTTCCCGCGGGAATCTCCTGTCCGGTCGTGTTGGTCACCGTGGCGTTCAGATGGTATCCGGAGGTGTCCGTCAATACGGCCGTGGAAGAGTTGATGGACAACATACCGTCCGTCGACTCCGCCGATGTGGTCGATTCCATGGCCCTTGCCGATGGCGTGGGTGCGTATAACAACATCAACGCCATGGTCAATACCATGGCGAGGATGGATGATAACGCGCGAAGGCCACGCGAAACGTGCCGTTGTGCGGATTGATTCACTATTACGCCTGTCTGTTGAGTTTCCTTGCGTACAACCATGCTATCTTCCGTTCGTTCGGATAGCTCAGCACATCGTCCAAATCAGCAAAATCCACCCAAATGGCGTCTTCGGCCTCATGGTCGGGATCGCCTTCGACGGTCAGCTCGCCGCCGATCTGCCGCAACGCGAAGTGGTGCACCAGCTTGTGCACGCGTTGGCTGGTACCGGTGAACCAATAGTCGATGGTGGCGATGGAATCGACCACCTCGCCCAGAATGCCGGTTTCCTCATGCACTTCGCGCACGGCCGTCTGCTGCGGCGTTTCGCCTTTTTCGATATGTCCCTTCGGCAGGCACCATTCCAAATGCCCGCTGCGTGAATGACGTGCGATGATCGCCACGCGACCCTTGTCGTCGAACACCAGCCCGCCCGCCGAATACTCGCGCACCACCGGCAGCTCCTGCGCGTCAAGCGATGCGAACGTGGTCGGACCATCCGCGGTGCGCCGGCGCGGCATCATCGCCGGCGTAGGCGCGCTCGACGTGATGATCGTGCGCTGCTGCAATTGCTGTAGTTGTTGCAGCTGCTGCAGCGAAACCGACTGCGATGTGTACAGCAGTTCGTCCGGTTCCAGCGGATTTTGGGCATGGTCGTCCGCAGCATGGGCAAGCATGCGTGCAAGGTCTGCGGGCGTAATCATGATTCCAACCATACTCAATTCTGTGTGCAGGTGGGGTAACGGTATGCTGGTAAACGGAAAACTTGTGGTGTTGAAAGGTATGGCGTGAACTTCGAAGTGTGGCCAGAGGCCATTGAATTAGGACGTATGTTTGCTGCGGAAGGCTACGAACTGGCACTGGTCGGGGGTCCTGTCCGCGACCTGCTGCTGCATCGCAAATCGCATGATTTGGATTTCTGCACATCGGCGCGTCCCGAGCAGTTTGAGCATATTCTGCGCCGTTTTGGGCATGATGGCTTCTGGGATATGGGCCGCAAATTCGGCACGCTCGGCGCGATGCGCAGGCGTGAGGACGGCACCGAGGTGAAAGTGGAGGTGACCACCTACCGTTCCGACACGTACGACCCCGACTCGCGCAAGCCGGAAGTCAATTACGGCGACACGCTGGAAGGCGATCTTTCCCGCCGCGATTTCACCGTCAACGCGATGGCGTTGCGTGTTCCGGAACTCGAATTCGTCGATCCGTTCGGCGGTGCGAACGATTTGGCCAAAGGCGTGCTGCGTACCCCCGTCGATCCGCGGCAGTCGTTCGACGACGATCCGTTGCGCATGATGCGCGCCGTGCGTTTCGTGGCGCAGCTCGGCTTCCGCATCGAGCCGGAAACCGCCGAAGCGCTGTCCGACATGGTCGATCGCATCGAAATCGTCTCCGCCGAACGTGTGCGCGACGAACTGGTCAAGCTGCTGCTGTCCGATCGCCCGCGCGCCGGCATCGAAGCGTTGGTCGATTCCGGTCTTGCCGACATCGTGCTGCCGGAAATTCCCGCGCTGCAGCTGGAAATCGACGAGCACCATCGCCATAAGGACGTGTTCGAACACACCATGATCGTCATCGAACGCGCCGTCGCCCTCGAAACCGGTTCCGACGGTCCGGTGCCGGCCCCGGACCTGACGCTGCGTCTGGCGGCTCTGCTGCACGACATCGGCAAGCCGAAGACCCGTCGTTTCGAAGCGGGCGGCAAGGTGAGCTTCCACCGTCATGACGCCGTCGGCGCGAAGATGACGCGCAAGCGTTTGAAGGCACTGCATTTCGACCACCACATGGTCGAGGACGTCAGCGAGCTGGTCAACCTGCATCTGCGCTTCCACGGCTACGTGGAGGAGCCGTGGACGGATTCCGCGGTCCGCCGCTACGTCAAGGACGCTGGCCCGCTGTACGAGCGTCTGAACCGCCTTACGCGCGCCGACACGACCACGCAGAACAAGCGCAAGGCCATGATGTTCTCGGCGGCCATGGACGAGATGGAACAGCGTGTACGCGACCTGAAAGAAAAGGAAGACTTCGACGCGATCCGTCCTGACCTCAACGGCGACGAGATCATGCAGCTGCTAAGCATCGAACCAGGCCCGATGGTCGGCAAGGCGTACAAGCACATGCTGGAATACCGCCTCGATAACGGTCCGGTGGAGCGTGACGTGGCCGTTGCCGAGCTGGAACGCTGGTACAAGGAGCAGGGCGAATAGCGATTGACATGCGGTGGTTTCGCCGCATGCATGGAACAGTGTGCTTGGAACAGCTCGAATACGAAAACCCGCGTTCCCGATTGGGGGAGCGCGGGTTTTTCATATTGCCTATATCGATTTCGATTGGCGGTCAGCTTTGCGGATTCACCGCATCATGCTCGGGCGCCTTGGGCAGGTCGGTCATCTTGTCCACCGCGACGCAGCCCTGGATGCCGGTGATCGCCTTGCCTGCGGCGGGAACCTTCTTCGTATCCTGCAGATTGTCGAACGTGGCGCCCACGATGACGTCGATCAGCTGGTCCTGACGGTCGTCCATAACCAGCATGGCATCGGTGAAATTGCTTGCCACGGTGTACGCCTGATTCACGCCGTTCTTGCCGAAGACGATCATCGTGCGATCCACCTTCTTGGTGTAGTTGCCCGGCGTCTGGGGGTTGAACTCGCGGTTCTGCAACGCGTCGCTCACCGCCTTGGCGAAGCCGGAGAACTTCGTGCCGTTGAGCACACGCAGCGTGATGTTGCGATTCTCCACATACTTGGCCTTGTTGCCGTCGGCTTCCTTGATGGGGCACGGTGCCTGCTGGCCGTAGTTCGGCTGTACGGCGGCCGACTTGACGTTGCCCAGGCCTCCGACATGGAAAAAGAACAGCAGGGACACCACCATGGCGACCACCATGACGGCTCCGACGATGCTGAACACCGTCTTCTGACGGCGGCGAATGTACTCTTTGCGCGCGGCGCGCTCGTCGTTAGCCTGGGTCATTTACGAATTCCTTTTGAACAAACCAATTGCCATCAACTTTACTGTCATGCGGTGATATGTGTCATGCGGTGATATGCACAATCGGTCGGGCTGGGGCGTTCGTGGCGATGATGCGATCGACGCAACGGCTGTCCTGCCATGCCCGCTGCACGGCGTCCGCCGCATCCTCCGTCGGCACGAACGCGATGACGGACGGGCCGGAACCGGAGACGAACGCCTGGCTGGCTCCCGCACGCAAGGCTTCCTCGATCGCCTGTCCGCTACGCGGATGCAGGGAGACCGCCGCCTTCTGCAGGTGGTTCTCATCGCCATCGCCGGCACCGATCTGATCGAATGTGGCATACACTTCCGGCGTGCGCAGTTCCGCACGGTATGCGCCGACCAGCAGATGGCCGGTAAACCCACGTTCCGTAAGATCGCGTACGATATCGCCATCGTCATCAAGCTGTTCGATGCGTTCGCCGAAACCGGTGCCGCGCGCGTAACCGCCGGTCAGACAGAACGGCATGTCCGCGCCCAGCGTGGCCGCGACTTCCTGCAGGCGTTCGATCGGCCAATCGAGATCCCACAACGTGTTCAATGCCAGAATCGTCGCCGCCGCATCGGCGGAACCGCCGGCCATGCCCGCGCCGACGGGGATGCGCTTGTCGATGTTCAACGCCACGTCCGGCTCATGGCTGCTCGCTTCGGCCATGGCGAACAATGCCAGCACGGCGTGGTTGCGGCGCATATCGCTGCCGGAAGAGGCCAGGTCGCCCAGATACGCGCCCTCGAGATTCAGCGAGAAGCCGCTTCCCGGCGCTTTGCGCGTGGCGGTGACGGTGTCGTATACGCCGACCGCGCAATAGATGGTGTCGAGTTCATGACGGCCGCCCCATTCGGCATGCGACGGGCCCACATGCAGGGTCAGATTCGTTTTCGCCGGGCAGTCCACGCTCACGGCGTTGATGGTGGCCGTTCCGATGGCGGGCGAATCAATGGTGCTCATGACGCGAACACCTCATCCAACGCGCGTGCCAACGCCACGAATTCGTCGATGGTGAGCGTCTCGCCACGACGGGTCGGGTCGATGCCGGCCTTCTCGAACGCTTCGGACGGCACGATTTTCTTCAATGCGGCGTGCAGGGTCTTGCGGCGCTGCCCGAAAGCCGCGTCGATCAAACGGAACACGGTTTCGCGATCCACCACGGAACCGTCCGCATTGTCCGCGGCGGGGGTGTGACCGCCCGGGTAGCGCTTGAACAGCACCAGCGCGGAATCGACGTTCGGGGCCGGCCAGAACACGTTGCGGCCGATGACGCCCACGCGTTCCGCGGTGCCGTACCATGCGAGCTTCACGCTCGGCGTGCCGTAGATCTTCGAACCGGGCTTCTCGCTCAAACGGTCCGCCACTTCCTTCTGCACCATCACCAGGAAGGTGCCCAGATTGTCGAAACGTTCCAACAGGGTGAGCAGAATCGGCGTGGCCACGTTGTACGGCAGATTGGCCACCAGCGTGAAGGAATCGTCATCCTTGAAATCGGGCAGATTCTCCGGATTGACGGTAAGTGCGTCGCGGTTGACCACACGGAAGCGGTCCACGGCGTCCGGCATGAATTCGGCGATGGTTTTCGGCAGGCGTTCGGCGACCGGCGGGTCGATTTCCACAGCCGTCATCGTGGCGCCGGTTTCCAGAATCGCCAGCGTCAGCGAACCCAGTCCGGGACCGACTTCCAGCACATGGTCGTCGGCGGTCACGCCGGCCTCGCGCACGATGCGACGCACGGTTCCCGGATCAATCACGAAATTCTGCCCGAATTTCTTCGTCGGGCTGATACCCGCGTCGGCGGCGATGCGTCGGATGTCGGCCGCCCCCAGCAAATGGCCCTGCGTATGCTCGTTCACGTTTTCTGTCATTCCCTCATTATCCGTTCATGCCGGTACGAAAATCGTTGGCGATTAGCCGGATCAGTACCATCCGGTCTGTTCGGAGTGCTGCCACGCCGCGGACGGGCTGCCGTACCGCTGTGCGATGTAGCTCAGACCCCAGTCGATCTGCACGGCGGCATCGTCCTTCCAATTCGCGCCGAACGTGGCCATTTGGCTGCCCGGCAACGCTTGTGGAATACCGTATGCGCCCGAATACACGTTTTCCGCGCTCCAGCTCCATCCGGATTCGCGATTCCAGAGTTTGACCAGATCCGTCCAGTTCTGGCCGGTCCAGCCGCGCTGCGCCGCCGCGCCGGAAGCGTAGGCCTGTGCCTGTGCCGCGGAAGGATGGTACAAGCGGCAGCCTGCGGAAGGATTGCTCGGCTGCGGCGTGGGCTGCGGTTTGGGCTGGGGTGCGGGAGTCGGCTGCGGTGCAGGGGTTGGTGTGGGGGTCGGTGCCGGATCGTCCTTCTTGGTGTTGTTGGAATTGTTATTCGAGTTGTTGTTCGAATTGTTCTTATCCGAGGAATCCGACTTGTTCGAATCGGTTTTGTCGGAATCGGACTTGTTCGAATCGGACTTATTGTCGTTTTTATTCGAGTCGTTCTTACCCGAATCGTTCTTGCCGTCGTCCGTCTTGCCGGAATCGCCGTTATCGCCGTTGCTGTTGCCGTTGCCGCTGTTGTCGGATTTGTCGGACTTGTCGGTATCGTCCGTAGTTTTTTCCGGTCCGACCGCAATGACTTTGTCGATGGCGATTTTCGTGGTCTTCTCTCCGGTCAGCGTCTCGCTTTCCTTCACGCCATCCACGTAGGTGACGGCGTACGTCTGCTGGATTTCGCCGTTTTCGCCTTCCTGCCGTATCGTGACTTCGCCCGGCTGCAGGTTCGGGTCGATGATGGTCTGCGTGCCGAACGGCACTTCCTTCGTACGTGTTTCCTCGCCGTGGGTCACGCGGCGGACGCGCAGAATGGTCTTTTTGCCGTCCTTTTCGACGCTGACGCGATCCTCCTTGCCCAACGTGATGCCTTTGGCGTCAAGAATGGAGGCGGCGGGCAGCTTGCCGTTCGGCGCCACCGAGCTTTTGCCGTCCGCGATGACGGTGACGGGCCCCTTCTGGTTGATGATGAGACCGCCGGTGAGCTTGTTGTAGACGTTGCTGATATTGACGGTGATTTTCGCCGCTTCGGTTTCGTTTTGGTTGAAGAAGTCCAGCAACTGCTCGGCGCTGGACGCGACCGTCCAGAACGGCACTTCCTGGCCGTCGATGGTGATGGTGGTCTGGTATGCGCTCTGCACGTTCACCACATCATGGTTCTTCAGCATGCTGGTCGGGCTGGTCGACTCCACCAGGTCGTGCGTTTTGACTTTCACGCCCTGCTCCTGCAGCAGACGGTCCACGCTCATCGCATATGTGGTCACCGTGGTGGTCTCCCCATTGACGGTCAATGCCACGGATTTGCGCGCGCCCACACCAAACGCCAACGCCGAAGTCAAAGTCAATGAGGCCACGCATGCCATGACGCGGACACGACGAAGCGTCACGAATCTCCGAGGGGTCCACCTTCTCGTCATTTATCCTCTTTTCAGCGCTGCCTACAACGCCGTTATTGTAACGGCTCAGCTGGAACGGTCGCCGTGCTTTCCGATGGTTTTATCCATACCGCCACATTTTTGAAAGCAGGTGCGAAAAGCGAAAAATAAAAAGGGGGCAGGAGAGAAGGGGATGTCCTGCCCCCGGTCGGACGAGACAGGTTGGGGGACGCCTCGTCCGCTTTGCCAGAAGTCTCAAGTTGGGGGAAGACTTCTGGAGCACTTACCCATGGTAAGAGGTCCAAGCCCGTCATACGGGTTCGAGCCTCCTGTCGGGATCGAACCGACGACCTGCCGCTTACAAGGCGGCCGCTCTGGCCATCTGAGCTAAGGAGGCATGTCCTCTTTTGCTATGAAAACAACAGAGGAACGATGAATAGCATAACCAGCGCTTCCACCGCCGTCAACTTAGTATTGCGGGTTGAGACGCGCCGGCTGCCCGTAAGGGGTTATTCGCCCGTGGTGACGGAAATCGGCCCCTTCTTGGCTCCGATGGACGGCATCTTGCCGGCAACGCCGACTTCGCTGTCCTTCAGGCCGATCGATTCCAACAGACCGTCCTTAACCGTCGTCTGGGCGGTGGTCAGCTGGTCCATATCCCAATACTTGCCGTTGATGATCACGGTCGGCGTGGTCATGCTGCCCTTGTAGCTGCCGGACTGATGCCACAGTTCGGAACGCTTCGGCGTGTAAGTGTCGATCGCATCAAGCCATTCCTGATAATCGCGGCCAAACGCCTTGTCCGCAACATCCTTGGAAACACCCGCGGCGATCATCTGCTCCTTGATCTTGGCGTCGCTCACCGACTTGTATGCGGAGCCTTCCTCCGGCTGGAAATCCTCGGCGTAGACCTTCTCCAGGAAGGAGATCAGATGGTTCGGGTCGCTGTCATGCTCGGCCAGGTAGATGGCCGCGTTCGCCGCGCGACTGGAATACTCGTCGGTGGACCAACGGTCCATGAACGCCATGAAATGCAGGTCCAGATTGATCTGGCCGGCATCGACCATCTTCTGCAGGTCGGCGTCCAACTGGCGGTGCAGGTTGCCGCAGCCCGGGCACAGGAAATCCATGTAGAGCTCGACGGTCGGCGCGCCCTCCACAGCCTTGCCGTAGCCGTTCTTGGAAATCAGCAGGCCGCCCTTCTTATCGACGAGCTTCGGAGTGTTCTTCACTTTCTGCAACGCCGTGTACGCTTCCTGCACGGTTTCGGTGGAAGCCTTCGTTTCGGCCTTCTTATGCATGTTGTGGTACACGGTGAACGCGCCGATCGCCACCAGAATCACCAGCACCGCCACCACGATGCCGCCGATGATCGTCTGCTGCTTGCGTTCCTTTTCCATCTGCTCGGCGCGCGCCTTCATCGCCGCGGCCTCGGCGGCCCTACGCTCGGCGCGGCTGGTACGCTTCTGCGCATCCTTGCTGTTCTGGGCCATCGATATTCCTTTCGACCTCACGTTGTTATGCTGGGCACCATACTAGCGATGCCTTGCTATCGATTCGCCGGGAATTCCGTATTGCCTTGCGATTGCGTCGGCAGCTCGCTCAAGTGGCGCAGATACGGCTGTTTACGCAGTGCGCCGCCGCCCAATCGCAGTACGATCGCGCCCGGAGCGGCCACGGCCACAAGCCAGCCGATCGCGCAGAACGCAGCCTGCGCCAGCCCGCTTTCGGAAAGCGGACCGCCAAGCAGCGTCGGCATCGGAATCGTCAATCCAAATATCCACGTATCCATCACGGCATACGGAAGCTGCAGCACGACCGTGGTGAGCGACAAACCCAGCGCGGCCACGGCCAACATGATCAGCGTCCGCACGATGGCGACGCCGAAGCCCTTCACGATGTGCCAGGGCAGTCCCGCCAATCGCAGCAGCCAGTCGGAACTTTTCTTCTCGCCGCCACGTTTGCCTTCGCGCTCGAGCTGCGCCTCCGTGTTGAATCCGATGGTGGCCAGCGCACAGGCGAACAGCAACGCGGCTGCCATCGCCGTCCACAGTGAGAACAGTCCGCAGACGGCCACGGGAATCGCCATCAGCGCGCAGGGGAGCATGCCCCGGCCCAACATCGCGCCACGCTTCACATCGGCGGGATTGGGTGCTTCCGCAACGTTCGGCCCATCCATACCGGGGACCGGCGGGAATGACATTGCGGGCGATTGCTGCGCCGCGGCCACCGTGGCCTGCGGTATGACGGACGGTGGCTGCCGCATGGCGATGCGTTGCAACGCGGGTTTGATGGTCGGGTCGACTTGCGTCGGCGCTTCCGCTGGATTCCATGCGTTCTGGGCCGGCAGCATTTGTGTTGACGGCATGGATTGCGGCATTACCTGCGTGCCTGTCGGCATCGCCCGCGTGCCTTGCGATTGCGGCATCGTGCGCGTGCTGTCCACGTTGGGAAGTGCGTCGGAAAGCACGCTGGTCTCGGCATCGTCAACAGGTGCGATCACCTGCGTTGCGCTCGCGTCGGATTGGCTGGTCACTTGTTTCCCGATTACTTGAGTTGCGCTCACATCGGGCTGCCCGATCGCCTGCGTTGCTTCGCTGAGCCTTGGCATCGTGCGCGTGCCGATGGCGTTTTCGCCGGTTATATCGTCCTGCAATCGCCACAACGTGCGCGGATTGTCGGGCGATTCAACAAAAGGGGGCATCGCCTCCGTATCGCCATACGCTGCGCCACCATTGTCGGCCGCAACCCACGCCTGCGGATTCAACGCATCCACGGCGATCGCCTGCAGCAAATCGTCCGGCGTGCACCGCTTCGTCCGATCCGGATTAAGCGCCGAACGGAACGCGGCCATCGTGCCCGCAGGAAGTCCCGCAAGATTGGCGCTGCCTGCCGCCGCACGTTCCAACACGGTCATCATCGGCTTCGTGCCGAACACCGGCTCACCCGTAGCGGCGAACGCCAATACGCTCGCCACCGACCACCAATCGGTCATTTCATCCGATTCCGCGCCATCAATGATTTCCGGCGCGATGAACCCCGGCGTGCCCATCACCAGACCGGTACGCGTCACATGGCTTTCGCCTTCGCCCATAGCGATGCCGAAATCCACCAATACCGGGCCGGTGCTCGACACCATCACATTCGTCGGCTTGATATCGCGGTGCACGATGCCGGCCGCATGCACGGCACGCACCGCCTCAATCAGCTTGCGTGCCAGCCGTTCCAAATCGTCGCCCACATATCGGCCATTGACGCGCACATCCTCACGCAGATTCTTGCCTTCGATCAACTCGGTCACAATAAAAGCCAACGCGTCGTCAAGTTCCATATCCACAATGCCGCACACGCCCGGATGCCGCACCTTCTGCAACGCCATCGCCTCCCTGCGCAGGCGCTCGCGTGCGGTCAACTCGTCGCGCTGCTGCTGCGGGGAATCGTCGTCGGAGAGGGAATCGCGCAAAATCTTCATCGCATATTGATGGCCGCCATCGTCCCGCACACGCCATACCGAGCCCATGGCACCCGAACCAAGCCGGGAAATCAACGTGTAGCCGCCAACCAGGCTGCCTGCTTCCAGATTCAATGCGCTTAAGTCGCTCATACTTCCATCGTACTTGGCGTGCAGATTATGCACGCGAATTGACAGGCTGGGGAAAACGCCATGTGCCGCACGTTGAAGTCTGATGAAATCGAATCATCGACATGAAGAAGTGTCTTCACTTGCCGCACGCATCTGCAGCCACTTCACCGAAACCATGAGATGCGGGGCAGTGTTGAATGGTTTCGCGGTTCCGATAAAGGCATCGGAGCCTACGTGTCGTTTGGTTATGAGAATCAAGGAGGAGGCAGACCATGCTGCAAATCAACATGGCTGACGTTATGAACGTCATCGGCTCATTGACGCCGTACCTTATTGCGATTGGCGTGCTGTTCGTGCTCGCGCTGATTATCACTTTCGCCGTCAACAAGAAGACGGTCAAGGAAGTGGCGACCCGTAAGATCGTCCATTCCGAATCCTGGCTGGTGGCGCTCGTCGGCATCGTCGTGGCCGTGTCCATGATGCTGACCGGCCCGCTTTCCACGTTGCTCAACAATGCGACCATCACCAAGTACACGCTGTCCGACGCCACGGTTTCCAAGGCCAACGAGCTGGCCAAGGATGTGCAGTCGGAGGCCGTCACCCTGCTGAAGAATGACGATTCCAACCTGCCGCTGTCCGGCAAGAAGGTCAACGTGTTCGGCTGGGGCTCCACCAACCCCGTCTACGGCGGCACCGGCTCCGGCTCCATGTCGAAGCAGTACAAGACCGTCTCCCTGCTTGACGGCATGAAGCAGGCTGGCCTGAAGACCAATACGGAGCTGAGCAAGCTGTACACGGACTACCGCAAGGATCGTCCTGAGGTCGGCATGTTCGCTCAGGATTGGACCCTGCCCGAGGTGCCGGCCAAGCAGTACTCCGACAAGCTGGTCTCCGACGCGAAGGATTTCTCGGACGAGGCCGTGGTCGTGCTGACCCGTGTCGGCGGCGAGGGCGCGGACCTGCCGACGGACATGAAGGCGAAGGGTATCACCTACAAGAACAACTCCAAGGATTATGACGACTTCCAGAAGGGTGAGAGCTTCCTTCAGTTGTCGAAGACCGAGCGTGACATGATCGACCTGGTCACCAGCAACTTCAAGAAGGTGACGCTCGTCTACAACGGCGCGAACACGTTCCAGTTCGATTTCCTCAACGACTATCCGCAGATCCAGTCCGTCGTGTGGTGCCCGCCGGCTGGCCAGACCGGTTTCTCCGCCCTTGGTGAGGTGCTTGCCGGTGAGACCAACCCGTCCGGCAAGACCTCCGACACCTTCCTCAAGGATCTGACCAAGTCGGTGTCCTATAACAACTTCGGCAAGTTCGAATACACCAATATGGCAGACAAGGCAGCCAAGTACAAGGGCTTCACGGGTGACGACGTCACTGCCATTCCGGGCTTTGTCAACTACTCCGAAGGCATCTATGTGGGCTACAAGTTCTATGAGACCGCTTCGGACGAAGGCCTGATTAATTATGATGACACCGTCGCGTTCCCGTTCGGCTATGGCCTGTCCTACACCTCGTTCGATCAGAAGCTCGACAGCGTGAAGTACAAGGGTGGCAAGGTGACCGTCACCGCCACCGTGACCAACACCGGCGATAAGGCCGGCAAGGACGTGGTCGAGGTCTACTACAACCCGCCGTACACCGACGGCGGCATCGAGAAGGCGTCCAAGAACCTGGCCGGCTTCGAGAAGACCAAGGAACTGCAGCCGGGCGAGTCCCAGAAGGTCACCGTCAAGTTCGATGACGACGACATGGCGTCCTACGACTACAAGGGCGCGAAGGCGTACGTGCTGGAGAAGGGCGATTACGACATCTCCATCCAGTCCGATTCGCACCACGTGATCGATCACAAGGCGATCACCGTGAAGGACACCGTCACCTACGATTCCGATTCGAACACCCACAATGGCGACAAGACCGTGGCCACGAACCAGTTCGATGATGTGGCGGGCGATGTGACGTACCTGTCCCGCGCCGACCACTTCGCGAACTACAAGGAGGCCACCGCCGCCCCGACCAACTTCAAGATGTCCGACAAGGCCAAGGAAACCTTCTACAACAACTCGAACTACGATCCGAAGAAGTTCGACAAGGATTCCGACAAGATGCCGACCACCGGTGCCAAGAACGGTCTGAAGCTGTCCGATATGTACGGCAAGGACTATGACGACGCCGATTGGGACAAGCTGCTCGACCAGCTCACCTTCGACGATATGGACAACCTCATCGCCAATGGTGGCTATGGCACCCAGGCTGTGAAGTCCGTCGGCAAGATCCAGCTGACCGATGCGGACGGCCCGGCATCGCTGAATAACAACTTCACCGGCGTTGGCTCCATCGGCTTCCCGGCTTCCACGGCATTCGCCTGCACTTGGAACAAGGATCTCGCCAAGCAGTTCGGTGAGATGATCGGCGACATGGCCCACGACATGCACGTGGCTGGCTGGTACGCACCGGCCATGAACATCCACCGCAACGCGTTCTCCGGCCGTACCTTCGAGTACTTCTCCGAGGATTCGCTGCTCTCCGGCGTGATGGCATCCAGCGAGATCTCCGGTGCCAAGTCCAAGGGCGTGTACTCCTTCATGAAGCACTTCGCTCTGAATGACCAGGAGACCAAGCGTACGGAAATGCTGTGCACGTGGACGAACGAGCAGGCCATGCGTGAGATCTATCTGAAGCCGTTCGAGATGAGCGTGAAGGAAGGCGGCGCCCAGGCCGTGATGAGCTCCTTCAACTACATCGGCAACACCTATGCCGGCGCCGACAGCGCGCTGCTGCAGACCGTGCTGCGCGGCGAGTGGGGCTTCAAGGGCTTCGTCCTGACCGACTACTTCGGCGGCTACGGCTACCAGAACGCCGATCAGGAAGTGCGTGCGGGCAACGACTCGATGCTCGCCACCACGAAGATCACCAACCACATCACCGATAAGTCCGCCACTTCCGTGAAGGCCATGCGTCAGGCCGCGCACAACATCCTGTACACGGCCGCCAACAGCTGGCAGTACGCGAATGGCGAGCCGAAGGTCGCCACCCCGATCTGGAAGACCGCCATGTACGTGGCTTGGGGCGTGGTTGCGGTGCTCGTGATCGGTCTGGAGTTCCTGACCATCAAGCGCTACCTGAGCCGCAAGAAGGCCGTCGCCACGATTGAGCCGGCTGCAGAGCCCGCTCAGGCCGAGTGATTGGCTGATAACTGAAAACCAATAATTGAATACCAAGCCGGGAGTCTCCGTGGAACATGGAGCCTCCCGGCTTTTGTATCTCATTGCCTTCGTTCGGATCCGTGTGCTGCTTTTTCTTGGCGCTGTATTTCCTGATATTGCATTGGTGCGGTTGTCAGGCTATGGATCTCATATCGCGGTCATAGCGCAGATGGCTGCATTGTTCGCGTCTTCGCTTCATCCGCATTTGGCTTTGCGATTCCGACACGCCGTGGGTTGTTGTTTTCGCGTTCACCTGGCCGTGGTTTTAGCGTCCTATGATGGTGTCATCGACGGTTTCAGGTCGCGTTTGGCTCGTTTTCGACACGCCGATGGAACGTTGGATTTCCAACGGTTCACGCGTTGTTCATGCGGCCCGGGTTGCGCGGATCGCGATCGTGCTGTAAGTTTATCTCTTGCTGCCGCTCAGCGAGTGGTCCGGTTCACTCCGGATTGCGAGGTGGGTGAGTGGTGGTGGTTTGAGAACTCAAGAGCGTATTTGTACTACTTCTTTATAGTCAATGATTGCCAGTTCATCGTCCGCTCCTTGCGAGTGGCCGGGAGGCCTTGAAGGACGGTGAGGTTTTTGTGCGATGCGCCTTTCCTTATAAGGCGATCGTCAATTTTCTTATTTTGAGAGTCATTCAATTGGTTCTCTTCATGAAGTTTTTTGTGGAGGGTTCGATTCTGGCTCAGGATGAACGCTGGCGGCGTGCTTAACACATGCAAGTCGAACGGGATCGGCTGGAGCTTGCTCCGGCCGTGAGAGTGGCGAACGGGTGAGTAATGCGTGACCGACCTGCCCCATACACCGGAATAGCTCCTGGAAACGGGTGGTAATGCCGGATGCTCCAGTTGGATGCATGTCCTTCTGGGAAAGATTCTATCGGTATGGGATGGGGTCGCGTCCTATCAGCTTGATGGCGGGGTAACGGCCCACCATGGCTTCGACGGGTAGCCGGCCTGAGAGGGCGACCGGCCACATTGGGACTGAGATACGGCCCAGACTCCTACGGGAGGCAGCAGTG
>ERZ506821.620-NODE-620-length-14955-cov-6.943826_pt1 | contig 14955 bp, 9 predicted proteins | sample MGYA00512912_ERZ506821 | MGnify/ENA metagenome assembly ERZ506821
CCGAGTCCGGCGCCAAGATCGACATCGACGACGACGGCACCATCCACATTGCCTCTCCCGACGCCGAGAGCTGCGCCATCGCCAAGAAGTGCATCGATGACATCGTCTTTGTACCGGAGGTGGGCAAGCTGTACTACGGCCGTGTCGTGCGCCTGATGACCTTCGGCGCCTTCGTGGAGATCGCTCCCGGCAAGGACGGTCTGGTGCATATCTCCAAGCTGGCCGACAAGCGCATCGAGAAGGTGGAGGACGCCTGCAAGGTGGGCGACATGATGTGGGTCAAGGTCACCGAGATCGACGAGAAGGGCCGCGTGAACCTGAGCCACAAGGACGCCATGAAGGAGATCCGGGCCAAGGAGGCCGCCGGCGAGATCATCAAGTAAATAACTGGAAATTGGCTGCATAGTCACATGTATATACACCCACCGATTCCAATGGATGGAATCGGTGGGTGCTGCTTTATTTTTCGATAAGCAGACATAATTGAACGGGCTGTGCACGTGCGAAGGACAGGCGGATGGCATACATGCCACAATATATGGCTGCATCAAGATAAAATCGCACAATATGTTATAAAAAAAGAATTTATAAAAATTCTATGTCATCCATTGAAAAACAGAAAGAAGTGTGTTAAAATACTAACTGAGTAGGGAACAGCCCTAACCTCAATACAGTATATGCGCATAAATAATATACAATAGCAGGACGGAAACAAACACCAACCGACATGAAGGAGGACACTATGCCGAGAGGAGCACAGCCCAAGATCGCCGAGCGGGAAAGCCGGATGATCTATGCGGCCATCAAACTGTTTTTGGAAAACGGGTATGAGCAGACGACTACCGTAGCCATAGCGCAGGCAGCCGGTATGTCGTCATCTGCATTTTTTGCGGTATTTGCCAACAAGGAGGCACTGCTGCTGAAGCTGACCAAGTGGATGTATGAAAAGCAGTTTGCCATTACCGCTCGGCTGCTGGGCGAGGGCTATGAGCCTGAAATGTTTTACGCCGTGGAGCCGTCGATCCAGATGTATATCGCCGAGAAGTCCGAGGCCCTGCGGGAGCTGTATGTCTCCTCCTATTCCTATGCAGCCACGGCCAACTACATCCATCAGATGGCAACGGATAAGCTGGTGGAGCTGTTCGGCGCGGCGCATCCCCAGTATACCCGGCAGGATTTTTATGAGCTGGAGCTGGCTACCTCCGGCATGGTGCGCAGCTTTATGGCCCGGAAGTGCGACCGGAATTTCACCATGGAGCAGAAGCTGCGCCGGTTCCTGTCCTGCAGCATGACCATCTACGGCGTGGCGGAGGAGAAGCAGCAGCAGGTCATCGACCGGGTGCTGGAGATGGACCTGAAGTCCGTGGCGGACCAGTTGGTGGCAGATGCCATCCACCAGGCCGATGAGCAGTACCAGGAGGCTGAGCGCAAGGGCAAGGCCATTGAAGCTGCCAGAAATGGCTGAATTTTCGTATATCGTCCTGGACCTGGAGTGGAACCAGCCTCTGGACCGGGACAGCACCATCCGGGAGCCGTTTTTCTTCGACTCGGAGATCATCGAGATCGGGGCCCTGCGGCTGGATGAGCAGTTCCGGGAAACCGGCAGCTTCAAGACGTTTATCCGTCCCCGGTTTTACCCGCACATGAACGGGGATGTGGTGCGTCTGACAAAGATACGCGCCCAGGACCTGGAAAACGCTCCGGAATTTCCCCGGGCCTATGCAGATTTTACCCAGTGGTGCGGCGAGGATTGCTGCCTGTGTACCTGGGGACCGGACGACATTCTGGTGCTGATGGACAACCTGCTGATGCACGGAATGGATGCGGAGATGCCTTGCTGCTACGATTTGCAGCGGATCTTCGGTCACGAGATCATGCGGGACGACCGGCAATGCTCCCTGGAGCGGGCTATGGAGCTGCTGCACCTGACGCCGGACCGGGCCCACGACGCCCTGAACGATGCACGGAACACCGTGCAGATCTGCGGAAAGATGGACCTGGACGGGTGCATGGATGAGTACCGCCTGCGCTATGTGGGCTATCCCCAGGACCGGAAGGCCGGGCTGGTGCAGGGGCGTGAATACGCGTCTCTGGCGGAGGCCCAGGCGGACCCGGCGCTGACGGAGACGGCATGCCCCTATTGCGGCGAGACGGTGACGCTGGGCCAGTGGGCCCGGAAGGACCCCAGGACGCTGCTGGCCTATGGCCGGTGCAGCCAGGAGGACGAGCTGTGCGCCGTGTGCCTGCACAGCCGGGCGGCCAAGGGCGTGCGCCTGGGGCGCACGGTGTTCGAGATGAACGACGACCTGTGGGACACCTATCAGACCTGCCTGGAACGGCAGAAATAAACGAAACAGGCAAACAGGCCCCGGCGCGGTGCGCCGGGGCCTGTTCTGTCTGTTTATCGGGCGCGGCGGCGCTGGATGAACTTCACCAGCTCCACCACGGGAATCACCAGCACGGCCAGGGCCAGGGCAATGCCGTATTCCGCCCAGCCCACGGGAGTAAAGCCGAAGGCGGCAGCAATGGGCGGCACCTCCAGCACCACGGTGGTCAGGACCAGGGAGCCCAGCATAGCGGCCCAGAGGACCCGGTTGTGGCCCCGGAGGGTGAACACGCTGCGGCGCTGGGACCGCATGTTGAAGCTGTGGAAAATCTCGCACATGCTCATGGTCAAAAAGGCCATGGTCATGCCGTCCGGGGAGACGCCCCGGGGCATTTCAAAATAGCCCACCTCCATACAGTGGCCGATGAGATAGGAGATCAGGGTGATAACGGTGATGAGCACTCCCTGATAGGCGATGTCGAAGCCCAGGCCGCCGGAAAACACGCCGTCCTTGGCGGAGCGGGGCGGGCGGTCCATAATGTCCGGCTCCGGGCGCTCCAGGCCCAGGGCCAGGGCCGGGAAGCAGTCGGTGATCAGGTTGATGAACAGCAGATGCACGGGATTCAGCAGGGTGAAGCCCAGCAGGGCGGCGGTGAACACCCCCAGCACCTCGCTCATGTTGCTGGCCAGCAGGAAGGCGATGGCCTTGCGGATGTTGTCGTAAATGCGGCGGCCCTCGGCCACGGCTCCCACGATGGTGGCAAAGTTGTCGTCGGAGAGGACCATGTCCGCCACGTTCTTGGTGACGTCGGTGCCGGTGATGCCCATGCCCACGCCGATATCGGCGGATTTGATGGACGGGGCGTCGTTGACGCCATCGCCGGTCATGGCGGTAACAGCGCCCCGGCGGCGCCAGGCGGTGACGATGCGGACCTTGTGCTCCGGCTGGACCCGGGCATAGACGCTGTAGCGGTCCACGGTCTGGGTCAGCTCCTCATCGCTGAGGGCGTCCAGGTCCGCGCCGGTAAGGGCCTGGGAGGGGTCCGTAAGAATGCCCAGCTGGCGGGCGATGGCCACGGCAGTGTCCTTGTGGTCGCCGGTGATCATCACCGGGCGGATGCCTGCCCGGCGGCACTGGGCGATGGCGTCCTTTACCTCGGGCCGCACCGGGTCCATCATGCCCGCCAGGCCGATGAAGCACAGATCCTGCTCCAGGCTCCGTGGAGAGACGTCCTCCGGCAGGCCGCCGGGCCAGGGACGGCTGGCGGCTGCCAGCACCCGCAGGGCCTGGGCCGCCATGCGGTGGTTGTCGGCCAGGATGGCCTGGCGGCGCTCCTCCGTCATAGGCAGGGCCTGTCCGCCCTCCCAATAGTGGGTGCAGCGGGCCAGCACCTGATCCGGCGCGCCCTTGGTATACTGCACCACCCCGTCGGGGGTGCTGTGCAGGGTGGACATCATCTTGCGGCCGGAGTCGAAGGGGGCCTCGGCAATGCGGGGGCTGTCCTGCTCCAGGCGGGGCTTGGGCAGGCCGCATTGGGCGGCGAAGGATACCAGGGCGGCCTCGGTGGGCTCGCCCCGGACCGTGCCGTCGGGGTTCTGCACCGCGTCGCTGCACAGAGCCATGGCGGCAGCCAGCTGCCCGGCGTCGCCGGTGTGGTCCACCACGGTCATTTTGTTCTGGGTCAGGGTGCCGGTCTTGTCGGAACAGATCACCTGGGTGCAGCCCAGCGTCTCCACCGCCGTCAGGCGGCGGATCACGGCATTGCGCCGGCTCATGCGGGTGACGCCGATGCTCAGCACCACCGTTACCACCGTGGCCAGGCCCTCGGGAATGGCGGCCACCGCCAGGGACACCGCCACCATGAAGGTCTTCAGGATGCCGGACAGGGAGAAGTCCCCGGCCACCAGCAGATCAAACACGAAAATGAACACGCAGATGCCCAGCACCAGCCAGGACAGCGTCTTGCCCAGCTGGGTCAGCTTCTTTTGCAGCGGCGTCTCCTCCTGCTCCGTCCGGGCCAGGACACCGGCGATCTTGCCCATCTCCGTGTCCATTCCGGTGGCGGTGACCACCATGCGGCCCCGGCCATAGGAAACGGTGGAGCCCATGTAGGCCATGTTCCGGCGATCCCCCAGGGGCACGTCGCCGGTAAGGGGATCCGTGGACTTGGTGGAGGGGACGCTTTCGCCGGTGAGGGCGGCCTCCTCAATTTGCAGGGAGGCGCAGGCCAGCAGCCGCCCGTCGGCGGGGACGGCGTCTCCGGCCTCCAGCATCACCACATCGCCGGGCACCAGGCGGCTGCTCTCCAGCTCCGCCACGGCGCCGTCCCGGAGGACCTTGCTGGTGGCGGCGGTCATGGTTTGCAGGGCCTCGATGGCGGCCTCCGCCTTGCTCTCCTGGATAACGCCCAGGGCGGCGTTCAGCAGCACCACCGCCAGGATGATGAGCACCTCGGTGAAGGGCTCATGGGACAGGTAGTTGGTGACGGCGGATACGGCGGCGGCGGCCATCAGGATCAGCAGCATGGGGTCCCGCAGCTGCTGCAGAAACCGCTGAAGCAGGGTGGCCTTGGGGGCCTCCCGCAGGCGGTTGGGGCCGTATTCCGCCAGACGGCTCTCCGCCTGGGCGGCGGACAGGCCCTCCGGGCCGCTTTGCAGGTCCGACAGGGCCTGATCGGCGGTCTGGGCATATTCCTTGTGCATACGATCACTCCTCTTAATGATTCTGCCCACCCGGGGAAATAAAAAAACTCATGCACAGGCCAAAGCCTATGCATGAGTCTCATTCTTTCAAAGCAGTCCGGGCGCGGGCGCGCCGTTCTGACGAAGCTGCCTAACCCCGAAGCCGGGGTGGAATTACTCCCTCACGGTGGTATCAATTGAAAGTATTATACCAGGCCCGCCGGCCCGCGTCAAGTAAAGCTTTTGTAAAAGAACCGCTGCGTCATGCATATTTATATAATGTGAATAAATAAGAAACGAAAATGTGATTATTCCTATTGACAAAGTTGCTTTATTTGATATAATAGTAACCGACAACCGATATATCGGTTTTGATATCGCAGGAGACCAAGAAGCCCTAATAGAGATGAAAATGGAGGAAGGAGCAATGAAAGCAAAACGTGTTTGGACGGTGTGCCTGGCGGTTCTGACCCTGCTGGCACTGCTGGCAGGATGCGGGAAGCAGGCGCAGGTCCAGCCGGATCCGTCTCCCGAGCCCGATCCGGAGCCCGCGCTTTTTGACGGCTCGTTTGACCTGGTGCTGAAATCGGAGTATCAGGGAGATTTGTCGGAGGTGAACTTCCGGCTGGCCACAGACGAGGATGGAAAACATTACTTTTTCAGTGGTGGCTTCACCGAGCCGCACAGAAAGGTGGACGACATAACGCCCCTGGTATACGGAAAGCAGTATAGTATGCCGATTACCAATCTGGAAGTTCTGACAGGAGTTGCGGATCAGCCTGGATTCCAGGGGATCTGGGCCATCTTTGGGGCGGGCGGCCAGGAGTGTGGCCGGGTGTTTATCCCGGAGGACCAGCTGCACGGCGGCACCGTCCGGGTGGTGCTGGACAACTCCGGCAGCGTGGTAAGCGAAGCAGCTGCCTCATGATGCGATAAAAAAGCAAGGCGGCGTCTGCGGGCGCCGCCTTACGCTTGTCAAAAAGAGATTTGGATTGCCTCACGGCTTCAGGCTTACTCCGCCGCGGCGCAGAGGGCGGCAAAATACCGGTAAAAGGGCAGGAGGGTTTTCAGGTCCTCCGTGACCCGGGCGGCGAAAGCCGGCGAGTAGAGGCTCTCGTCCAGGGGGACCTCATGGGCCAGGGTCAGGGATTTCTTCTGGTACCAGGGGCGCAGCAGGTCGCTGACCTGGCCCTTGCTGCGGACATAGTCCGGTCCCGTCAGCTGAAAGACCTGCTGGCGGTCAAATTGGCGCACCAGCTTCTCCAGGGTCTTGGGGTCCCGGTCGATCTGCTGGCGATAGCGGGTCATGGTGGCGGCGGAAGCGGCCCAGAAGCCCATGCCATAGCTGTAATAGTCCGGGGCGATCTCAAAATAGAAGGCCGGGCGGCCCGTCCAGTCCTGGTCCCCGGTGCGGACGCAGAACCACAGGTGGTCCTTGTAGGGTCCCTGGCCGTGGAGCCGCCGGGCGTCCCGGTAAATGCGGCTGACCTTCAGGATCAGCGGCTCATGGGGCAGCGCTGCCGCCAGACCGTCGTACACGGTCTGGCCCAGCTCACGGGTGGGGGCCAGCAGGTGCTGCTGGTAATCGTCCTTATGGGCCAGGAACCAGCCGCGTTCGTTGTTGAAGCGGATGCCCCACATGAAATCCACGGTCTCCTGGCTGTATCCCTGAAACATAGCGTATCTCCTTTGCGTTGGGTTTGGGTACAGTGTAGCGCATGACAGGGAATTTTGCAAGTACCGCCGGGATTTGCTGCGGACCCCTTGCCCCCGGCGGCGGGGTGTGGTATAATTTGCGGTGCATGCGGGTATGGTGGAATTGGTCGACACGCAGGATTTAGGTTCCTGTGCCGCGAGGCGTGTGGGTTCGAGTCCCACTACCCGTACCATGGCGAGTGTTCTTACAGCATTTGAAAAGCTGTGAGGACACTCGCTTTTTTCTGCTCAAACCGCAGGTCTGTAACAGAGGATTTTATTGCGGGGAGGAGGCGGGCGAGAGCCTGACGGATTTCATCCTGAAGGAAAAAAACGGAGGAAGCAAAACGCCTCCTCCGCTATTCGGATAAATCTTTGGCCGCTATCGGGTCCTATCTCGGATTTTCCTCGCCTGCGTCGGCAGCACACGCAGCGAATATCGGGATAAATACCTGTGACTGCTTCCGCACAACAGACATACTGCGCGAAATAGAGACATCCGGGGGTGCCTGAATGGCCCCCCGGATGTCTGTGAAAAAGAGAGTTATCAGCGGGCCTTTCTGCGCCGCAGCGTCAGGCATGCGCCCAGGGCGCACACGGTCATCAGGCCCATGTACAGCAGCACGCCGCTGTCGCCGGTCTTGACGCCGGGATTCTCCGGCTGCTCCGGCTTTTCGGGCTGGCCGGGATTCTCCGGCTGCTCCGGCCGGTAATCCGGGTCCGCCGCGCCGCAGACGGTGCACTTGCCGTCCTTATAGTCGTGGCCCATGGCGGGGATGGTCTCGCCCTTCTTCACGGTCTCGCCACAGGTCTTGCACACCTCATCGCCGGTATAGCCGTCCTGGGTGCAGGTGGCGGACTTGGCGCCGACGACCTGGGTATCGTGGCCCATGGTGGGGATGGTCTCACCCTTCTTCACGGTCTCGCCGCAGGTCTTGCACACCTCATCGCCGGTGTAGCCGTCCTGGGTGCAGGTGGCGGGCTTGGCGCCCACAACCTGGGTATCGTGGCCGGTAGCGGGGATGGTCTCGCCCTTCTTCACGGTCTCGCCGCAGGTCTTGCACACCTCATCGCCGGTATAGCCGTCCTGGGTGCAGGTGGCGGGCTTGGCACCTACCAGCTGGGTATCGTGGCCGGTAGCGGGGATCACCTCCGTCTTGACGGCGGTATAGGTCTTTTGCTCAAAGGTCACAGCAGCCGTGTAGGTGCGGACACCGTCCGTGGTGCAGGTGGCAGGCGTGGTGATCTCGTTGGTGATCACGGCGTTCTCCACCTCAACGTGAGAGGAATCATTGGTGCAGATGAAGGTCGCAGCGGCGCTCTCCACTCCGTTCCAGCTCCACACGGGCTGGCCCCAGTCGTGGCCGGTGGCGGGGATCACCTCCGTCTTCTGGTCGCCGCACATGGTGCAGGTGTAGGTCATCTCGCCGTCCTCGGTGCAGGCAGCCGCCTTGGTGACCTCGCCGTCATTCCAGATGTGATGTCCGTCGGCGGTGGGGCAGGCCACATAGTACAGACGGATCACATCGTCCTTCTTCACATAGTAGCTGTCCAGAGTGGCATAGATGGGCTCGCCGTTTTCATAGCGCAAAATGGGCATCTCCCCGTTGACGGTGAACAGCCACCCGGACCAGCTGCCGAAGCGCTTGTCGCCGGAGGACAGGGTCACGCCGTTGGGATCGGTGATGCCGGTAACATAATAGCCGCTGCCCTGATAGCCATACTTGTTCTGGCTCAGCAGCGCAAACAGCACGTCTGCCGCAGTGCGGTTGTCGGTCCTGGCGCAGCGATAGCTGGCCCCGGTCAGATTCTGGAACGCAGGCTCTATACTGCTGCCTTCCACGTTCAGTGTCACGTCGAAGGGCAGGAGACCGGGATCCTCGCCGTCCCGTCCGGCAACGGTGACAGTGGTGGAGATGGGCTGCTGATAGAACCTGGCAAACTCCGCATAGGCGGGGTCATTCCGGAACTTTTCGTAATACTTGGCGTATTCCGTGTAGGTCAGGACGCTGTCGACGGTGACGCGGGTGTTGTACTGGGGCTGGGTCACCAGCAGGGTCTCGTGGGCCACCACGGAGCTGTTGCTGGAGCGGAAGCAGCGGTATTTCTGGGCCGCGTACCAGCCGGGGATATTGTCGGCCTTGACGCCGCACATGTTGTAGTCGTTCATGTTCCGGATGAACCGGTAGCCGTCGCCGTCGGGGACGATCTCGATGAAGGACTGCATATCGCCGGTGACATTGCCGCGGTCCGTGTTGGCGTTGCGGATGCCCTCCCAGTACACGTCCTCGGTGCACACCTTCTTCATAAAGGCAAAGGCGGCGTCCAGATCGCTCTGCTGCATGGGCTGAACGGTGAGGACGATGTCCTTGCTGGCCAGCACCGGCATAGAGCCGTAATCCTTGCCGGAGCCGCTGGGGCGGTCCAGAATCTTCACCGTGACGGTGACGGTCCTGGCTCCCTGGCCGGGCAGCGGCTGATACGTCAGCATCCGGGCCACATTGACCATGGCGGGATCGGCGGACACCACCACATTCTCATCGCTGGTGCACAGCAGAATGGGGGTATACTTGCCGTCGAAATCCTGGTGATAGTCCCGGGCTGCATAGGTGCGGAAATCAGTGGTGGTGGGGAACTGGATATCCGAGGTGACGCTGCCGGTGTTGATGGCCGCGCCGTTGCGGGGATTGGTCAGGCCGGTCTCCCGCAGGGTAGTCTCCAGCAGGGCCTGATAATCCACGGGCCGGGGGCTGTCGGTGCCCTTAAAGAGGATGGTATAGACCTTGGTAACGGTCAGGTCCTCCCGGCCGTTGTACACCAGCTTCAGGGTCAGCGTGACGGTGGTGTCATTCCTGGGCATGGTGACGGTGGCCTTGTAGGGGGCAAAGATGGCGGAGTTGGACTCCGTAACAGACAGGATGGCCCTGTTGCCGGAGGTCCAGGAGGCGGTGGTCCACAGCTCCTGGCTGCCGCCGTCATTGTAGTCCACGGTGCCCTCGTCCACGCCGGCCTTCAGGGGATACTTGGGCAGGCTGGTCAGGTCGGAGGCGCTCTCCACCGTCTCAGGCGGGGTGATGCGGTCCGCCACGGTGTTCAGAGCGGCCATGGCCTTCTCCTCGTCCAGAGGAATGTTGAACAGGCACTGGTCACTGTCCTTGGTATAGGCGGTGTCCTTGTATGTCAGCACCAGGGTGGGGCGCACGGTGCCGGAGGCGGCAGGGGTAGAGCCCTTCTCATTCCACTTATACTGGATGGTGCCGTCGGCAGCGATGCCCACATAGTTCCAGCTGCTGTAGGCGGCCTCCTTCATGGCGACGGTGATGTCCGTGATGCCGGCTGCCGTCAGCTTGGCCCGGATCATGGTCAGAGCGTTGGTATCGGTGCCGTACTTGGGGTTATAGGTGCCGGAGATGGCTTCCTCGGCGGCGGCCAGCTTTTCCTCGGCCTCCTTCTGTTCGGGAGACTTGTTCTCCGTCCAGATGGCATAGAGGTTATACGTCTCGCCGTCCTCGCTGCCGTCGTCCCAATAGTCGCCCTCCTCAAAGGGGCGGTTGATGACGGCGCCGTCCAGGTACTTCACCTCGTTGCCGTAGGAGCTCTCGGCCCAGCCGGCGAACTCATAGCCCTCCCGGCTGAAGCCGCAGCGGGTCAGGGTCACATCCTGGCCGAAGGGCGCGGTCTGATCGGCCATGGAGCCGGTGGTGGTGCTCTTGTCGGAATACTTGACGTTGTACTTGATGATGTACTGATAGTCGCGCCACTTGGCGATCAGGGTCACCTGGTCGCCAGTGAACACGGTGTCCTTGGTAACGGCCTCGCCGAAGGAGCCGTCCTCGTTTTTCACATACCAGCCGTCCAGGGCCTTGTTGTCAGGATAGTAGCTCTTGCTGAGATAGGGCAGGCTGGAATAGACCTTGTCCGGGGTGACGGTCTTGTCCGCCAGAGACTGCTTGTAGCCGTTGCCGTCGAAGTGGACGGTGATGCCCTTGGTCCAGTGGGCGTACATATGGAAGCCGTTTTCGGCGTCCTCCGCTGTGAGCTTATAGGATAGGGCGATCTCGCTGCCGCCCTCCGCCGCATCGTACCAGCCGTCGAAGATATAGCCGGTGCGCTGGGGATCCTCCACGGTGCTGAACTTTACCCGGCCGTCGGCGTCCAGGATATAGTTATAGTTGCTGCCCACCACGCCGGTGCGGGTGATGTCCTCCGCGCCGTCATAGTTCAGGTGCAGGGTCACCTTCACCGGCAGGCCGCGCCACACGGCGTACAGGGTGACGGTCTCGTCCTGCCGGTCGGCCAGGTTCTTCACCGTCTCCCCGTCGGCATAACTGGCAGAGGAGGAGGTGTTGTACTTGCCCCAGCCCAGGAAGCTGTATCCCGCGTAGGTGAAGGTGCTCTTGGGCAGGGTCAGCTCCTGGTCATAGGCAGCCGTCACGGCGTCCATCTGCCCCTGGCCGCCGTTGGCGGCGAAAGCAATGGTATAGGTGATGGGCGTCCACCGGGCCTCATAGGTCACGTCCCCGGTGATGACGGTCTCCTCCGTCAGCTGCGTCTCGCCGCTGAACCAGCCGCCGAAGGTATGGCCCTTCTTGGCGGGATCTGCGGGCAGACGGCCGCCAATGGCCGTGTTCTGGGGCACCAGGATGGTTGCATAGACGTCCTGGCCGTTTTTCAGGGTCACGGTATAGGCGTCGGCCCACACGGCGTACAGGTCCAGAGCCTTGTCCAGGGTGATGGCCGCGCCGTCCTCATACTGCACGGCTCCGTCGGGGGCGGCGGCCCAGCCGGCAAAGATCTTGCCGGCGCAGGTGAAGGGGTTGGCCATCAGGGTCCCCTGGCCGCCGAAGATCTTCTGGGTGGCGGTGTCCTCCGTGCCGTTGTTGGCGTGGAAGGTTACCACCAGGGCCTCACCGGCGGAGAAGCCCCGCAGATAGACGCAGTCGTCATTTTGGTCGCCGCTGCTGTCCTTCTTGTATTCCACGGTGAGCTTGTCGCCCTTTTTGGCGTCCACCTCCAGGCCCTTCCAGTCCTGTTCACCGCTCTCGCCGTCGACGAGAATCTTGTCGCCCAGCCGGATGGTGCACTTGTCGTACTTGGCCTCGGAGGAGACCTTGTACGCAAAGGACAGGTGGCTGTCCTCCGTAAAGGTCAGGGTCAGGGTGCTGGTGGAATGGCTCTTTCCGGCGCTGCCGGAAAGCAGGACCTCCTGGCCATCCTTGGTGCCAACCTTCCAGGCCGTGGTGCCGGTGCCCGGGTCCGCAGTCACAGGCAGCCCGTCAAAATACTGGGAGACGGTTTTGCCCGCCGCGAAGGCGTTGACAGGGATCAGGCCCAGAACCATGATCAGCGCCAGCAGCATGGAGAGCATTCTTTTCTTCATAATTTCTTCCCTTTCTTAAAATTTTGCTTTTTCCGGCAGAGCTTCCCTTCCCGCAGCAAAAAAAGAACCCGCACTGCCGCGGCAGTGCGGGTGCGGGCCCTCCTATAAGCAGGATCGGCGCGGCAACCCGGTGGCGGCAGGTGCCGGATCGGGCGGCCAGCGTATCTGACTTATCCGGCCCAAGCCGGCTTCACAGTGACCCACTCGCGGGGATTTTCACCCCATTCCGCCTGTCCCGCCCGTGCGGGACAGACCGTCCGATCCTCTATGCTCTTTTTCGGCGCCGGGCAAAAAACTCCCCCGGATATTCCGATGGAACCAGTATAGCACGGCCTGTTGAAAATTGCAAGCCGTCGGCGCTCAATCCGGCGCTGTGGAAGGCCGCGGCACCGGATCGGGCGGTCCGTCATGGCCGTCCCGATTATCTGCGGTTTGTCCCGGGAAAGGCCGGGTTTTGTCCCGGGACGGAGGCGGGACAGGCCGGGACGGAAAACAGCGTTCCCTCCGGGCTCATTTTCCCACGCAGAAGCGGGAGAAAATCGTCTGGATCAGGTCGTCCCGGATGTGCTTTCCGTTGAGCTCCCCCAGAGCCTCCAGGGCTGTCTCTGCGTCGGTGAGCACCACGTCGGGGGTCATGCCGGTGCGCAGCGCTCCCCGGGCGCTGCGCACGGCAGCCAGTGCCCGGGACACGGCGTCGGCCTGGCGGGCATTGGTCAGCAGCTCCCCCGGGCGGCCCTCCCCGGCGGGGTACAGAGCCTGGATGGCATCGCACAAAACGTCTACGCCCTGACCGCTGCGGGCGGACAGGGACACCACATTGTCGAAATCGTCGGCCAGACGGCCGATGTCCACGGCCCGGGGCAGGTCTGCCTTGTTCACCGCCACCAGCAGGTTGGGCACCTGGCGGGCCAGGGCCATGGCCTCCCGGTCGGTCTCCGTCAGGGGCCGGGAGCCGTCCAGCACCAGCAGGGCCAGAGACGCCTGCCGGGCGGCGGCCCGGGCCCGGTCCACGCCGATTTTTTCCACGGCGTCCGCCGTGTCGCGGATGCCCGCCGTGTCGCACAGGCGCAGCAGCACATGGCCCACCCGGACCTTCTCCTCCACCGTGTCCCGGGTGGTGCCTGCCACGTCGGTAACAATAGCCCGGTCATAGCCCAGCAGGGCGTTGAGCAGGGAGGACTTGCCCACGTTGGGGCGGCCCAGGATCACCGTGGGAACCCCCAGCTTCAGCAGCTTTCCCCGGGAAAACGTGGCCAGCAGCTCCTCCAGCCGGTCCTCCGACCGGCGGAGGGTATCCAGCATGTCCTCCCGCTGGAGGTCGCCGATGTCCTCGTCGGGATAGTCCACCACGGCGTAAAACCGGGAGACGATGGCCATGAGGCCGTCGTAGATCTCCGTGACGGTGCGGCTGAGGGCACCCTCCAGCTGGCCCACGGCGTTGTGGGCCGCCTGGGCCGTTTCGGCGTCGATGAGGTCCGCCACGGCCTCCGCCTGGAGCAAATCCATCCGCCCGTTGAGAAACGCCCGGCGGGTGAACTCACCGCCCTGGGCCTGGCGGGCTCCGGCGGCAAACAGGGCGTCCAGCGCCGCATCCAGCACCACCGGACTGCCGTGACACTGGAGCTCGCCGCAGTCCTGGCCGGTGTAGCTGCCGGGGCCGGGAAACAGCACCGCCAGGGCGCTGTCGATGACCCGGCCCTCTCGATCCAGCACGTCTCCCAGCACCAGGCGGCGGGGCTCCTGCCGGGACATGGGACGGCCGTTTTTCGGGCGGAACACCCGGTCCAGGGCGGACCGGGTCCCCGGCCCGGACAGGCGCACCACCCCGATAGCCGACGGGCCCGGGGCGGTGGCAATGGCGGCGATGGTATCAGACATGGAAATACACTCCCTTATATGCATATACGTGTCAGTATAGCATGATTTGTTGCCCCGGGCAAGGCAGACGGCATGAATTCCGGCGCTTCGGGGCATACTACAGGCAAATCATCGGAAAGGAGCGGGGAAATCATGCAGGCTATGGTCCATGCGAAAACGTGTATCCAGTGCGGATTGTGTCCGGCGGTGTGCCCGGACGTGTTCACCCTGGAGCCCGGGGAGCCCGCCCGGGCCATCAGCGGCCCAGTGCCGGAGGAATGCCGTCTGGCGGCCCAGGAGGCGGCGGACAGCTGCCCGGTGGGAGCCATTGAGGTGCGGTAAAGGCGGCACCCTTTTTGACACGCTGAAAAAGCCGGACGCGGATGCGTCCGGCTTTTTGATACACAGCCTTTTGAGGATACGTCTTTTCGGCAGCTTGCCTTCGCTTACTTGCCCATGGGGGCGCCGCAGTGGGGGCAGAAGTTGCTGTCGGACACGGTGCCGCAGACGGAGCAGGTCTTGGCGTCGTCGGATTTCTCCACAGGCTCGGCCTCCTGGGCGGTCTCCTTCTTCTTGGAGGCCTCCAGATGGGCGATCTTCTCCTTGGAGGCGTTGACGGCAGCCACCACATCCTTCACGGCATCGGGCACCTCGCCCTGGAACTCGGAGACAAACCACTCGCCGATGGCGCGATAGTTCTTCTCGATCTCACGCTGCTCGGAGAGAATCTCCATGTTCATCTTGGCGGTGTCGATGGCGGCTTTGGCCATTTCGGTGGCGGTTCCGGCCAGGTCCTTGGCCTTCTCGGCAGCGGCGCCGGCTACCTGCTGCGCCTTTTTGGTCAGGTCTTCAGAAAACGGCATAGCAATGATCTCCTTTCAGAATCTGATTAATCATGATAAGTATACACCAACGCGGTAGGTTTGTCAATGCTCAATCCAGTCGGATGCGCGGGACACGTGTAGGACTACAATACATATTGGACAATTGAAGAAAAAGGCTATGAGGAATATGG
>ERZ506821.628-NODE-628-length-14774-cov-5.582241_pt1 | contig 14774 bp, 13 predicted proteins | sample MGYA00512912_ERZ506821 | MGnify/ENA metagenome assembly ERZ506821
CGAACCCTCACATACGGAGTCAGAGTCCGCTGTGCTACCTTTACACAATCCCGCTATGTTCCTGACGAACAAGACTTATTATACTCGCTTTCCGGCGTTTGTCAACACTTTTTTTTGTGCTCCTGGAAAAAATTTTCCAGGGCCGGCACACGCCGGCCCTGGAGGGAAAGGGGAAGGGACAGCGTCAGGCCGCCAACAGGTCGGCCGACGTGAAATACTTGCGCAGGGGCTTATACAGCAGAGCGAACACCACCAGGCACAGGATGATGCTGGGCAGCATGTAGCTTCCGTTGTACAGCAGGGAATAGAACCAGGGGCTGGTCATGGTCATGCCGAAGAACTCGTCGGGCATCCACTTGCCCCACACCAGGGCGCCCACCAGATAATGGGCCAGGAAGCGCAGCAGGCCGCCGATGACCGTGCCATAGTAAACGCTCCACTTGCGGCGGGACAGCAGACCCGCGCCGAAGCCCAGGGCCACAAAGGCCAGGAAATAGTCGCAGAGAATGGTGGTCCAGTCAATGGAGAACTTGTTGCCGATGAGGTAGGTGATGGTGCCGTACACCAGGCCCGCCAGAGAGCCCCAGCCGCAGCCGTACCGGGCGGCGAACAGGATGATGGGCAGCATCTCCAGGGTGATGGAGCCGCCGTTGGGGAACTCATAGAGCTTGATGAGGCTCAGGATCTCCGCCATGGCGATGAAGATGGCGGCCTCGCAGATCATGCGGGTCTTGTTGATTTTCATGTGTTTTTCTCCTCCGTGAAAAAAATATCCGCATCGCGGGCCGCGCAGGCGTCGCAATGCGGATACAAAGCGGTATGGTCGCATTCCTACGCCGGCATTACCCGGATCAGGTCTGAGGGACCGGACGGCAATACGTCGCATCTCAGCCGGCTTGCGCCAGCACCCCTTGGATTATGATAAGATTTTATCATGCCCGGCGATCTTTGTCAAGATATAAACGCACCGGTCCGGTAGGAAAAGCGCCCCTCCTTACCGCACCTGAACCCCCTCTGCCACCTGGGCCAGGTCGTCCACGGAGAAGCCCTTGCCGGTGACGGTCAGAACGGAGCTCCAGTCATCCAGCGTGCACACGACGGTGGACATCCCGTTTTTGTGGGTGGTGAATGCGGGATAGCCGTTGATGGTCAGCCGGTGCATACCGGCGTCCTCCGTGTCCACGCACATGACGCCGTCGCCGCTGAAAGCCATCAGCCTGATCTCCAGCCAGCAGCCGTCGCCGTCGGCATAGCGGTAAAACCAGATCCCCTGGCTCAGGTTTGTTTCCGTCAGGGTCACCCCGGTAGGCAGCCGGCCCACCGTCAGCCCGGAGGGGAGGGAGGACCCGCCGCTGCGGTCCGTCCGGGACCCGGGGCGCAGCAGGGTATGGGTGTCGAAGGTTTCCACCACCCAGCGAACCGTCTGGGACCGCAGGGTCGGGGACACGGCAAAGGCTACCGAGAAGCACAGCGCCGCCACTGCCAGAATCACCGCTGCCCGGCCCGCCAGCCGCCGCAGCACCCGTCCGGCGGAGCGCAGATCCCGGCGCAGAAGGCCCCGCTGAATGGTCTGCATGCACCGCCGCTGCGAAAGCGCAGGCACCGCAGCCGACGGGTCACGGGCCAGGCGCTCCATGGCCTCCCGGGCCTGTTGGTTTTCCTGCCGCGCGACCTGGTCCATCAGCAGCGTAAACAGGGCCTCCTCCTGCTTGCTACTCCTCTCCTGCACGGTGCACCCCTCCTTTTCGCAATTTTGCCTTTTTTTACAGACGTATCTATATACGTAACACCGAAATCCGCAAAATGCAACCGATTTTTTTCGTTTTTCTTGTTTTTTTCAAAAAAACTATTATAATATAAAATGTTGAATCCTTTGAACATCTTGCCGACTGCGCGAAAGGGGGGACCATATGCTGCCGATTTGCATCCTTACCATCCAGGATGAGGACGACCGCGCGTATATGTCCCGCCTGTTTGTGCAGTGTCATCGCCTGATGTATCAGTGTACATATGAGGTGCTGGACGACAAATGGGCCACGGAGGATGCCGTCCAGACGACGCTGCTGCGGCTCATCGACCGGATAGACGTTGTGCGGCAGCTGGACGAGAGCAAGCTGCCGGGGTATATCGCCGCCGCCTGCCGCCACACGGCGTACAACGTGCTCCGCCATAACCGCCGCCACCCCCAGGTGCCGCTGGAGGACGCGCCGGAGGCGTCGTCCGCGCCGGACATGGATGAGCTGCTGTCCCGCCGGGTGGAGCTGAATGCCCTGGCCCGGGTGTGGCCCCGGCTGGATGAGGACACCCGCTGGCTGCTGGAGGCCCGGTACATTCTGGACTATTCGGACAGCGAGCTGGCCCGGGAGATGGGCGTAAAGCCCACCAGCGTCCGCATGGCCCTGACCCGGGCCCGGAAAAAGGCCCGGGCTATGCTCCGGCCGGAGCTGGAGAAAATGTGATAAAAGGGGGAGAATTCTATGCTGACCGGTCTGACGGGCTTTTTGCCGGAGTCAACCTTGACCCTATACGATAACCTGGAATTTCTGTTCCGGATCCTGCTGTCCGCTGCCCTGGGCGCGGCCATTGGCCTGGAGCGCACCAAGCGCCAGAAGGAGGCGGGGGTGCGGACCCACTGCATCATTGCCTGCGCCTCGGCGGTGTTCATGATCCTGTCCAAATACGCATTCATCGACACTGCCGCTCTGGCCGGCTCCCGGGGGGCGGACACCGCCCGCATTGCCGCTCAGGTGGTCAGCGGCATTTCCTTTCTGGGCGCCGGCGTCATCTTCAAAAACGGCAGCTCCATCCGGGGCCTGACCACTGCCGCCGGTATGTGGGGCACCGCCGCCGTGGGCATGGCCATCGGCGCGGGTATGTACTGGCTGGGCCTGATGGAGGCTGTGGTGCTGGTGGTGATCCAGCTGGTGCTGCACCGGTTCCGGGTGGGCGGCGATGCGGAGATCACCCAGGAGGTCACGGTGCACATGACGGACAGCGACGGCCTGATGCAGGCCTTTGACTGCCTGGTCCGGGAGCACCGGGGCAAGATCACCGACAGCACCCTGACCCGGGAGGACAGCATGCTCTGCCTGGAGGTGTCCATCCGGCTGCCGGACCCCATTACCCATGAGGAGGCCCTGCGTTTTCTCAGGGAAAACCCCGGCGTCCGCAAGATTTCCGTATAACAGAGGAGGAAGCCATGAAGATCGTATGCCTGGGCGACAGCCTGACCACGGGATACAACCTGGCCCCCGGAGAAGGCTGGGTGGACCTGCTGAACCGGGAGACGCCCCATCTGTGGGTCAACGCCGGCGTGGCCGGCGATACCTCCACCGGCATCCTGGTCCGGCTCCAGAGCCAGGCCCTGCCCCAGAAGCCGGATATGGTCCTGTTTATGGGCGGCGACAACGACATTATGCTCACCGGCTCCGCCGACCAGGCCAAGTCTGCCGTCATGGCCATGGTCCACCAGTGCGTGGCCGCCGGGGTCCGGCCGGTGGTGGGCATTCCATATCCCGTGCGCACCATCCCGGCCCAGTGGCAGCCGGTGTGCGACATGGACCGGGCTCTTGAGGCCTCGGCGGAATACGTCCGGTGGCTGCGCAGGCTGACGGACGCCATCTCCCTGCGGCGGGTGGATTTCGGCGCGGCCTTCGACGCCGCCGGGAACACGGCGGACCTGTACCAGCGCGACGGCATGCACCCCAGCCGCCTGGGCAGCCGCGTCATGGCGGACGCCGTGCTTCACGACCTCCACTTGGTCAGATAGCCCAAAGACGGACCTCCGTTTTTTACCATTTATCCAAATGTTACCCGGGCCCGATGTTTCGCGTTGACACCATTTCCCGCCCCGTGATAGAATGGACACAACAACGGAATAGGGATCATCGGTGGATGGACTCGGGAGAGACCGCGCTCTGCGCGGCGCCGAAGGGGAACGCAGAAGCTCTCAGGCAAAAGGGACCGGGTCCGGACGATACTCCGAAAAGGCCGGATATGTCCGGCCACCGAAGGTGCAACTCGCCTCATCCGGGGCGGGGAATCTCTCAGGTTAAGATACGGGGGCGCAAGGCAACGGCTTTGCACCCTTTTTTGCTGCCCAAAAACAGGAAGGAACAACTTTGAAGGAGGAGCTTAGAAAATGAGCGAACTGAAGCGCACGCAGCTGTACGACGTGCATGTGGCCGCCGGGGCCACCATGGTGGACTTCGGCGGGTGGGAGATGCCCATCCAGTATCCCTCCGGCATCATCGCCGAGCACCTGTATACCCGCCAGGTGTGCAGCCTGTTCGACGTGTCCCACATGGGCCGCCTGCTGATTGAGGGGCCCCAGCGCAAGGAATTTCTCCAGCATGTGCTGACCAGCAACGTCAGCGCCCTGGACCTGAACATGGCCCAGTACTGCATCATTCCCAACGAGAACGGCGGCGCCGTGGACGACGCGTATCTGTACCTGTTCCAGGAGGACAACTATCTGCTGGTGGTCAACGCCGCCAACATCGACAAGGATCTGGAGCATCTGAACCGGGCCCTGTCCGGCTTCGACTGCACCATCACCAACATCAGCGCCGAATGGGCCTCCATCGCCGTCCAGGGCCCCAAGAGCAAGGAAATGCTCATGACCCTCTCCGGCGGCGAGTCCCCCACCAAGGAGCCCACCAAGAACTCCCTGGGCACCGTGTCCCTGGAGGGCCGCCAGGCCCGCATCGCCAAGACCGGCTACACCGGCGAGCCTCTGGGCTACGAGGTATACGTCCGCAGCCAGGACGTGGTGTGGCTGTGGAACCGTCTGGTGGAGCTGGGCGCGCGGCCTGCCGGCCTGGGCGCACGGGATACCCTGCGGATGGAGGCGTCCTTCCCCCTGTACGGCCACGAGATGGGCGTTGCCCCCGACGGCACCGAGATCCCCATTTTCGCCGTGCCTCTGGCCAAGTTTGCCGTGAGCTTCTCCGCCCAGAAGGGGGATTTCATCGGCCGCGCCGCTCTGGAGCGTCAGCACCAGGCATTTATCCGCCACATGGACCGGGACTTCTCCGACATGTCCGCCCTGCCCCGGAGGATCGCCCCCATCGCCCTGCTGGACCGCGGCGTCATGCGGGCCGGAATGGAGATCTACAAGGGCGATAGGCTGGTGGGTTGGGTCACCAGCGGCACCATGGTGCCCTATTTCAAGACCCAGGGTGAGGGCCTGTCCACCGTGATCCTGGAGGCCAGCGGCAAGCGTGCCATCGGCCTGTGCTATATCGACAGCGACGTTCTGGTGGACGACACCGTGGAGGTGGACATCCGCGGCAAGCGCCTGAAGGCCGTGATCCCCGCCCGCCACATGAGCGTGGGCGCGCCTCCCTTCGCCCGCCCCCTGCTGTACGGTGAGCAGGAGGAGGTCCGCACCGTGGCCGGCGGCGATCGCACCGGCAAGGCCCTGGCCCTGCTGCACAAGGCCATCGAGAACCACGTCTGGCGTCAGGAGCAGTGCGTGAACCTGATTCCCTCCGAGAATACCCCCAGCCGGGCCGTGCGCCTGCTGTCCGGCAGCGACCCGGCCTGCCGCTATGCCGAGCACAAGAAGATCCTGGCCTTTTATGAGAAGGAGGTGTTCTATTACCAGGGCACCAAGTTCATCGACCAGGTGGAGCGTATGCTCACCGAGGAAATGCGCGCCTACTTCGGCTGCACCGAGGTGGAGACCCGCACCCTCAGCGGCCAGATGTCCAACATGGCGGTGTTCTCCGCCCTGACGGACTGGAAGAACCGCTTCGACCGCAAGAAGGATGCCAAGCGCCTGGGCTACGTCATGAACAACCACATCATCAAGGGCGGTCACCTGTCTGCCCAGCCCATGGGCGCCCTCCACGACTATATCGCCGTGGACCCCGTCACCGAAAAGCCCGCCGTGGTAAACTTCCCCGTCTGCCGGGACAACCCCTATAAGATGGACGTGGAGGAGACCAAGAAGCTCATCGACCGCTACCGTCCCGAGCTGATCATCTTCGGCAAGTCCATGGTCCTGCATAAGGAGCCTGTGGCCCAGATCCGCCGCTTTGTGGACGAGCAGAAGATTCCCACCACCATTATGTACGATATGGCCCATGTGCTGGGCCTCATCGGCGACCATTTCCAGAACCCCTTCCAGGAGGGCGCGGAGATCGTCACCGGCTCCACCCACAAGACCTTCTTCGGCCCCCAGCGCGGCGTCATCGGCGTCAACTATAAGGAGGAGGACCTGAAATACGGCCTGTGGAAGACCATCGAGAGCCGCACCTTCCCCGGCAGCGTATCCAACCACCACCTGGGCACCCAGCTGGGTATGCTCATGGCGGCCTATGAAATGAACCAGTTCCGCGACGCGTATCAGAGCGCCATTATCCGCAACGCCAAGTCCTTCGCCCGCAGCCTCAGGAGCTACGGCCTGGACGTGGTGGGCGATCCCGCCATCGACTACACCGAGACCCACCAGGTCATCGTCTCCGTGGGCTACGGCGAGGGCGCGGAGATCGCCGAGCGCCTGGAGCAGAACAACGTCATCGTCAACTACCAGGCCACTCCCGATGAGGAGGGCTTCACCGCCTCCGGCGCCCTGCGTATGGGCGTCAGCGAGATGACCCGCTTCGGCTTCGAGGAGAAGGACTTCGACCAGCTGGCCTCCCTGATGGCCGACTGCATCCTCCGGGGCCGGGAGATCAAGGCCGATGTGGAGCAGCTCCGGGCCCGTCACACCGAAATGCGCTACTGCTTCGACGATGCCGCCATCAACGACGCGCTGGAGCAGCTGGCCGGCAAGCTGGACATTTGAACAAACAACAAAACATATTAAATTTGGAGGTAAATCACAATGCTGTATCCGACTGATCTGAAGTATTCCAAGTCCCACGAGTGGGTGAAGATGGAGGACGGCGTGGCCGTCATCGGCATTTCCGACTTTGCACAGGACGCTCTGGGCGATGTGGTGTTCGTGAACCTGCCCGGCGAGGGCGACGACGTCACCGCCGGCGAGGCCTTCGGCGATGTGGAGTCCGTCAAGGCCGTGTCCGACCTGGTGTGCCCCGTCACCGGCGCCGTCTGCGCCGTCAACGAGGACCTGCTGGACCAGCCTGAGCTTCTGAACAAGGCTCCCTATGACGCCTGGATCATCAAGGTGGAGAACATCACCGACACCGAGGAGCTGCTGGACGCCGCCGCTTACGAGGCATTCTGCGCCGAGGAGGGCTGAGCATGGGCAGCTATGTCCCCTCCACCCAGGCCCAGCGGGAGCAGATGCTCCGGGCCGTGGGGCTGGAAAACATCATGGATCTGTACCGGGATGTGCCGGAGCAGATGCTCCTGCGGAAGCCCCTGAACATCCCCGACGGCATGAGCGAGCTGGAGGCAAGCCGGGCGGTGTCCGCCATGGCCGCCGAAAACCGCACCTACGCCACCGTTCTCCGGGGCGCAGGGGCCTATGACCACTACATCCCCTCCATCGTCAAATATATCCCCGCCAAGGAGGAGTTCCTCACGGCCTACACCCCCTATCAGGCGGAAATGAGCCAGGGCCTGCTGCAATCCATCTTCGAGTATCAGACCATGATCTGTGAGCTCACCGGCATGGACGTGTCCAACGCCTCTGTGTACGATGGGGCCACTGCCGCCGCCGAGGCGGCGGCCATGTGCCGCGAGCGCAAGCGCCGGGTGACCCTCATTTCCGGCGCGGCCCACCCCGACACCATCAACACCGTCCGCACCTATTGCTACGGCACCGGCGACGAACTGCGCGTGGTGCCGGTGAAGGACGGCAGGACCGATATGGAGGCCCTGGCCTCCATGCTGGATGAGGAGGTTGCCTCCTTCTATGTCCAGCAGCCCAACTTCTTCGGCCTGTTCGAGGACGCCGAGGCCCTGGGCCAGGCCGTCCACCAGGCCGGGGCCAGGTACATCATGGGCTGCAACCCCATTGCCCTGGCCGTTATGAAAACGCCCCGGGACTGCGGAGCGGACATCGCCGTGGGCGAGGGGCAGCCCTTGGGTCTGCCCCTGGGCTGCGGCGGCCCGTATCTGGGCTATATGGCCGCCACCGATAAGCTCATGCGCAAGCTCCCCGGCCGCATCGTGGGCGAGACCACCGACCATCAGGGCCGCCGGGCCTACGTCCTGAGCCTCCAGGCCCGGGAGCAGCACATCCGCCGGGAGAAGGCCAGCAGCAACATCTGCTCCAACGAGGCGCTGTGCGCCCTGACCGCCGGGCTGTACATGGCCACCATGGGCCCCGACGGCATGGCGGAGGCTGCGGAGCAGTCCATGGCCAAGGCTCATTATCTGGAAAAGGCGCTGTGCGCCCTGCCCGGGGTGGAGCCGGTATACGGCGGTGCGTATTTCCACGAGTTTGTCCTGAAAATGCCCCGCAGCCAGGAGCTGCTGGAGGCCCTGGACCGCCGGGGCATCCTGGGCGGTCTGCCTCTGGGCGACGACCGGGTCCTGTGGTGCGCCACGGAGAAGGTCAGCCGCCGGGAGCTGGACGAAGCCGTATCCATCGTCAAGGAGGTGCTGGACAAATGAAGCTGATTTTTGAAAAGAGCGTGCCCGGCCGCCGGTGCACCATCCTGCCCCCCTGCGACGTGGACGCCGTCTCCCTGCCGGAGTCCCTGCGCCGGGAGACGAAGCCCGACCTGCCCCAGCTCAGCGAGACCGACATCTCCCGCCACTATACGGAGCTGTGCCACCAGGTACACGGCGTCAACTGCGGCTTCTACCCCCTGGGCTCCTGCACCATGAAGTACAATCCAGCAGTGAATGAAACAGCAGCTTCTCTGAAAGAATTCACCCATATCCATCCGCTGGCGCCGGAAGACAGCGCCCAGGGGGCTCTGGCTGTCATGTACCATCTCCAGAAACTCCTTTCTGCCATTACCGGCATGGATGAAATGACCCTGCAGCCCGCAGCCGGTGCCCAGGGAGAATATACAGGGCTTCGTCTCATCCGTTCCTACCACCTGTCCCGGAACGACAGGAAACGGACGAAAATCATTGTTCCTGACTCCGCTCACGGTACCAATCCGGCCTCTGCCGCCATGGCAGGGTATGAGGTGGTCCATGTGCCTTCCAATGAGCAGGGCGGCGTAGACCTGGAAGGCCTTAAGGCGGCGGTGGGAGAAGACACGGCAGGCCTCATGCTGACCAATCCCAACACCCTTGGTATTTTCGATCCCAACATTCTGGAAATTACCCGCATTGTGCACGAAGCAGGAGGCCTCTGCTACTACGACGGCGCTAATCTGAACGCCGTGGTGGGAAGAGCCCGGCCCGGGGACATGGGCTTTGACTGTGTCCACGTGAACCTTCATAAAACCTTTGCCACGCCCCATGGCGGCGGCGGCCCCGGAAGCGGCCCGGTAGGCTGCCGGGCTTTTCTGAAAGATTTCCTGCCTCACCCGGTGGTGGTGAAAGAAGGGGATGCCTATCATTTCATGAAACCTGAAAAATCCTTCGGGCGGCTGAAAATGTTCTACGGCAATTTCCTTGTCATCCTTCGGGCCTATACCTACATCCTCATGCTGGGAAGGGAAGGCCTTGCCGAAACGTCGGCCCATGCGGTGCTGAATGCCAACTACCTCATGAAAAAGCTGGCGCCCCATATGGATATGGCCTATCCCGGAGGCTGCATGCATGAATTCGTGATGACCCTGGACCGTTATAAAAAAGAAACGGGTGTATCGGCGCTGGACGTGGCCAAGGGACTTCTGGATGAAGGCATGCATCCGCCCACCATGTACTTCCCCTTGATTGTCCACGAAGCCCTCATGGCAGAACCTACGGAAACAGAAAATAAGGAAACCCTGGACCGGGCGGCAGAGTCCTTTATCCGGGTCTTTGAAAAGGGAAGGAAGGACCCCGAATCCCTTCACACCGCGCCTCATACCACCCCCATCGGCAGGCCCGATGAAGTGAAGGCAGCCCGCCATCCCCATGTACGGTATGATTTTGGAGAGCACCATGATTAGGAAATTGACATTTCTTAAAAACTGGCAGGATACCCAGAATCCCTTCCGCAATTTTGCAGTGGAAGAATATCTCATGAACCATGTGGAGAAGGGGGAAGTCATCCTCTTCCTCTGGCAGAACCGGCATACCGTGGTTATTGGCAGAAACCAGAACGGCTGGCATGAATGCAATGTGAAAAAACTGGAAGAAGACGGAGGGATTCTCGCCCGCCGTCTCTCCGGCGGCGGCGCCGTATACCATGATACAGGAAACATGAATTTTTCCTTTCTGGCACAGAAGGGGGACTATGACGTGGCAAAGCAGCTTTCTGTCATTGTGGAAGGGGTCAGGCCCTTTGGAATTCAGGCGGAAAAAAGCGGACGAAACGATATTAAAATCGGAGGCCGCAAATTTTCCGGAAACGCTTTCTATCGGCACGGCAGTCTCTGTTACCACCATGGCACCCTTCTCATTGCGGAGGACATGAAGAACATGGTGAAATATCTGAATGTGGACGGCTCCAAGATGAACTATAAAGGTGTGAAATCGGTGCCTTCCAAGGTGGTGAACCTGTCGGACCTGAACCCCTCTGTGACAGTGGAAAGCCTTACCGCCAGTCTGAAGGAAAGCTTCGGAAAAGTATATGGTCTCCCGGTCCATGAAATCCATTCCCGTGACATACCGGAAGAGGCGCTGACGGAGCGGATCCGCTTCTTCTCCTCCTGGGAATGGCGCTTTGGCGGAGCCCATGAATTCGATGTACCACTGGAAGGCCGCTGGGACTGGGGATTTCTGAAATTTTCCTTCTCCGTGGACCATGGTCTGATTGAAGACGTATCGGTGGACTCCGACGGCCTGGAAGCAGTTTTCATAGCCGCCATCCCCGGCGTGCTGAAAGGGAAAAGGTACGAAGGAAAAGAACTGGCCCGGGCCGTTCTTTCCATGAAGACGGAGAGCCCGGAAGAAAAGGAAGTGCAGAAGGATGCGGCCAGCCTGCTGGAAACAGCTGGCTAGACGGCTCCGGTTCACCGGGCTTTACACCACTGAACCGGAAACCTCGTGGAAACGATGACTTATCTGATTCAAACAAAGGGAGGCATGCCTATGAAATATGATGTTGTGATTATCGGCGGCGGGCCGGGCGGCTATGGATGCGCCTTAAGCTGTGCCGGTTATGGTTTGAAAACAGCGCTGGTGGAGAAAAGGGAACTGGGCGGCACCTGTCTCAACAGGGGCTGCATTCCTACGAAGACCCTTCTTTTCACTGCAGGTCTTCTGGAAAATCTGAAGAAATCATCGCTCTTTGGCATCAGAGACGGAAGAGGGGAAGCGGACTTTGAAGGTCTCAGGAAACGGTCGGCCCAGGTGGTTTCCACTCTCCGAAGCGGCGTGGCCAAACTGCTCAGGCAGCGCAGGGTGGATGTGTACCAGGGGATAGGGAAAGTGATTTCTCCAACCCTGGTGGAGGTGAAAAGTAAAGATGGAAAAAGCCGGCTGGAAACGGACCATATCGTCCTTGCCACCGGCGGCGCTCCTTCGGTGCCGCCCATTTCGGGAAGCACGCTGCCCGGCGTCTACACCAGTGACAGCTTTCTGGAAAAGCTGCCGGAGGTGAAAAGGCTGGTTATCATCGGCGGCGGTGTCATCGGCGTGGAATTTGCAGAAGCTTTTCGGGCTTTTGGCGCCGAGGTGACCATTGTGGAAATGATGCCCCGCCTTCTGCCGCCCTTTGATACGGATATTTCCCGTCATCTGTCTGCCCTTTTCCGGAAGAAGGGAATCCGGACAGTCACCGGGGCAGGCGTGAGGAAAATCGAAGAAAAAGACGGCGCCCTTTCCGTTTCCTATGAACTATCCGGAAAAGAAGAGTCCCTTCCTGCAGACGCTGTCCTCATTGCCACCGGCCGCCATCCGGAAACCCAGGGGCTTCTTCCTATGGAGGCAGATATGGAACGGGGCTTCTTCAAGGTGAATGAACATTTTGAAACGTCGGTGCCCGGTATCTATGCCATCGGCGACATCGTCTACGGCGGCATCCAGCTGGCCCATGCGGCGGAAGCGGAAGGAAAAGCGGCGGCCGCGGCCATAGCCGGAAAAGAACGGGCCATTGACATGGCCCTGGTGCCCCAGTGCGTCTACACCATTCCGGAAATCGCAGCGGTTGGAATTTCCGAAGATCAGGCCAAAAAAGATGGTCTTTCATTCAAGACAAGCCGGGTGGTCATGGGCAGCAATGCCAAAAGTCTCATCGCCGATGAAGGGGGATACATGAAAATATTTACGGACCAGGAAAATCATATGCTGGGAGCCCAGCTCCTCTGCAGCGGCGCCGATAATCTGATTTCCGAAGTATCCCTGGCCATAGCCGGCGGAATGACCATAGAAGATTTCCTCAAAATCATTCGTCCCCATCCTTCTGTGGAAGAATCGCTGGGACAGGCGGCGGAAGGTATTCTTTTGAAATAAATTAAAAAGGCTGTGAAAAAATGTAAATCATTTCTTCACAGCCTTTTTTCTATGACTTTTTTCTGATAATAAGGCCTCCAGTCCCTGTGTCATCTCGAGTGGAGGTACGTGTCGGTATGATGGTAAAGACTTTGTCTCTATTGAGACTCTGAGCCGAGAGATCTCCTGCCAACATGTTCTCTGTACCATTGAGAAGTGAGATTTCGATACTTTGCTTCGACCGCCGAAATGACAGTGGGACGGAGTGATATCTGTGTCATTCGTGGTATGGGACTCAGGAATTTTGATTTTCTTCCTTTCAAAGGCTTACTACCTGATAAAGATCCAATCTTTTTTTCACGGCCCCTTTTCTGTCTGCAGCGGTTTCGCTCTTCTTTCGGCTATAGGATTCTCCCTGTAAATGGAGTAAAATAGTAAGGTACTTGAGCGAATGGAGATGAAATAATGGACAGGATTGCCGTATTGATTCCTTGCTGGAATGAAGCCCTTACCATCGAAAAGGTGGTGTCCGATTTCAAAAGGGTGCTTCCGGAAGCGGTGATTTATGTATATGATAATAATTCCACTGACCGCACCGCAGACCTGGCGGCCCGGGCAGGCGCCGTGGTACGCCATGAGTACCGGCAGGGGAAGGGGAATGTGATCCGTTCCATGTTTCGGGATGTGGATGCGGACTGCTATGTCATGGTGGATGGGGATGATACCTATCCGGCGGAAAATGCCAGGGACATGGTGAATCTCGTTCTGGAAGGAAAGGCGGATATGGTCATCGGTGACCGTCTTTCCTCCACCTATTTTGAGGAAAACAAAAGACCCTTCCATAATTCCGGCAATATGCTGGTGCGCCGTTTCATCAATATATTCTGGGGAGAAAGCAGCAATGAAATCAAAGACGTCATGACGGGCTACCGCGCCTTTTCCCCCATGTTTGTAAAGACCTTCCCCATTCTTTCCAAAGGATTTGAAATCGAAACGGAAATGACTATCCATGCCCTGGACAAGAATCTTCTCCTGGCCAATGTGCCTGTATCCTACCGGGACCGTCCGGCCGGCAGCGTAAGCAAGCTTCATACCTTCCGGGACGGTGCCAAAGTACTGAAAACCATTTTCATGCTGTACAAGGACTACCGGCCTCTTCGCTTTTTCACCTTCGCCGCTGTCCTTCTGGCCTTCATTTCCCTCGCCCTCTTCCTGCCGGTGTTCCATGAATACGTGATGACAGGACTGGTTCCCAAGCTGCCTACCCTGGTGACTTCGGGCTTCTTCATGATGGCGGCGGTGGTTTTCCTGGGCATCGGCCTCATGCTGGATACGGAGGTCAAAAACAGCAGGAAAAACTTTGAAATCCAGATGAACATCATCCGCATGATGCTGAAAAAATAGATTCCTTTGGCCATGGAAGGTGACTGATTTCCTACTTTCCCTTAATTCAAGAAAGGCAAGACCATGTTTGATTCTCTGATTCGTCGATTCTTTCCTTCCACAGAACGATTCTGGGAAGTTTTTCGTTTTCTCGTGGTAGGAGGCGGCTGCTTCCTGCTGGAATATTTTCTCCTCTACACCCTGACCGAATATGGAGGCCTTGATCCACTGGTATCGGCGCCCATTGCCTTTACGGTGTCCCTGGTGGTGAACTATATTCTCTGCGTCTATGTCGTTTTTCATGCGCAAAAGCAGACAGGCCTGCAGATGGCCCTTTTCGTGCTGACTTCCCTCATGGGTCTTGGCATTAATCAGCTGGTTATGTGGTTCTTTATCGACATCATGGGCATATGGTACATGTTTGCCAAAGTCATTGCCTCAGCCATTGTGATGATATGGAACTATTTCACCAAGCGGTACGTGCTTCACGGCCATGTATGACAGGCGGGGAGAGGGAGGGGTGAAATCCCTTTGCGGCAATCCAAAACTTTCAGCGCCGAAGGCGCTGTCAAACCTGAAGACCTTAAGAACCTCCGGGGCGAAGCCCTGTTAACCTTCCCCTCTGCACGTAAAAACCGCACCATGGAAAATGTCCATGGTGCGGTTTTTTATGCCAGTGCTTCTTTCAGCTGGGATCGGAAAATATTGGCACCTCCGTTGGCAGGATGCCGAAGTCCGGTGACGGTAAAGCCGGCTGCGGTGAGGGTATTTTCACTCTTTTTCCCGATGGCGAAGAGGGGAAGGGGACCGGTGAGGGAGAGAAGCTCCCTGGTATAGGCAAGGCCTGCGGCCAGCTCTTCTTCCAAAGGGGTACGGTTGGTGAGAAGATTTCCTTTTTTATAGGGATGGAAGGGGAAAATGTTCCAGAGAAGGAAATCCCGGGGAGAGAGGCCTGCTTCCAGGCAGGCTTTCCACACTACCGAATCGGTGGG
>ERZ506821.631-NODE-631-length-14722-cov-4.944501_pt1 | contig 14722 bp, 14 predicted proteins | sample MGYA00512912_ERZ506821 | MGnify/ENA metagenome assembly ERZ506821
GAGATAGTAATCATCGACAGTCAAATGAATTACCGAGGAAAACTTGACACTTACCATCCTGCAAAACCTACTGGCAAAAGCGGTCCAGATATGATATCATGATAAAGTAATTGATGCGGGTGTAGTTCATCGGTAGAACGCCAGCTTCCCAAGCTGGACAGGAGGGTTCGACTCCCTTCATCCGCTCCAGAAGATCAGAGAACTGTGAAGAAAGAAGATCCTTTCCTCACAGTCTTTTTTTATGTTCTAAAGGATGCCATCCTGACCGGGGCAGACGTGTATGCAGAAAAGAGTATTATCCTATTTACAATAATTATCTCAAGTAATATAATATCGTAAACAGCCAATTGATTGGCTGCAGGAAAGGAGTAGATAGAAATGAAAAAAATTACCATGGCTCTCGCAGCTGCAGGAATCGCATTGTCCTGCATTTCCATGGGCGTACAGGCCGCTGACGGCACTGCCGCCGGAGATCCGGGAAGAGACTGGCGCATTGCCCTTTATAACGCTGAAAAGAAAGGCCAGCCTGATCAGAACCAGGACATCCACCTCTCCGCTCAGCAGAAGGCAGATGTGGAATCCAATAAGGATGCCGTGCAGAAAGCCGATGTGAATGATGTGCACCAGCAGGGCAGAGATTGGAGAATTGCCCTGAAGAACGCTGGTAAATGATTTTTTCCGTGATTTTAAAACCCTGACTGAGAAGATGCCGGACTTAGGTCCGGTATTTTTTCGCAGTTTCTGCGGATTGTTAACCTATTTTTAAAGCGTATAATGGAACTGTAATGAAAGGAATCCCGTTTTTTTAAGAAAGGCCGGCATGATGATGTGTAGAATCAGGTGGATGATAAAATCACTGAGCTTACCCGTTATGATAGCCGGCCTTTTGCTGACCTTTGGCCTGGACTGCTTTCTTTATATCAGTCACCAGCAGAAGGAAGGGGAAATCTTTACGCCCTATGCCATCCATCGACTGGAGGGCATAGATGGCATGGTGAAATGGTGGGATGTGGTAACCAAGATTATGGCCTCCAAGCTGGAGGCTGATCCGGCAGGCTACCTGGTCCATCCCCGGGAACCGGCCATGGTGATGGCCATGAATTCCATGATCCGGAGCATCCAGATTTTGCCGGAAAAGGGAGAACCGGTGGTGTTTACGGCGGAAGATACGAGAAAAGTGGATTTTCCCCGCTTCCTGGAAGGTTCTTTGAAGAAGGCTGCGGACACGGCGCGCATGGAACACCGGCTGGTGCTGGTGGACTCTCTGGACCTGGGACTTCCCCATAAAATGATGGCCTTTCTGCGCCCTGTGTACCGTCATGACGAGAATGGAAACGAGTCCTTCTGGGGCTATATCATTCTGGCCGTAGAGCAGCGCCGGGTCATGAGTACTGCCAATATTTCCAATCTGGGCGCCCAGCAGCTGGACTTCAGCCTCTATCACCGCTATGGCTGGGAAACTGATTCACACCTGGTAAAGGAGCGGGGCATGACGGAAAAGGGAAATCCCCATGCGGAAAGAATCATTGCCGGAGACCTGTGGTCCATTGTGCTGCGGCCCCAGGGAGACAGCATTAATTGGCTGCTTCTCTTCTTCGCCACCATATCAGGCTTTTCCCTGACCACCCTCATTGCCTTCCTTCTCAGGAAAAATGGGGTGCTGAAAAAGGCCAATGGTGACCTGAAGCGGAGTGGCGGCAGGGATCCTTTGACTGGCGTGTTTAACCGCAAAGGCGGCGACGAGGCGGTGGCGGACTATATGAAGGCCCATGCCGGCCAGAAAGCGATGGTGCTGGCTCTGGATATCGATAACTTCAAGCTGGTGAACGATGTGTACGGACACAGCGTAGGCGACGAAGCCCTGAAAACGCTGGTCCGGGATATGAGGGAAACCTTCGGCGAAGAATCCATCATCACCCGGAACGGCGGCGATGAATTTATTCTTTTCCGCCCCTACGAGGACTTCAGCTCCGTTACCAGAGCCATGGATGATTTTACCCGGACTCCCCATACCTTCATGGCCGGGAAGAGGGAAGTGAAATTTTATGCTTCCCTGGGCTGCGCTGCCTATCCGGAACAGGGCGATTCCTACGGCAATCTCTGCATTCGCGCCGACTATGCCCTTTACGGCGCCAAGCTCAATGGCAAGGCCGGCTGGCGCCAGTTTGACAGCTCCATTACGGTTACTGACAAACGGTCCCAGTTCAGCTTCAACCTTACCGATGTGGCCGACCATCTCCCCGGCGGCATTCTGGTGATAAAGGCCACGAAAAAGGGAGAAATCCTCTTTGCCAACAAGGTGATGGTGGACCTTCTGGAATGTGACGACTACGAAGACTTCACGAAATACACCGGCGGCACCTTCTTCTCTGTGGTCCATCCCGATGACAGAGATCCCATGAAAAAAGAATTCCACCGCCAGCTCGCCAGGACGGATAATCCGGGACAGATTGACTTCCTTTCCTTCCGCATGGTGACGAAAAAAGGCCATATCATCGAAGTGGATGATGCGGCCAGAAAGTTCAGAAATCCCTTCTACGGAGACCTCTACTATGTATACCTCTATAACAGGAAAGACCGGCTGAAAATCAGGGGAAAGGAATAGGGGGCTCCTAAGCTGGTGATGGGGCTGTAAAGAAATACATGAATGACACAGATACTACTCGGCCCCGTTATTTCGACAGGGGGAGCGGGGGGGGAGATACCTCACTCCTCCAATGATAAAAATGATGCCTCGCACCCCGTCATTTCGACCGAAGCGGAGGGGAGTGGAGAAATCTCATGCCCCATGGTACAGGGTGCATGGCGGCAGGACAGGAAATTTCTCAGCTCAGAGTTTCGAGAGCCCCCGGTCCCCCCCATGCCGGCAGGTTCCTCCGCTCGGGATGACCAATGGACCTGCATCTTGCCATCAGAAAATCGTTATGGAAAAAAGGGCTGTGAAGAAATGATTTGCATGTCTTCACGGTCTTTTTTGGTGGGAGAAATTCCATGGGGCTGCGAAGTGATGGCACACCACGGAAGTTTCCTGCCCATCCCGTCACATCCATGCCTTTGGGGCATAAATCTGTGTAAAAACAAGGTATTGGATAGGAAGAAAGCCTTTTCCTATAATAAGGAGAAAGGGTAAAAGTACTACTCTGGAATAAAAGGGTTGTGGATTGAAACAGGAGGTTTACTATGTGGAAAAAAGTAGTCATGGGAGTGGCAGTGGCAGCAGCGGCCCTGACAATGAGTGCCTGCGGCGGCGCCTCTCAGGGAAGCAGCTCATCAGGAGAAGCAGTGCCCCAGGGAAAGTCCATTGTGGTGTACTATTCCGCCAGCGGCCATACGAAGCAGGCGGCGAAAACCATTGCCAAAGAGACAGGCAGTGATCTTTATGCCATTACGCCAAAGGTGCCTTATACGGAAGCAGACCTGGATTACAATAACAGCAGCAGCCGGGTGTCCATGGAACATAAAGACAGCTCCATCCGTCCGGAATATACAGGCGATGCAGCCAACTGGGATGATTACCGGGTGGTGTACCTGGGATATCCCATCTGGTGGGGCGAGGCGCCGGCCATTGTATATACCTTCACGGAACATCACAGCTTTGAAGGCAAAACAGTGATTCCCTTTGCTACCTCCTACAGCAGTCCCCTGGGAGACAGCGGGGAAAACCTGGCCCGGGCTGCCAAAACAGGCACCTGGCTTCCCGGCGAATGCTTCACCGGCGGCGGGAAAACCGATGATGTGCTCGGGTGGATTCATTCGTTGAAGAAATAAGAAAGACGCACCCCATGAACAAAGAAGAAATCAGAAAAGCACTGGAAGGAAAAGGCGCCGTCATGGAAATAGGAAGCCCCAACGACGGGTATGCCCGCTTTTTCACCGGCAGAAGCTGGCTTGCCAACCTGTCTGAAGACAAAGATATTCCCGTGTACAACGTGACCTTTGAAAACGGCGCCCACACTCACTGGCACATCCATCACGGTACCAGCCAGGTGCTGATTGTGGTATCGGGGAAGGGGTACCTGCAGTATGAAGGGCAGGCGCCCCGGCAGTTTCATCCCGGAGACGTGGTGACCATCCCGCCGGAAGTTAAACACTGGCACGGCGCCGCTCCGGGATGCCATTTTCAGCACATTTCCCTTTCCAGGGATGGAGAAGGGGTATCCAATGAATGGCTTGAGCCGGTGGACGAAAAAGGATTTGAGAAATTATGAAATGGAATAGGAAAAAGGTACTTTCTGCTTTCATTGCTGCCATCATGGTCATGGCCGGCATGGAAGTTTCTGCAGAAGCGACGAAAGGAGAACCTGTGACTAAGAAAATCGTACAGACCGCAGGCAGGGACGTGCTGGGACAGACGGCTCCCGACTTTGCCCGCTACAATGATGACATTCTCTTCGGGGAAGTATGGAACAAGCAGGACGCACTGTCTGTGAAGCAGCGCTGCCTGATTACGGTCATATCCCTGGTGAGCCAGGGCATCACTGATTCTTCCCTGAAGTACCACATCCAGAATGCCAAAAACAATGGCGTCACCCTGAAAGAAATGGCGGACACCCTGACCCAGGTGGCCTTCTACGCCGGCTGGCCCAAAGCCTGGGCTGCTTTTCGACTGGTGAAGGAAGTCTATGAAGTGCCATAAACCATGATTCCCGGGCGCCGGGGCAGGCGTCAAATCATGATTTGCAAAAAGAGGACAGTTTCTTACTCCTTCATGGACTGTCGTGATTGTGATGATATAATAAAGGCGTCGGCGAAGAGCCGGCGCCTTACGTATATGATGGCAAAGGGGGAAGGACAATGAAGAAAATGGATATGCTCCATGGCTCCATCGCAGACAAGACCTGGTCCTTTGCGCTGCTGCTGGCTATGACAGGCATCTGCCAGCAGCTTTTTAATGCAGCGGATATCCTCATTATGGGCCGCTTTGTAGGGAAAAGCGCCATGGCCGCTGTGGGGAGCAATGGGCCCGTGGTGGGCATCATTGTGACACTCTTCATCGGCATCTCCCTTGGCGCCAATGTGGTAATTTCCCAGCTTACCGGCCGAAAGGACCGGCAGGGCGTGACCAGGGCCGTACACACTGCCATTCTTTCTTCCCTCATGGGCGGCCTTATCATGATGGCAGTGGGGGAACTGGCCGCATCGCCCCTGATGGCCCTTCTTTCCGTACCGGAAGAAGTGCGGCCCCTGTCCCTCCGCTACCTGCGCATCATGTTCCTGGCCCTGCCGGGCATACTGATGTACAACTTCACCTCTGCCATCTTCAGGAGCCAGGGAGATACCAGGACTCCCTTCCTGTGCCTTTTCATTTCCGGCATTGTGAAGGTGGCCTCCAGCCTGTTCTTCGTCCTGGGCATGGGCATGGATGCAGACGGCGCAGCGGCCTCCACCGTATGCTCCACACTTCTGAGCAGTTTCATGCTCCTTGCCCTTCTGTCCCATACCTCCCTTTCTGTCCACCTGTCCCTGAAGGAAGCGGCTTTCGACCTGTCCATGCTGAAGAAAATCCTCTCCGTAGGCATGCCGGCCGGCGTTCAGGGCGCTGTTTTCAGCCTTTCCAACATTGTCATCCAGTCTGCCATCAACAGTCTGGGCACAGAAGTGATGGCCGCCTCGGCGGCAGCCTTCAACCTGGAAATCATTGCCTACTACGTCATCAATGCCTTCGGCCAGGCCTGCACCACCTTCACCGGCCAGAACTACGGCGCCGGGCTCCTCTCCCGCTGCCGGAAAATCTTTCGCATCACCTTCCTTCAGGGCTTTTGCGCCATGGCGGCGGTGTGCGGCCTCATCCTTTTCCTGGGCAGGCCCCTCCTTTCCATTTTCAGCACCGACAGGGGCGTCATTGACTTGGGCTATATCCGGCTGGCCTATATTCTGGGCGCCGAAGTGCTGGACCTTGTCATCGAAATGGTATCCGGCTTCCTCCGGGGCTTTGGCAAATCCCTGGGGCCTGCCATCATGGTGACCATCATCATCTGCGGCTCCCGCATTCTCTATGTGGCCACCTTCTTCCAGTGGAGCCCCACCTTCCATACCTTGATGGCCGTCTACCCTGTAAGCTGGCTGCTCACTGACCTGGGCATGGGAGCTGTCCTTTTCTACTACAGGAAACTCTACATGGCAGAGGATAGGAAAATAGAAATATAGAGACCCTCCCTGCCTTCATGGGGTATAATACATAAAAAGGAGGATACTGCTATGGAAATGGAACATCGACCTATGCGAAGGAAAGACAGACTGGTGACAGAAGAAGGGGAGATACGACGCATCCTGGATGCCTGCGGCATCGTGCACCTGGGACTTTATGATGAAGGACGGATTTACGTGGTGCCGGTGAACTATTCCTATACCTATGAGGGAGGGAAACTGACCCTCTTCTTCCACGGTGCTACGGCCGGACTGAAAAGGGAACTCATAGAAAAGGACGGCCGCGCCGGTTTTGAAATGGATACAGGAGAAAAGGTTATCCCCCATGATACCAACCCCGCCCTCTATACCAATGCCTACATGAGCATCATCGGCAGCGGCCGGATTTCCATCATCAAAGGAAAGGAAGAAAAGAAAGAAATCCTCACATCCTTCATGAAGCAGATTTCAGGAAAAGACTGGACCATCACCGACGGCATGCTGAAAGGCTGTGAAGTGTACCGCCTGGAGGCCGACGAATTCCAGGCCAAGCGGAACTGCCCCGGGAAAAGACAGTGATGGGAAAATACAGCCATGAAAAAGAGGACGCCCTTCAAAGGGCGCTCTTTTTTATTGCGCCTTCCCTTCTTTTTGCGCTCTCGATTTCCATTTATTTTTTTCAAGATTTCCCGGGCCTTAAGTGGTATAATAAAAATGTGTGAGTATGTGTAAAAACGATTCACCTATATAGATTTCTTAACATTTCCCGTGATTCATCACCAAGGAGGCAGATGGAGTGGAAACGAAACGTGATTTTATTTGGAAAATGGGCGGTCAGCAGGGGCAGGGCGTAGAGTCCTGCGGCGAAATCCTGGGCCGTGTGCTGGCACAGGAAGGCTATTCCCTTTTCAGCCAGCGTCTTTTTGCATCCCGTATTAAAGGCGGTCATACAACCATTGCTCTTCGCATTGCCACAAAGGAAGTGGCTACCATTGGCGAGCATGTAGACTGCCTGGTAGCCCTGGACCAGGAGACCATTGATCTCCACGGCAGAGAAGTGCCGGAAGGGGGCGTCATCATTGCTGACGATGCTTTCCATCCGAAATTTGAAGCCCACAGCGGCCGCATCATGCTGGCTCTTCCTATTACGGAACTGGCTAAAAAGTACGGCAGCCTGCAGATGAAGAATATTGCAGCCCTGGGCATGAGTGCCGGCGTGCTGGGATTCCCGGAAAACCCCTTCTACGGGTTCATTGCAGACCGCTTTGCCAAGAAGGGCGAAGACATCATTACGAAGAACAAGGAAATCTTCAAGGAAGGCTATGATACCGCCATTGCTGCCATGCACGGCGTAGAACTGGGCAAGCTGGCTACACCGCCGAAGAAAGACCAGCTCTACCTTCTGGGCAACGAAGCCGCTGCGCTGGGCGCCATTTCCGCCGGATCCCGTTTCATGGCATCCTACCCCATTACCCCCGCTTCTGAAATCATGGAATACATGATTAAAGTGGTTCATAAAATCCATGGCACCGTGGTGCAGACAGAAGATGAACTGTCCTCCTGCATGATGGCCATGGGTGCCGGCTATGCCGGTGTCCGTGCCTTCACAGCCACCTCCGGCCCCGGGCTCTCCCTGATGGCGGAATCCATTTCCATGGCAGCCATGGCAGAAATCCCGGTGGTCATCATCGACGTCATGCGTGCCGGCCCATCCACCGGCATGGCCACCAAGGTAGAACAGAGCGACATCCGCTATGCCATTGCCTCGGGCCACGGCGATGCGGAAAAAATCGTGCTGGCCGCTTCCTCCATTGAAGACTGCTACTACATTACCCAGGAAGCCTTCAACCTGGCTGAAGAATTCCAGACCCCTGTCATCGTACTCTCGGACCTGCAGTTCGGCATGTGCAAACAGTCCGTACCGGCCTTTGACCTGAACCGCGTAGGCATCAACCGCGGCAAACTTCTCACCGAAGGGCTGCCGGAACTGGATACGAAGAAGAAAGCCTACTTCCACCGCTTTGAAGATAGCGAAGACGGCATTTCCCCAAGAACCATTCCCGGCGTGAAGAACGGCATGTTCCTTTCCACCGGCCTGGAACACAACGTATTCGGCAAGCCTGCTGAAGGCCAGGCCGACCGCGTCATGGAAATGGAAAAACGGCACCGGAAATTTGCAGCCGTTCCCCAGGCAGTGAAACCCTTCTATGTGACCCATGAAGACACAGACACCGACCTTCTCCTCATCGGCATTACCTCCACCAATGGAGCCCTGGAAGAAGCAGTAGAAGAACTGGAAGCAGAAGGAAAGAAAGTGAACCACCTCCAGCTCCGTCTTCTTTCTCCCTTCCCCACCGAAGCCCTCCGTCCCTATGTGGAAGGCGCAAAGAAAGTTCTCATCGTAGAAGAAGACCTGACAGCCCAGCTCCGTGAACTCTTTGCCATTCACTTCGACTGTCATGACAAGCTGCTGTCCCTTCTCCAGTACGACGGCACACCCTTTACCACTTCTACCATTGTGAACAAAGCCAAGGAGGTTTTCTGATTATGGCTTCACCGAGAGACTATAAAAATACCATCGTACCAAACTGGTGCCCCGGCTGCGGCGACTACGGCATCCAGAATGCCATTTCCGCCGTGTGCGCTAAAAAAGGCTGGGCCAATGAAGAAATCACCCTGATTTCCGGCATCGGCTGCTCCTCCCGTATCGGCGGCTACCAGTACTGCTACGGCGCCCACACCACCCACGGCAGGGCCCTTCCCTTCGCCCAGGGCATCAAATGCGCCAACAAAGACACCCACCTCATTGTATGCTCCGGCGACGGCGACTCCTACGCCATCGGCCTCGGCCATGCCATGCATGCCATGAAGAGAAATATGGATATTACCTATCTGGTCTTCGACAACCAGGTCTACGGACTCACCAAAGGCCAGACTTCACCGGCTTCCTCCAAAGGCTTCGTCACCAAAACCACGCCGGATGGAAACCCCCTGACCCCGCTGGCCGTACCGGCCATGGCCATTGCCGCCGGCGCCACCTTCGTCGCCCAGGCCTATGCCATTGACGGCAGAAACCTGGTGGACATCATCGAAAAAGCAGTGGACCACAAAGGATTCTCCTATGTGAACATCTTCACCCCCTGCGTCACCTTCAACCACATGAACACCGTCCAGTGGTACAACGAACACCTGAAAAAGATTTCCGATGTCCGTGAAACCTACGACCCCTCCAGCAAAGCCGAAGCCTTCCACCTTCTGGCGGAAACAGACAGCCTTGTCACCGGCGTCATTTATGAAGAAAAAGAAGGCGTCCCCTTCGGAGACATCGTTCCCTCCAAAGACGTACGGCTCATCGACCACGTAGAAAAGCCTTCCGAAGCACTCTTCGAAGACCTCTGCAAAGAATTCAGATAATCTCCATTGCCTGGCCCCGGGCCAAGCCTTTCTGGAGACATTTCATCGGCGGCTGGGCCGCCAAAAAGGAGCAGGACTATTATGGCATCTGATCGAATGATGGAATATTACTACTCCATGGGGCAGGACTGCCTTCATATGGGGGATATGGATGAGGCAGTCACATACTTCAGGAAAGCAGCCAATATGGGTGCCAGGGAAGCAGCCTATGAAATCTTCGTCCTGGGCCGCCAATGGGAAAAAGGCGACGGCCTGGACAAAGACGAAAGCAAAGCAGAAAACTGCTACAAAATCAGCGTGGACTACGGCATCGAAGAAGCAGGCCTGGCGCTGGGCAAACTCTACCTCCGCGGCATTAACGGAAACAAACCGAATCCCCGGAAGGCCAGAAGGATGCTGGAGCACTGCTCCGACGAAGGCAGCGCTGAAGCCGCCTCCCTTCTGGGCAAAATCTACGACGAAGGCATTATGGGCAAAGTCAACCAGGACAGAGCCTTCCGCTACTACCTTCTGGCAGCAGAAAGAGGCGATACCAGCGCCATGCTCATGACCGGTATGTTCTATGCCCAGGGCACCAGCACCCAGAAAGACCTGGCTGCGGCTGAAATGTGGATACGGAAAGGCCGGGACGAAGGAAATCCTGACGGAGACATGACCCTCCGGGGCTTCCTTTCCGTAGCCTGCGGCGAATACATTACCGGCGCCGCCGGCAGCGTGGACCCCGCCAAAGCCTGGCACATGGCAGAAGAGGCAGAAGCTCTGGGCGATAAAGAAGCCTTTCTCCGCCTGGGCCTTGCCTTCACGCACAGCGGCACCAAAGACCATGCCGCGAAAGCCTTCGAATGCTACAAACGGGCTGCCCGAAACAGCATCCCTGCTGCCTGGGCCGCCCTGGGCCTCTGCTACGAAGCAGGCATCGGCGTAGAGGAGGACATTGAGGAAGCAGTGAAACTCTACAAAAAAGCCGCAGAAAAAGGAGACTCCTTCGCCATGGCCCACTACGGCTATGCCCTGGCCAACGGGGAAGGCGTGGATAAAGACGAAAAAACCGCCATGAGCTGGCTCATCAAAGCCGCCATGAAAGGCGACATAGGCGCCATCCACATCCTCAAAGAAGACTACAACTACGAACTCCGATAAGCAGGAACACAAAAAAGACCGGCCAGGGCCGGTCTTTTTTGTGTGTCTTTATTCGGGTCAATAACAGTAAGCAGCTCCCCTCATGGCCATCCCGAGCGGAGGGTTTATGAGAAGATTGTCTCGCGGTGTTTTATTCTGTCCCCCGGATGGGGGAAAGTCCGGCGCAGCCGGATAAGGGGGAGCCGCGCAGCGGCTAATCACCAGAATGATTACTATGTCATATGACACTGAAAGTAAATCCCGTGCGGATAGCCATAGTCCCACAGCGGGGCCCAGTACGCCAGCTCACTCATACAATAATCACATATGTATTATGAAATTCCCCTATTTTTATTATATCTTCTCGGAAGCTATACTACAGGCAGAAGGAATTGCCCTCTTATCTGCCGGTGAAATGCAGAATAAAGCTGGTAAGATACAAAATATAATCTTTATGTTATCATAGATATTTTTTATTGGATTTATTCTATGCATTTTCTTTATAATAAAATCAGAACATGGCATACAGTTTTTGGGCAGTATGGGAGGTTTGCTATGAATAACAAAGAGTACATGGAATACGAAGGATACCGGGTCATTGAAGCGGCGCTTCTTTCCTATACTTCCCCTGCCGGCAGCCTGCTGTCTGCCGCCGCTCCCGGGGACCATGGCCTGGTTTGGGACTACATTCTCTTTCGCCTCTACCTGGCTGAAAAGGCTATCCGCCGTTTCCCCAGCGGTTTCGGCTGCATGGATGAAATGGCCAGCGGCCTTCGGGAAGGGCTGTCCCACCTTCCCCTTACTCTTCGCACGTTGTCTCTTTTGAAGAATCTGGAAGGGTCTTCCCTGATTCTGGGCATAGGGTCCCTGCCGGATGAAGGAAAGGTGAAGCAGCGGTTTCATGAATTTCATGAGCTGGAAAGAGCCTGCAGCGGTTCCATGGAAAAAATGGTGGCGTCCCTGGCTTCTCTTTCCGGATGCCGGGCCGACGGGAAACTGATTTCCTACCTTTCTGCTGAAACGAAGGCTTTCCTTTCCCACCTGTCCGTGAAACTTTCCTCCCTTACGCCCTGCCGCATCTGCCAGGGGGCCAGAAGTTTCACCCCTTCCCTTCCTGCTTTTGCAGAAGAAGCGGTGGAAGATTCCTCTCTTTTTGCCCTGCTCACCGGCCTGGCCCTGAGCTGTCTGGTACTGCTCCTGTAAATCCACTATCCAAAACGAAACGCCTGGAGTACAATGAGAACATAGGAAAATAAAGAAGCATGGATTCTGAAGGATCCATGCTTCTCTGATAGAAAGGGAGGTCTCTTTAATGGATATGACGGAATACCTGGAAAATATGGGCATCACCATATGCCAGCGGGCCTTCTTTTCCTACATGGCCAAGCCCCAGGGAAGCTACGGACTCCATATGATTTTCCGTCTGTTCCTGAAAAAGAAAAGGATCATCATGCTGGAACGGGACCGGGCAGGCTGGTGCCGCTTCCTTGCCGATTACGCAGTGCTTCGCCTCTATATCGCCCGTTTCGTGCTGAAGGACTTTGCCCGGGACTACCCGCCCCTTTTGAGCATATACGCCGGTTTCGACAGGGTGGAGAAAGATTTCCCGGAATTTCTGAAAAAAGAAGCGGACCCCGGAAGGGGCGTAGGCGACATATCCCTCCTGCCGGACAATCTTCCCTTCCTTTATTCCGAAGAAAAAATCAAAGCCTGCCACGAGCTCTTTGACCATATTGCGGCCAAGGCGGAAAGGAAGCTGGACAATCCCGATGAAATTTTAAAGAGCCTCATCACCGAAAGTCTTTCCTATCTCTGTACCCGGGACAAGGCGCCGCTGTACACGCCGGTATTCTGGTTCTTCTCCAAGGAAACCCTGGCCTATGCCCAGTATCTGTCAGAACTTTATAAAGGTCTCATTCCGGAAAGCCATTATGAAAATCTCCATGCCCGCCCCTACCAGGAAGTGGAGCGGGAGGAGGATACCTTCTACACCGACTACCGCCTGCCGGCGTATATCCTCTTCTTCCTGGCAGGGCTTATTTTCCTGGTACTGGCCAAGGCGTGAGAGGGCCGCGCCTGTTGGGCGCGAAGGGGCACGGCTCCGCCGTGGGTTGTGTAGAAAGGTTGTGGAAAAAGGTTTTTAAGTTTGACCGGCCCAATGGGCCGGAGGGTTCGTAAGTTTGATGGGCCCTGTGGGCCCAAGGGTTGTGGTATCGCCCATGGGGGCCACTGGGTGGCCCGGGTTCAGAGAGTGGAAGTGGGCGCCTGTGGCGCGGTCGGGATCGGGACTGGGACCGGGGCGGTGCTTTCCAGTATTCCCGAAGGTTGACACGCCCTTACGGGCGTGAGGGTTGACGGGCCTTTGGCCCGAGGGTTATGGCCGCCTAATGGCGGCAGGTTGTGTTCGCTTTCGCTCAGGGGGCAGGGAGAAAGGTTCTTAGGATTGACCGGCCCTTGGCCGGAAGGTTCTTAAGTTTGACGGGGCCTTTGGCCCCGAGGGTTGTGGTATCGCCCTCTTGGGCGATGAGTATGAAGTCAGCGTTACGTGCTTCGCCTTTCTTTCATATCGCAAAAAAACTTCTGGACTTCAGACAGCCTGACAGCCATCAGTCAGCGGACAGCGGATAGCGGATAGCAGACATTGGACACGCCTGCGAACGGTCAGCCGACAAGAGGAAGGCACCTCTAATTTTCTCGTTTCCCCTTGAGGTGGCAAGGGAACTGGATTCATAGGGGAGAGAAACGACCCGCGAATCCAGTGACACGCTTCCCTGTGGGTGAAGTGCCACGAAGTGGCAAAAGGGTGTACGTGGGTAAGAATGACAATGTTGCTCCAATACCATTCTACGCAGGGCCAACTTCGGCTGACTTGCGCATTCTATGCAGAATGCGCACATGAGGTTTCAGAGGGTGTGGTGGCGGCTCGCGCCGCAAATATAAAAAGGGCGCCAAAAGGCGCCTGAGCCCTCTTACTTTCGGGAATACAGCCTGCCCTCCATTTTGACACTAAAAAACGCCCCTTTCGGAGCGTTTTTTTAGTGGATATCAGAATACATCCTTGATTACGATGGTCTGTTCACGGCTGGGGCCTACAGACACGATGCCGATGGGCACGCCGATGAGTTTGGAAATACCTTCCAGGTATTCCTTGCAGAGAGCCGGGAGTTCATCGTAGCTGCGGATGTCGGAAATCTTCTGTTTCCAACCTTTGAAGGTCTTGTATACAGGAGTAATCTTTTCCAGGAAGTTCAGGTCAGCCGGATATTCTTCCACTTCTTTGCCTTCGTATTCATAGCCTGTGCAGACCTTGATTTCTTCCATATCGTCCAGAATGTCCAGTCTGGTAATGGCCAGGTAGTCGAAGGAGTTCAGGGCAGCAGCGTAACGGACAGCGCGGGTGTCCAGCCAGCCTACACGGCGGGGACGGCCGGTGACGGTGCCGAATTCGTGAGCCGTATTTCTGATGTAGTCTCCCGTTTCATCCAGAAGTTCCGTGGGGAACGGGCCCTGGCCTACGCGGGTGCTGTAGGCTTTCACTACGCCGAAAATGTTCTGCATCATATGAGGTCCGATGCCGGCGCCGATGCAGGCACCGCCGGCGGTAGGATGGGAAGAGGTAACGAAAGGATAGGTGCCATTGTCGCAGTCCAGCATGGAAGCCTGGGCGCCTTCAAAGAGTACGTTCTTGCCTTCCTTCACCAGGGTCTGCACGGTGTAGTTCGTATCCTTTACATAGGGACGGAGCTTTTCCGCATAGCCCAGGTAATCGTCCAGCATGGTTTCATAATCAAAGCCTTCCATGCCGTAGAGCTTTTCCAGCAGCATATTCTTCTGGGCCACATTGTATTTCAGCTTTTCTGCAAAGGTTTCCTTGTCCATAAGGTCGCACATGCGGATGCCGATGCGGTTGATCTTATCTGCATAGCAGGGGCCGATGCCATTCTTGGTGGTGCCGATCTTGCGGCTTCCCTTCCTTGCTTCTTCCGCTTCATCGAGACGGATATGGTAGGGGAAAACCACCTGGGCACGGGTAGAAATCTGGAGATGGCGGGCATCGATTCCC
>ERZ506821.658-NODE-658-length-14124-cov-9.309972_pt1 | contig 14124 bp, 9 predicted proteins | sample MGYA00512912_ERZ506821 | MGnify/ENA metagenome assembly ERZ506821
TAATGGGCCCTTATAGGGCCTGGTCAAACCTCCGGCTTAGCCGGAGGTTTTGATTTCATTACTCCAGCACCCGATAGTCTCCCCGGGCGGCCCGGGCCAGGCGCTGGGCCTTTTCCCGGTGCAGCTCCTCCTGTAGGTCGCCGATGATCCGGTTGGACACCAGGAAGCCCTTGGGCGTCAGCCGCCAGCCGGTATCCGTCCGCTGGGCCAGGCCATGGGCGGCGCAGGTGTCCAGAATGGCGTCCAGGGGACCGAAGCGCTGGCGGAACCGGCTTTCAAACTCCCGGGTGTCGATGCCCTGGACCGTGCGCAGCCGCAGCATGATGTACTCCATCTCCCGCTCCTGAGCCGAGATGGTCTCGCTCTCCGCCAGGTCCAGCCGCCCTGCCAGATATCCGTCCAGATCCCGGGTATAGCCGTACCGCACGCCGCCGAAGTCGGAGTGCGCCCCGGGGCCGAAGCCCGCGTACTCGCCCAGCGTCCAGTATTTCAGGTTGTGCCGGGACTCGTACCCCGGCTGGGCGAAATTGGAGATCTCATACTGCGCATACCCGTTCTGGCCCAGCAGCTCCACGGCGTACAGATACATATCCGCCTGCATGTCCCCGTCCGGCAGGGTCAGGCTGTCCCGCCGGGCGTACAGCGGCGTCCCCTCCTCCAGCTTCAGCCCGTAGCACGAGATGTGCCGGGGAGCCAGCACCAGGGCATCCGCCAGGGTGTTTTCCCACCGCTCCATGGTCTGGTCCGGCAGACCGTAAATCAGGTCCAGGCTGATGTTGTCCAGCCCCGCCTTCCGGCAGGCGGCCACGGCGTCCTTCACCTGCTGCCAGGTGTGCACCCGGCCCAGGCGGCGCAGCTCCTCATCGTCTGAGGACTGCACCCCCAGGGAGATGCGGTTGAAGCCTGCCCGGCGCAGGGCCCGCAGGGCCCGCCAATCCCCGGCACTGTCGGGGTTGGCCTCCAGGGTGATCTCCGCCCGGTCCCACACCCGGCACTGCTTTTTGATGGTTTTCAGCAGGGCGATGAGCCGCTTATGGCCCAGATAGCTGGGGGTGCCGCCGCCGAAATACACGGTGTCCACCCGGTGATTCTGCATCTGGGGGGCCACCTCGGTGATGTGCCGGGTCAGGGCCGCGGCATAGGCGTCCATTTTCTCCTCGCTGTGGGCCAGGGAATAAAAATCGCAGTACGCGCACTTGGCCTTGCAGAAGGGAATGTGCAGATACAGGCCCAGGGGCCGGTTGCGGTCGATGTCAGGTTTTTTCATGTCAGCTCTCCTTGGGCGGCAGGATGGTCACGGCGTCAAAGGGACAGTTTACCTTGCAGGAGCGGCAGCCGATGCACCGCTCCAGGTCCACGGTATACAGGCCGTCCGGCTGCAGAACGATGCAGTCCATCACGCAGAACATGGTGCAGTAGCCGCAGCCGGTGCAGCAGACGGGGTCGATGACGGCGCGGCTGAAGCGCTTGCGTCCGAAGGGATGCGCGGGATCGTACATAAGGGGACACCTGCCTTTAAGGGTTTTTATATAGTATAGCGGCTTTTGCGGGATTTTTCAAGAAGGGATAAATTTTCCGCTGCCGGGACATGCTATTCCCGAAAGGAAGTGCTGCCATATGGACATGTCACCCCGGGAATACCAGGATTATGTGAAAAATCTGCAAAAAAAGTCCCCTCTGCTGAAGGACATGGCCCTGGCCTTCGCCATCGGCGGGGCCATCTGCGTTATCGGACAGCTGATTCTGAACGGCTGGCTGATGCTGCTGCCCCAGGACGATGCCGCCACCGCCACCTCCGTGAGCCTGGTGTTTCTGTCGGCCCTGTTCACGGGGCTGAACCTGTATAACAAGCTGGCTCGGTTCGGCGGAGCCGGAACGCTGGTGCCCATCACGGGCTTTGCCAACGCCGTGGCGTCCCCGGCCATCGACTTCCGGGCAGATGAGAGTGATATAATAGGACTCAGTCAGAAAGCCTTTAAGCATTTAGGCGCGAGTATGATGATTTAGTTCAAACAATTACATTTAGAAAGGAGTATGTATTCGAGCAACATATTTAATAACCTGTCACACAGAAAAGCCGAATGAGCACTGAAACTCATTCGGCTTTTCCCATTTCACAAGGAGAATAAGGATGAAAAAACAAGGTGTACTGATTTATGATGATGTAATCGGTCGGATGGACATTCGCTTCGGGCCGCTGGATTACTACGGCGGCCTTCACTGCGGAGAACGGTTGGAGGTGCTGCTTGACGGAGAGTGGATCCCGACGAGAATCGAACTCGGTGAGTTCTGGTATCTCAAAGGCGTGAAGCTGATCAAGCTGAATGGACTGATCGTAAGAATCGAAGACTGATACTATGTGACGACGGAAAGGTCGTCTTTTTTATTATTCTAAGGAAGGAGGCGCTGATGTTGAAATGCTTGATGAAGTATGAATGGGTAAAGCTGCGAAGAGATACCCTGCCGGTCGGCAAAGGCATTATGGGTGCCTGGGCAAAGATTGCCGCCAGAGCTGCATTTCGCAAGGGACACGCCTTCTATTGTGGCCATAAGAACGCTGTGAGCCCCGGAATGTGGTCCGGAGGTATTGTTGGGCTGAAGAGTATTCTCGGCATCAAAAGCCGCGTACAGGCTTTAGAGATACTGGATAAGCTGTCAGACCTCGGTTATCTGAAATACACACTGGACAGCAAAACCAAAAAGCTGACCTATCAATTAACGGATTGGGTCGTAAAATGCTCCGGTGAGGAGTGCATGAACGGAGCCGTGTATGCCACAGACGGTTTTGGTTTTCTCTGCCTCCCCCGCAATATTACGCACCGACTTGCCGAGGAGTGATATATATTTGATGAAGCAGACGCATGGCTGGATCTCTGGTGCCACACAGTATCAGAGGAACCGGGCAATGCGTTTTCTTTTATGGCGCCGGCTGTTCAATACGGCAATTACGGCGCCATATTAACGATGGAAAAACTGGGTCAGCGCTGGGGCTGGGAAAAGACAAAGGTATGGAGATTTTTCAAAAAGCACGGGGATGTCTTTGCTCTATACCGTCTTCCCGGCTCTTACGGCTGCCTCGTTTTCAATAAATCGTATCCGATGGATACTGAGGTTTCCTTGCCTGAGCAGGCAGAATTCCTGCGTATTCTTGACGAAATACGTATTTGGGGTGCAAATACGCACAAGGTAGGCAGTGACAATGAACATATTAACCGGCTGGTCGCATGGTACAGCAGAAATGCCGTGGAAAAGTCGATTGACAATGTGGAAGAAAATCGCGTTGCACTTTCGGACAGTATAATACGCGCGTATTTTTCTCCGTGTTGGAACTGTAAGAATTGTGAGTATGTCTGCCGGAGTAAAGGGTATTTCGATCTCAAGGTACAGGAAACGAATAAAATCCGCGGACCGTGCAGGCCGACGGATATCACCAAAATCGCAAAGGAGATGTTTTATCATGAGCAAACAGGATGAGCTGCAATATGAGCAGCAGGAAAAACGAATACAAGCGCAGTCAGACGCTTTTATCACACTTCTGACAAAGCGAGGCATCTTGGGAGACAGCCGGATCGACGACGCACAAAAGCGTGCTGCCAGACAGGAAAAGACGAAAAATTGCTATCACAACACGCTGATGCTCCTCCAGCACTATCGCACGCTGGTGTGGATGCTGGAATGCTTCCCCGAGACGGTTGCTGCCGAGCTTGATCGGCCGTTTGAAGGCGTGGACAAGCTGATCGAGGATGTGGATGTCGAGGTGGCGCTGGGCAACAAGAAGATCGAAAGCCGGATGCAGGGCATGCAAAAATCTCGCCTGTTGATGGACCGGCTCAACGAGGCACTGACCGTGCTCCGAAAAAAGCCGGACAACGGCGAACGGCTGTATAATCTCATCTACACAACCTACATAGCGCCGGAGGCGCTCAACCATCAGGAGGTTTTGTATCGCCTAAACCTGTCGTCACGGAACTTTTATCGCTATCGTCAGCAGGCCATTTCCATTCTTTCCATTCGTCTGTGGGCAACAGCTGCGCCGGATGTGGACTTCTGGCTGGAAATGCTGACGCTTCTGGAAGGACTGAAATGAATATGCCCATAAAAAGGCGAAAAGTTGGCACTGTAGGACTACAATACATCTTGGACAAGTGAATAAAAAGATATGAGGAACATGGTCTCATGGGTTATAGTTAAGTTACCACACCAAACTAGCCCGAAAGGAGACCATATCCCTCATGAGAAAAAGTATAACACAAGACATGGCCTATCGGCAATCCCTAATGAAGTACACAGAGAAATACGGCGTGAGCCGCGCCAGCCGGAAGTACAACAAGAGCCGGTCGTATATCTATTTCTGGAAGCAGCGCTTGGATGGAAGTGTGGCATCCCTGGCCTGCCAGTCCAGACGGCCCCATAGCCATCCAAACCAGCACACGGAGGCTGAGCTGAAGCTCATCCGCGACATGCGCCGCAGAAATCCCGAACTGGGCATGATCGAACTGTGGCACCGGCTGCGGCAGAGGGGCTACACCCGCCGCCCGGAGAGCTTGTTCCGTATCATGCGCAAAATGGGTATGTTTTCGCCAGAAAAGCCGAAAAAGACGTACAAACCGAAGCCTTACGAGCAGATGACCTACCCCGGCCAGCGCGTTCAGGTGGATGTGAAGGTGGTTCCCAGAGCCTGTATCGCAGATCCGGAGCTTCGCCTGTTCCAATACACCGCCATCGACGAGTTCACCCGCCTGCGGTTCCTGGCGGCCTACCCGGAGCAGTCCACCTACTCTTCAGCAGATTTCCTTCGCAAACTGACGGCGTGGTATGCACGCCGCAGCATCAAGGTGGAGTGTGTTCAGACAGACAACGGTTTTGAGTTTACCAACCGTTTTTCGGGCAGCAGGCGTAATTTGCCGACGCTATTTGAAAAAACGGCCGCCGAACTGAATATCCGGCATAAACTGATCCGTCCTTACACACCGCGCCACAACGGAAAGGTCGAGCGCAGCCACCGCGAGGATCAGAAACGCTTCTACTCTTGCCACTCGTTCTATTCCTTGGATGACTTTGCAAAGCAGCTTGCCGTCCACAACCGCCGCTCCAACAACTTGCCCATGAGACCCCTCCGCTGGATGGCTCCTGCTGAGGTCACTGTCCAATATGTTTGACAAACCTACAAATCTTAAAAAAGCCTGCCACCAAGGGAGACACTCTTGGTGGCAGACATTTCATCGAAACGCTATCTTCTATCCAAGCTCTGTACGTCAAGAGTTGACGACAACCAGCCCAATAGTATAATTGTTCGTATAAAAGAGAAAGGGAATAACGAAGCGGACTTTTCGTAAATTTATCCCATTTGCGATAGAGTCGTCAAAAGCTGCTGGTATCGGGGTGCTTCCGGATGATCTGACGGAGACGGTGACGGCGAACAGTCCGGGTCCAACACCGGTGCAAGGAAGCAAATACTCTGAATTACCCGCATTTTGTGCTCCAAGGACGAGTGAACATAGACCTGGAGTGTCGTGCGGACATCTGTATGACCAAGCATCTCGCTCAGGCTCTTGACATCGACTCCACGCTCCACGCATCGGGAGGCATAGGTGTGCCTCAACACATGGAAATTTCGATATGGAATACCCGTCGCCTTTAGCAAGACCTGGTATTGGTATTGTAGTGTCCGTGGCTCCATAGGCACATTTTTCCCGGTCAAGAGGTATTTTTCTCCATCGGGATGAGACTGAACAGCCTTTTTCAGGAGGGTGGCCATGTCCAGCGGCAGGGGGATGGTACGATGAGCACTGTTGCTTTTGGGCGGCAGCACGGCCAGACGAGTGCGATCCCCGCTGCGGATACGCTGCACGGTTTTGGTGACATGGATTACCCCGTTTTGTAGGTCAATATCCTTATATTGCAGGGCGCACAGCTCTCCAAGGCGTAAGCCGGTGTTTAGCGTCAGCAAAATAGCGATCCCGGTGGTCGTCGGCTCAACTACAATCTTCTGTGCCAATCGCTGGACTTCATCCGGGCAGAATATGTCAATCTGCTTTCTCCGATATGCTGGCAACTCCACAGTCAGGCCCGGACAGGAACAGCCTGCTTTTGGGGCGCTGTATTTCAGAATGGATTTCAATAACACCCCCACATCTCTGGCGCTTTTTCCGGAAAGACCATTTTTCTGAAGACGGCGAAGAAAATCGGAAATCTGATTCGCCGTCAGTTGGCATACAAGCACCGCTCCCAAAGCGGGCAGAATATAGTGTTCCAGCATATAGGCATATCGGGCAAGCGTGGACTGCTTCAATTTATCCTGTTTGTCCGCAAGAAACCGCTCCGCAGCCTGATTCAGCGTGAGTGAGGAAGTTTTCGCCGGCAGTTCTTGAAGGGATTCCAGGCGCTGCTGCCGTTTTGCACGGCACTCCCGATAACTCCTGGCATAAACATAGCCGTACTCGGCACGGCCGGAGGGCGAGTGGCCCCGGATATACCGTCCCTCCCAGCGTCCATCCTTGCGCTTGTAAATATTTTCTCCACGCCTTGGCATATTGATTTCCTCCTTGACGATGTTTTTGACGGCGTATTTTACTTACATTTTAATTTTGATCGATATGGCTCTGCAAAAATGCGGGTGAATTGGGTGCGATCAATGTATATATTTGTGATTTGTGTGCGAATTTTGCTAAATAACCGCATTTCAGGCATTGACAAGCGACAAAAAGACCGATATAATATAGATGGTTAAAGAGGAGTTTGCTTCGCAAATGGGATAAATTTACGAAAGCCAATTTCCGGAGGATCTATTGTAGTATTCCCTTAACAAACGAAGTGATACTGGAAAACAGAATAATCGAGTCCGATGATGCTGCACGGCGGTCATCCGAGCTGGAAACGGCCAGGTGATTGCCCTGAAGGAAAGGGGTGCGATTCCCCATGCGGTCGGCACTGTAAGCGCAAGGATATGATCGAGGCGGGAAACCACTGGGACGAAAGTCCGTCATTGCGAGAAAATCGTGAGAAGACAGATCATAAACGCAGAGAGTATCTCATGGCGCAAGTCAGTAGAATTGTGTAGTTAGGACTCAAAGGCAGCGGGCGCTCTCTCCGTGGTGCTGATATGGCAGAAGTGTACGCTGATGACCCGGTATGGGTTTATCAGCGCTTTTTTTGTCATGAATCATTAAGGAGGTGTGCCCATGGGTAAAGTAGCAGGTGCGCAAAATTTTGACGGAGCGAATTGGTACGAGCAGCACATTGCCAAAAGAACACGGGATGCATTGGCTGAGCAGGACCGCGCTTTTGCGGAAAAACACGCAGGCGACAGCCTGGATCAGCTGGCGGCCTATCTCCGGCGCTGCGCCGGACATTGGGGAAAGTCCCCTGCCCCCATCGAGATCGTCGGTGGCAGTTACATCGCAGAGCGCTTTGGCGATTGGAAAGATGCGCTGAGAGCCGCCCATTTGAATCCTATATACAAAAAACCCCGCAATAGAGATTGCGGGCGCTATCAAAACGAAAAGAATATCCAAATTCAGCTGCATCGGAGCGAGCGTGACGCTAAACGGGCAGCACGGGTTGAGCGAGTCAAGCAACGCCAAAGCAAATGCGCTGTTCACGAAGCCACAGAGGAAAACTTCGTTGCAACAGATGTAATGCTTGAGTAAGGTTTGCCAAGTCGAGGGCGGAGATCCGCCAGCTTTCCATATGGGCAGAAGGGGCTTAGCCAGCCCCTTCCGCCCAATCCTCTTAACGAAAGCACCTTTCGCCTTGGACAGATCGGAACGCGACACCAATTATAATAGGGTGTCGCGCCCCTATATAACCTTGTTATTTTCTTATTGGATGCGAAAATGTGCTCGCAGCTAAGGTAATAATGCCGGCAGGCCTTATTATAAAAAATTTTCTGAGAGGAGATTGGAAATGCAAAAGACAGCGAAAAAGTTCCTTTCAATGCTGCTTGCGCTCATGATGGTTCTATCCATCCTTCCCACGGCAGTCTTTGCAACGGAACAAGCCACAGTAGCTGCGCCGCTGGATAGTATTGTTCCCTATGGTGCGAATGACCAGACCACAGGAACGGCAACCATCAGTGTGCAAAACTCTGTGACCTTTACCGGCTACTCTGCTTTCGAGAATGTGCCCTATTATTTGGTCACCGTTCCCGCAGGCACGACCTATGTAAAGGCCACATACAAAGACGCTGCCATACTGACCAATGCCACAAACGGTGTAGCATCCGGCTACTACGCCGATGTGCCGCAGTGGACTGGCGGCGGTGTAGAAATGGCCTATACGGAGAGCAATGGGGATATCACAATCACAATTCCCTTGAACTACTCCCGTACCGCCGAGGATGGGACCACGGTCCAAAAGAGCTTTGTGCTGGGTGCAGATGGTAGCGGAACTGCCTATGCGCCGGAGTATGACAGCAGCGCCAGCTATGCGCCTGTCCACTTCCTCGCCTTCACCTATGAAGGCAAGTCGGCCCCCACGGTCGCTCCCGGTGCGATCACCACAGCCAATGTGACCCTGGGCAATGCCTGGACGCTGGATGTGGCTGAGATGTTCACGGATGTCGATGGCGATGCGCTGACCTATACAGCAACCGTCAACGGCGTTGCACAAACGCTGAACGGCTCTACCTTGAGCTACACTCCCACTGCGGCTGGTGAGTATACGGTCGTGCTTACCGCTACCGACGACAGCGGCACGGCTACCCACACCATTGTTTTGACCGCTGCGGAGGGCACACAGGTCCCGCGGCTGAAGAGCGGTGTTCCGGTCACCGCAAGCGCGACCGTGTCGGTAGGATACGCCTATAACCTGTCCGATCTGCAGGCTGGCAACATCTTTGAGAATCCGGACGGTTCTTCCTTGAGCTACACCGACTACTATTACTATAGAACGGTCGGAACTGGCGAAAAGAAAGGTCCTTACTACTTCTCCACGGCTCTGTTCGGTGCTACCACGATCCAAATCACGGAGAACACCGCCGGTACATATGTCTATGAGTTCCATGCCATGAACTCTGCCGGTCTGTCCACGGACACCTGGACGCTGACACTGACCGTAGACGACTCGATCGAGCAGCACTATACCTTCCATGTCGGTCGGGATATGAACTATTCCACCAATAGCAGCAGGTACCCGCTGATCAAGCTCTACAAGACGGCTGGTCTTGACGATAAGGGTGCTGACTACCTTGCTTCCTATGAAATTGGTGGCAAGACCCAGTACATCTATGAGGACACTGGCCTGTCCATCGCCAAGGTTGATGGCAAATATCAGCTTACCATTGGTAATGATACCTACGATTTGGAAGGTTACAGCCCTCTGACCTTTAAGGCCAGTGATTTTACCACGGCTGACCCCAATTCCACCGGCACGCTGGCAGATAACTACAACAATTTCTATGCCAGCCTGGCCGCCGGCAGATATTCCTTCCGCGCCTATGGCTACAAAGCTTCGGAAACCAGCGCAAATGTTTACCTGGGCGGCCACAGCTTGACCCTGCCCACTGAGACCAATGTGGACGGCGGCACCGGCGGCGGCACGGATATTTATCTGCGCCTGCACTCCATCTATACCACGAGCAAAAAGAACAGCACCGACTACTTTACCGCTGAGGACTATACGGCTCGTGTGGCCATGCCCATTATGGGCGGTGATGTGCAGCACGGAACACCCTATCCTTCCGGCAACTACACCTACTATCCCTTCATGATGTACGCTGCCGGCAACGCGGCTCTTTGGAACGCCTATGTGGAGCCTACCGCAACAACCGCTGACAGCTTCATCTTCACGCAGTCTATCAACAATACGACTGCTGCGGGGTACTCGGTAGTTACCAAGAATCTGTCGCTCTCCCAGGCGATAACGATGACTGCGACGGTTCCCGACTACGCAGATTTTACGCTCTACTTCCAGTATAATAACTTCAACACGAAGCCCATCAATCCGACTGGAGAGGCTGAAACTGACGCTGCTGCCGGCACAAAGACTCTGACCTACAAAATCAGCAAGAGCAATTCCAACTACACCTGGCGTTTGGAGGACAATCGCTCTGGTGTGACGAACTATGTCACCAAGGCCGGTTGGCTCAAGAGCAATTCTGCCGACTTCTCCAAGACCTTCACCTTCAACAGTGGAGATTGCACGAATCAGTACTATCACGAGTTCGACAACCTTGGCACCATTACCAAGACCCGTGACGAGGCCGAGATCCAGGCGTATTTGGATCCCACCGGCTATAAGTACACGGAAAAGACTTCGGAGCGTGTCCGCGCCTACCGTCTGTGGCAGATCATTGACAGCGATGCCATGAACATCATGATCGAGCCCGAGTTCAAGGTCAAAGTGCTGAGCGAGAAGGGCTCTGTCGATGTATCGAACGGCGGCAATGCCAAGGGCAACTGGCTGGATGTCACACCCAATGGCACAACTATCGTTGCCGTGAACTATAAGGCGCTGGATGTCTATACGACCGCTGACGAGCACGGCACCCACGGCGGCCTCTACCCGGCCACCAATCCCGAGCGCACCAGTGTGTTCGTGCTTACCAATGATGCCAGCGAAAACGGCAATGCAAAAGCCAATATCGCCTATAATTCCAATGGCTTGACATCTTCCCGCCCGTCTGCTTGGGATTACAACTACGATAACTGGTTCTATCTGAGCTCCGATACCGCTCCCACCCTGGACTTCTCGGTGTCCAGCAGCGGCGATACGACGGTCCAGTACGCCATCGTCACCACCGATGCAAATGACCTGGATACCCATCTTTCCGGCTGGACCACCTTGACCGCGGACTCCAGCGGCAAGTATCACGCAAGCCTCCTGGGCTTCCGTGAGGCTGAGCAGGCCGGCGGTACTGTGATCATCAAGATGCATGATAGCACCGGCACCTCCTACTGCCTGGCTCGCGTGGCCGAAGTGACCGCCACGGTCACCAACGCCTCCAATCCCCAGGAGACGGAGATCATGCCCGGCGATAAGGTGTCTCTCACCTTCGAGGGCAGCTACCGTGGCATCTACAAGTACAGTGGTATCTTCAACCCCACTACCTACAACCTGTTCTATTCCATCGGCGATACGGCCTATAAGACCAATGTCGCCCAGTATCAGCAGATGGATCAGGCCAAGCTGGAGCTGACAATCCCGACGAATGTGGACTTTGGCTCCGGCAGCACCGCCAATGTTCAGCTCACCAACGGTTATACCTACGGCTCCATGTACTCGGCGGCGAACCCGTTTGCCACCCTGTATAACATGTCGGATACCGGCGTGGGCACGAACTTCAATGCGGTCACGGTGAACTTCTGCTTGAACCGTTTCCCCAATGTGAATGTGGAGGTCACTCCGCGCTATAACTTCAAGCTGAAGCTGAATATTACCAATCCCACCACCGCCACGCCCACTGTGACGCTGACGGATGCCGCAGGCAATGTCCATACCGCCAACAGCAACGGCGAGTATGAGAACCTGCCCTACGGCACTTACACCTATGCGGTGCTCTGCGCCGGCTGCGACTATGTCTACGGCAGCTTCTACCTGGGCAGCGCAGACAAGGCTAATGTGTCCGGCGGTGTGCTGACCAAGATCATTCCGCTGACGGCCTCTGCTGCCGGCGCATGGGACGGCACCACCAAGACGCAGCCCACTCTGACCGACGGCGTGTATCAGATTGGTACCGCAGCGGAGCTGGCTTGGTTTGCGGCGCAAGTCAACGGCGGGAGCTATGCCATCAACGGTGCGCTGACGGGTGATATTGACCTGGCCGGCTATAACTGGACGCCCATCGGCGGCACTACCGCCAGCACGGCCTTCAAGGGCAGCTTTGACGGCAAAAATCACACCGTGAAGAACATGGGCATCTACTATAGTGCCACCACTACCTCGGCTCCGTATAAGGGACTGTTCGGCTATGTGAACGGCACCAGCAGCAGCTACGCCACCATTCAGAATCTGAAGGTGACCGGCAAGATGTACCTGACCTCCACGGGCAGCGTTTCCAACGCCTATTCCGGCGGCGTGGTGGCCTACGCCAACTATACCAACATCTCCGGCGTTGTCTCCGATGTTGACATCACGGTTACCCGCGTGAATGGCAACTGGAGCAGCGTGGGCGGCGTTGCAGGCCGTCTGGTGAATTCCAACGCCACCAACTGCGGCAACGAAGGCACCATCCATGCCTATCAGTATGTGGGCGGCATCACCGGCTACGCTACCGGTACCATTACCGGCTGCTACAACGGCGGTGCGATCACCGGCAACGGCTATGTGGCCGGCATCGTGGGTCAGACCACCAAGGGCGTCACCGCTTGCTACAACACCGGCAGCATCACCGGTGCCGGCAACTATGTGGCGGGTATCGTGGCCTTTGCCTCCGGCGCGTCCGCTTCTGTCAAGAACTGCTACAACCGGGCCTATGTGGAGAGCACCGGCAGCAATGTGGGCGCAGTGGTCGGCATGACCAACAACGCCTCCGCAGCGATGTCCAACCTGTATTATCTGGACTTCACCTGCAGTCAGGGCATTGGGAGTGCCAAGAGCACCTCTCAGACGGCCACTGCTGTGAGCAAGGATACGATGGCTTCCGCAGACTTCGTGACCAGCATGAACACGGGTCTGACCACCGCAGCCTTCGGTTCCAGCCGGTACAGCCCCGCTCTGACCTGGCAGACCAGCTTGATTGGCCTGAAAACGCCGGTCGTAGGTAACGTTAATCTTGACCCCTTCGGGTATGTAGACGAGGATGATTTGACATTGCTTACCCAGTGGGTGGCTGATAAAAAGACTTCGGCTACACTTACCGCTGAACAGTGGGCACAGGCTGACCTCAATGATGATGGTAAGTTGAACGACGAGGATGTGGAGATTCTCGCTGCATATTTGGAAGATCCTCGTCTCAATGACTTGTCTTAAATTGAAGGACCAGTAAGGATTATAGCACGTCTGCGATGCAATCTAACGGATATACTGTATCAAGTAATATGGTGAGCCTGATGGCATTGCACTTGTAAAACGCAGGTCCGGGGAATCCGCTTGCGGATTCCCCGGACCTCATACTTTTATTTGGAGAATAGTATGAAAAAACGAATTCTTTCCCTGATACTGACCTGCGTTATGCTTTTAAGCATTACCCCTGTTGTGTATGCTGCGTCGCAAATTGATGATGTTTTTAGTGTCACTTTTGATAATACAGCCCCTAATCCCGGCGAGACAATAACCGCTGTCATGTCATTGGATAGAAGTACAGCGGATGTATATAGACTATGGAGTTCAATATATTATAACAAAGATGTCCTCTCCTGTGAAAAAGTTGAATTTTACGGGACTGAGATTGCATACGAAATTACAGAAGACACCGCTGGCGAATATGCTGGCGAAGTCCGTTTTGACGAGAATGGTCGAAGTGATGATTCCGTTGCCCAAAAGATTCAGGCATTGCCGCAGGGACCCTTTGCAAAGATCACCTTCAAAGTGTCCTCGACTTGCGATATAGGGCAAGCAATTAACTACCGTGTGAAAGGCGGTGTATATGCCAAGACCGGAAGACTTCCAACTAAAAAATGGGAAAATGATTTTACAATGGCAGTCGGTACGGGCTCTAATCCGAGAACCGAGACCGGCTACTCTGTTTCGATGGGTGCTGACCAGCAGATCTCTGCGGATCAGCAGGTGCGTATTCCGGTGACGGTCGCCTCCTCCGAGAAAAACATCACCGGCTTCAACGCCTATGACATGACCTTCACCTACGACCCGGAGGCTTTGACCCTGAACACCACCTCCGATTCCGCCGCCAACCTGACGGTGGAGGACAACAACGGCACTGTTCGGGTTCGCCGCTATGGCGACACCGTGACTTTGGGCGAGGCTCTGGCCCTGGAATTCACCGCCAACAAGGCCACCTCCAGCACCGTGACCCTGACCGCCGCCAAGTTTGATCTGGATGCCAACTCCATCAACTTTGACGCTCCGGAGACCACCATCACCGACGCCGACACCGTGGTGGATGCCAACAACTTCACCGTGACCCTGCCGGACGAGTTCACCTCTGACGCGGAGACCCGCCTGGTGCCCAGCGGCGGCAGCTTCACCTTCAAGCCCGTGGACAGCCACTATACCTACACCTTCACC
>ERZ506821.660-NODE-660-length-14019-cov-3.302707_pt1 | contig 14019 bp, 20 predicted proteins | sample MGYA00512912_ERZ506821 | MGnify/ENA metagenome assembly ERZ506821
GTATTAGAAACCTTATGTATTCTCCTAATGCTATGGGTGAACATCATATGCAGAATAGTGCTATGTTTGCTATGATGTTTGAGAATAGAATTGTTCCTGTAGATGATTATAGAAATAAAGGTAGACTTCCTTATCAAGCTATGACTTGGTCTCAATATAAAGTTGCTTCTCACGAAGAAGCTATGAGACAACTTATTGCTGGTACTCCTCTTGCTGCTCAATTTGAGAAATTTGTAAATGATGTAAAGTCTGACCCAAATCAACTTAAAGAATATGCTAGAGGAAGAAGAGATTTAGCTAATGAATTTAAGAATGTTTTCCTTAATAACAAACAAAGTAAAGAGTTTGTTGTTAAACGTAAGGAACTTGAAACTAAAGCTAAGAAACAATTTGAAGCTAATCCTACTCTTATGGAACAGCTTGATTTAGTTGATGGTAAACTAGGTTTTAAAGATGGTTCTCTTATGGAACAACTTTATAAACAAAGTACTAACGGAGAAGTAAATGATGCTTATGCTCTTCTTGGAGAGTTCAAAGGCAAAGTTATTGCTGTTAATAAAGAGATACATGGTGTATATGATAGACTTGGTGCTGCTCAACTTGAAAAATATTGGTTGGGTAGTCTTGTTATGCAATATCATAAACATATATATCCAGGTATTCTTAAACATTGGAGAAGAAAAGGTTATTTCAATGAACAAACAGGTGATAATCGTGTAGGTTGTGGTCCTGCTCTTATGGATTTCCTTACAATGCCTATTCGTCAATATAACGAAAGACATAAACTCTTAGATGATAAACAGCTCGAAGCACTTGAAGGTACTCAAAATCTTTTTGCTGCTTATGTAAACTTTACTGAGAATATTCGAGTTAACTGGGAAGCACTACCTGAATATCAAAAAGCTTCTATTCGTAGAACAGCTGGTGATATATTTGGTGCTTTATCTTCTATTACGGTTGCTATTGGTACTAATATAGTTTGGGATGATAAGGATAAAGATAAAATGCTTCTTCCTAATCTTATGCTTTATAGTGCAGACCAACTTGCAACTGAAAGTATGATGTATAATCCAATATTCCTTCCAAACAATGCTAAACAGCTTTGGAGTTCTCCTATTGCAATGATGAATATGCCTAATGATATTATCAATAGTCTTAATCTTGTAGCAAATGCTATGTTTGATGATGAATTTGATTATAATTATACTACTGGTCGTTACAAAGGTGAGAATAAATTTAAAGTTAAACTTATGAGACAAGTTCCTATTTATAGAGCTTATAATAATCTTGCTACTCTTGATAAGAGTAATAGTTATTATCATTATGGTCAAAATATACTTGGATTTGTTCCTACATCGTTTGATAAATAAACCGCCCCGTAAAGGGTATTGTTGGTAGTATTCTACTAATAAGAATTAAACAAAACCTTTATTTGTTGGAGATATTAATATTATTACTATCTTTGCAACAGATAAAGGTTTTCTTATATGTCATATGGATAAATTTTAGTTTCACTAAGTATATGCGGAAATTATTGCTCTATGGTGTAATGGTAGCACTACAGTTTTTGGTTCTGTCAGAGCAGGTTCGAGTCCTGCTGGAGTAACAGATTATATTATATGAATTGTTAGTTGTTTAGTTAGTAATCGATTTATTTGGGGAATGCGTAATAAGAACTAGTGAGTTCTATTCTTTTTATTATTTCAATTTGGCAATGTACAAAAATAAAATCTAATGTAGCAGTAGATAGTCGTGATGATTATCTACTGCTTTTTTTTTGTGCTAAATAAAATGTGTCATAATGTGTTGCTTCAAATAATTAAAAAAAAAGAGTAACTCAACCTCACGGTCAAGCTACTCAAGTCTATTTTACAAATTGTGCGAATAATGTTGCAGCCGCTGCTGTAACAGATAATAAATAAACTATTATAAACATTTATGTATTATGGAATCTAGTAAGTATTTCATTTAATATTTTAATTTCTTCTGTAAGTGATTAAAATGTTTAGTCTGTATGATTAATCAAGTATGATGATTAAGTTGATTAGAAGCAAAATAAACTGGGTTGTGGGAGTTTCCCACGGCTGACATAGTTTAATCTCTTATGCCAGGAGACCGAAATAAGACGCCTAAGTATAAATAGTTAATTGAAATAGACCCACTTTATTTTGCTTCTAATGAACTTTGATATTACGGCTGAACAATTATTCAGGAGATGAAAATCACCCTCATATAGAGGATTTCAAACTATTGGATGTGCCATATAGCTCAACTCATTCAAGAGGAGCTTTAATTATATTACCATTTGCATCAAGATAAATAACACTATCTGTATCATATCCATCATTGGTAGTATCAACATCTTGTATCTCGTAGTAAGCATCATTAATTCCACAGGAATCTGTTGTATCTACAAGTCTTGCTTTAGGAGCATTCTTTCCATTATTATATGAACACGCTACAAGAATAACTGTTATAACACTTAATACAATAATAATATTTTGTCTATGTTTATTATAATTTTCGTTCATTTGATTTCTATATAAAAAATCCTAGTACTTTCACAAGCACTAGGAGTAAGAATTTTAATTTAAAAAGTATGAATAATTATCAACTATTTCAAATACAAATCTATGTATCTTTGAATACAATTTATATGTGTACTACCAATAAACTTGAAAGTTACTTCATCATCTTCAAGAAATACTGTAGTAGGATAATCATAAGCTTTATACTTATGAATTAATCTTTTAGGAAGCTCTGTAAAATCTTTAATTTCAAGAGCTATTTCTTTAGATGATTTAGCAATAACAGTTTGAGTATTATTTATTGCTATAGAACAACCAAGACAATTCTTAGTCGTTATTATCAGGATTTTTCTTTTCATGTATCTCAGCTACTTTTTCATAATAAGAACCATCAGGAGTAAAATGAACTCCTTCATTATTAAGAATAGTTTCATAGTCCTTTGCTACATTCTTCAAATCTCTAAAAAGCAAAGCAATATTAGCAAAAGATACTTTATTAACTTTATCACTATTCTTAGCATTTTCAATAAACTTAGCTACATTATTAACTGCGATAGCAGTATTTGCATGCTGCTTAATCATTTCTGATACCCACTTTTTCATATTCTTTATTATTTAAATTATTAATTAATTAATTATTTACTAGAACCTTTACCAAAACCTTTATCTCCTCTATCTGTTGTTCCTAAATCTTCAAGTTTTTCAACTTTATTCCAACAGATTTGTCTATCGTGAGGAACTTTCATTTGTCCGATAACATCACCAACATTTGGTACACCGATAGCATCTGGTTTAAGTTTACGGAATACGATAAGTATTTCTCCTCTATACGATTCATCAATAGTACTAGGAGTGTTCTGATGAATAAGTTCAGTCTTTGTAAATCTACTATTTGGAACAATACTAATTTCATCACGATATTCAGTAGCTACATGAATGCCTGTATGACATACAATTCTTCCATCTAATTTAAATTCAACAGAAGTACAAATAATATCACAACCAGCATCTGTAGCGTGACCGTTACCATCAGAACCTTCAGACATAAAATGAGCATATCCAGGAAGTTTAGCAGCTTCACTTTCAAGCCAAATTTTAACTGGAACAAAATCAATAGCTTTACGAAGAGCTTCTTTAAGCTCTTTTTCTGCTAATACTCTGTTCTCTGGAGTTTCTTTAAAAGCATTTGCATAATTAATCATTGCATCTGCAATACGATTACTTAATTGACTCATAATTTAATTATTTTGATTATTATCTTTTATAATAGTATCTTTATGAAACAATGCAAAGATATGTATTATTGCTAGTATAACAAAAAGTTTTACTAGTTTTAATAAAACTCAATCACTAACATCTTCTACGGGGAGGCTTTAGCTACTTCTAGTATTCTAACATTAGTAGTTACTTTACCCTCCCCATAAAGAATGTATTAAAAGTTATATAACATCATTCCTAGCGAAGTTACCCATTCTTTAGCATCATCTTTATTATCAAATACTAATTCTTCAGGAACATTAGGAACACCTTTAGTTTCATCAATCATAATAGTGTAATTTACAACACTTTGATTATTATCAGCATAACTAGTAACTGCACTAATTGTACCAACAAAGAATTTACCACTAATGTGACTAAAAGCTAGTACCTCATCACCAACTTTGTAATAAGGTACTTTAAATTCATTTTCTTTTCTACCAAAATTAACTTGCATAAGCCATAACAGAATTAAGTGCTTTATTCATATTATTATTTGCATTACCCCATACTAGACTATTCATACGTTTCTCACCTTCAAGATTAGCAACGTTACAATAGAAACCAGTTACAGCATTATATGCTCCCCAAGCTGTACCACAAATATCTTTCTGACCAATACCATCATTATAATAATCCATCATATTATAAAGTTGATTAGCTTTACGAGAAGATATTTCAACAGCTTCAAGAAGCCTATAATCACGAGCAACAAGTCGAGCATAACCTCTATTAGGGTCATACTGATTAATTCGTTCAATTTCAGCAGGAGTAAGTTGTAATTCACAAAGATACTTATAAATTTCTTCATCACTCATCTTAATAGTAGTAAGATGACGATAAAGTTCTTGAGCATCTAAAGCGTGTGAACAAGCAACTTTAAGTACTTGAGCACCAAGTTCAAGCTTCTCTTTTACAGACTTAGTATGTCTAAGTCTAATATGACAAGAAGCTTTATCCAAAGCGCCATTAAGCATATTAGTACAAATAACACGAACAGGAGTAATCATAATATCTACAGATGAACCACCATCGTGTCCATTACTAAACACAAGATAGTTATCTATAACATCGTCTTTACTTACAGAAGTTTGTACTGGAAGTTTAGCACTAACGTATACTTTCTCTCCCATATTAAGACAAGCAGCTTTATCCCAAACTGCTTTACCCTCGCCAATAGCATTATTAAAGAAATTAAAAGCATCCATATTTTGAACAACTTCATATTTATCTTTAACTATACCTAAAGGATAATTGCAGTCTGTGCGATATGTAGCATAAGCATTAGCACACTCACGATAAATGTTACCATCATGTACAAAAGCATCTTCTCCTAGTTCGTTATTACTACCTATTCTAAAAGGCATTTTACCTACAAGTTCACACTTTTGAACAGACCAATCAAGACCTGCTTTCTTCATTACATCTTGTGCAGTTGCACAATCAGATACATCTTTACCAATAGCCCAAGGAAGACCACCACGATTAAATTTACTCATAACTCAGCGTTATTAAATTGTTAAACATTAAAATTAAAAATCATATAAAGTTACAGATTCATCATCAGCTTGAATATCTCCTATGTTATTTTCACCAGGAACTTCAAGAATAGACATAGTAACAGGTATATCACCATATATAGCAAAAGCTTTGTTTAACTTTTCTATTACTTCACTAATTTTCATTATTCAACAGTTAAACCATATTTTTCTTTATATCTATTAAATGTTTTTAGAACAGCAGAAATAGGAACTTGTTCATCTTCAGGAAGAGAAGCATTTCTTTTCGCTACTCTAGTAATACACTCAGCAAGAGGAGTATTAAATAATTTATATGTAATATTAGCTTTACTATCAACATTAAGAAGTAATTCTTTTACATGTTTAAGAGTTTTAGGATTAAGATTCATATCATCAATTACAACATCAAATCCTCTAACTATTGAATAAGCAATAGCTTTATTCTCAATTTCATTACATAATTCTTCTCTTTCGGGAACCCAATATTTACCAAACATTTTACGAATAGAATCACGATTAACTCTAACTCGTTTAGTTGGTTCTTTAGTAACATAATCTAAAGCCCAGGTAGATTTACCTGAACCTTAAATACCTTGACAAATAATTACTTTACTCATAATATTACCACTTATTTTAATAAGACTTTATATTTATACAATCTAGCGTAGAATCATAATCTACGCTAGTTGCATATAAATCATCAATCATAACTTGACAGTCTCCATTAGTTTCTTGAAGACTATTAAGCTTTTTGATTAATTCTGAAGCTCTCATATTATTTAATAGTTAAGTTATCGTTTTCAACAACTTCAGCAATATTGGAAACACAACCATCATCTTTGATTTTAACTTTCATAAGTTTCTTATCAACACTAGGTTTAAATTTCCAACCATCACGATTAACAGCTCCAATATTAGTCATAAGCTGATAACCATCACCCTTGAGAAGGTCTGTAAGTTTAACTGGAACAGTAACCTCAATATTAACATCATCAAGGTCTTCTATTTCAATTTCACTACATTCATAATTACCAGAATCTTTAGCTGTATTAACAATAGCATCAAGTAATGCTTGTTCATCTACAGAAGAATTTTGGTTAAGAGTACCTGTATATATACCATTAGCAAAAGTTACTTTAAGCATATCATTAATAGCTTCAAGTTTCTTACTATTAACTTTAATAGTTTCACTTTTACGAATAGTTACTTTACCAGTACCCCAATCAATCCACTTCTTACCACTCTTATCTTCTGTACCATATTTCTTAATAACAAATAAAACAAGATTAGTAAGACCTTTAATTGTATTCTCTTTAGACTTCTTGAGTTTAGCAAGTCTATCAGTCTCAGATTTAATAGCAAGAATATCAGCGTTTAAATTATTAATAAAGTTAGTTATATTCTTAACTTTATTAGTCATTTCTTGACCATCAATTTCAAGCTTTTCTTCTATCTCTGGAGTAATTTCACCACCTGCTTCTTCAATCTCATCATAAAGAGTATAAAGTTCTTTATCAATATCAAAAATATTTTTTGCCATATTATTTAACCGTTAAATTTATATCTACATTGTGAGAACTAGCATCATTACTAGAATAATTACGACCAACTGTAACACGAAGTTCAACTTCAGGATTAGCTAATTCAAAGTCACTAATTAATTGAAGAATATTCTTCTTTAAATTCTCACCACGTTCTTTTACTTCTTTAATAGTCTTTATAACAGGAGTTTTTCCATAATCTTATAAGTTTAAATGAGTTTCTAGATTATTTACTACACACAGAGGACATTCATCAGTTGTCATATAATTAACTTCATCAGGATTATAACCATTGTTAATTAACCACATTTCTGCTATTGTATTAACATCAGTATTATTAGTATTTAAATCAAAGTCAGTCATATCAGCAACTTCAATTTGTCCAATATTATAATTTAAAATACTTATCCACATACTTTGTCAGGATATACTTGTTCAACTATTTGTTTAGATAATTCATTCATCATAGGATGAACTTTACCACTAATTTGACTACTACGTAAAGCAATCCAATGTTCCCAATCATCAACAAAAGCAGTATGAACTACTTGAGTTTTAGTATTAAGAGGAAGGATTTCTCTAGCTTGTTGTGCAGTCCAACCAAGTTCACGAGTTTTACGATAAACTAAATCACAAATTTGAAGACCATAAAAGAACCAATCTATAGCATTCCAATTATCTGTATGTTGTTCTTCAATACATTCATCATTGAATATTTCATTATCATTAAAGAAACCTTCAGTATAATCATGAGCTTCATCTTCAGGGTCAACATCTGGAATCCAAGGAAGTTTAGCAACAGTTATTCCTTTACCAAATTTGCCTTTATCGTAAGCACAATAACGAGTAGATTCTTCTACAATACTATTAACTCTATGACGATTAAGTTCACGACTAGCACCAATATCTGTTATAAAAGAGATAGTAGGTCTTGGCATATAGTTATAGTCGTTATTATCTGCATCTATAAACTCAAGCTCATCTACACTAGTTTCAAGAATAACTCTCATATTAGTGGTTACATATATATAACCATTATATTCTTTCCATCTAGTATATTTATTATTTCTAAGTCTTTCATTAAACTGAACACAAGCTCTAGTTAATACTTTTGGGTATTTAAGATGAACAGTAGCGTGTTCACAACAACTAAGGTGCATACTTAAAATATCTTCTTTAGTAAGACGTTCATTAAGGACATCTTTACCTTTGAAAATAGTTCGTTTAAGAAACTCGTAAGCATCTTCATTTTCACTCTTTGGAGTAGATTGATAAGCAACTCTTGTACATCTAGCTATATGTTTCCAAATAGCATTAAGAGTATAACCTTCTTGATTCCAAAATTCAACATTAGGATTTACAACTTTAATCATATTATTTAATTTTTATGTTTAACAAAATCTTTTCCATTCTCATAATCTTCAGAAGTCATAGCGATTACATTTTCCTTATGTTCGCTAGTAACAGGAATTTCTTTATTATCAGCAGATAAATTATATACATATCCATCTTTATCTTTACAAAGATTTTCAAAACCGTAAGCAGCTATAATCTCATTAGTTACAATTTGTTTACTGCTTTCTTCAACAAGAATAAGTTTATCTGTTTTAACAAGAGTAGAAATATCAATGAAAGATTTCTCTACACCCCCCGTAAGAGGTATGGTAGGTTCATATCCATAACTACTAGCTTGCCAAGCTAATAACATATTACAATAATTACCTAAATCTTGAATAGTATCAAACATAGTTTCATCTTCAACATTAGGTTTATTATAACCATTGAAATCATCTTCGATAAAATGAATCAAACGATTAAGTTTATCATACATTCTAGCTAGACCATATTTATAGCCTAGTTTATTACAACCTTTGTTAAAAGCATTACCATAATCAGCATTCTTTTTAGCCATAAGATTAAGCATCTTATTTTGCTGGTCACGTAATGCAACAACTTCAGGAGTTACAAGATGCTCTGGAACTACTCCATTAAGAGTAGCTTTCCAATAATTTAAATCACTTTCTGTCATAACTAATTAATTAATACTTATAAGTTTATTTTCTATACACCAATTATAAGCTATTGTAATAGCTTTTCCTGGATTATCAGCTTCAAAATCTTTAATAGTACAAAACTCATCATCAACCCACATTACAGCATATTCATTATCGCCTTCGTGAACTAATATTGGTTTTGCACCATTTTTATCAACAACAACATTATTTGCTCTATCTATTATATTAATAGGAGGAAGCAAAGTAAACATTAGCATTGCTTCTGCTAAATCATTAACATTAATTACTGGCATAATTATTATTTTTATTAAGTTAAATATCTAATGTTCCTACAGCTTCAATAGTTCTTCCACTAGGTAAATGAATCAAATGATTCTCCATACATTCAGCAGTAGTTCTATCAAGAGGAAAACTAAGTTTATCTTGCAGATTATAACATCTAGCAAAATCTTTAATATCATCAAACCACAATATGTGACAACCTATACAGAATTTCCATTCTTTATATCCTAATTTCTCAGGTGCATCACAATAACATCTAATAACATCAGCAAATTTATCTTCATAAGAAATACTTGAAACACAAAATGAACCAATTCTAAATTCATCACGTTTAAACTTAAACATAGTCTTACCACTAAGAATATAATCAGTATAAAGTCGATTAAATACATTAATAGCAGTTTCAAGAGGAACTAAAGCACCACGACTAGTTTCAACCCAATTAGGTTTACCTGGTTTAAGTCTAAGTTGAGTATTAGGAAAATTATCACTATATTCAGTACGTTCTACTGGTTTAATAGTCCTAGTACTATGGTCTGCATAATAATCAATCCATTTTACAACTTTATTTCTATTACCGTTTCTCCAATCAGAAACAGTATTACATTTTACATCTTCAGCATTTTTACGATTTAGTTCTGCTTGTTTTTGAAATTTCTTAATTTTAGCTTCAAAAGCTTCTTCTTCAACTTTATCTTTAGCTTCTACTTCTGCGATATATTTATCAGACCATTTCTTATTAAGTTCTTTCCAACTAGTACCTTTATGAAGACAGAACTTTGTATAGAATCTACATTTCTTAATTTTAAGTTTTTCTTCATCATTAAATATATTATCATTAAGAATTGTATTAACAGAAGGAAAAGGAATTTTACCATAATCGTGATAATAAGGTTTATCAGATAATGGTTTACATTTAGGAATAAATTTATACTTAGCTACAAGTTTATTAATTTCTTTAAGTAAATCATCTCTACCGATAGCAGTATAACTATAAGTACCAATTTGTTTGCTTACAGTATTAAGAACTTTAAATTCATCTCTAAATGTATTAAGATACCTAGTAATAAGAAACTTCATATACATATTAATAAGTATCTTTTTGTTCTTTGGTTCAGTTATATTATAAATAGGAATACTTTCATCTGTTTTATAAATAGTATAACCTTCTGGAAGCCCTTTTTCTATTCTCCAATAATATTCATTAGTTTGTCTAATTACAGCAATCTTCCTTTCACGGTCAATAACTGCCATACAAGTATCTTTAAGTCCATCACACCAAGCTTCTCTATCCCAATTATCTCTAATATAATCAGGAGTAAGTTTTTTGCCTAGACCTTTTCCTCTATGAAAGAAATAACCATAACCAAAACAATAACAATGATAATTACTATCATACCAACCAGGTTCATCACGATGAATACCTTCGTGAATACCTGCATCTTTAGTAAACACACGTTTAACTCTTTTCTTAGGTTCAGCACCTACTTTACTTTTAGCCATAATTTTACTTTTAATGTTTTACAATAATATATATTATTCTAAATTACACGATTGCGAATAGCATAATAAAGAAGCGTTAAAACTCCTATTATTATATAAGGTGCAATAAGCACTAAACAACCAAACCAACCACTATTGTAATCTTCATTAGTCATACTATTAAGTTATTTAATATTTTAATTTTGTTTCTAACGAATTGAATTTAGTTATATGAATAACTAATAAGCAAGCATAATAAAGCCGCTCACGTTTGAAATAAAGTGGCAATCAACCATATCTTCTACGGGGCGGCTCTAGCAATTTAATGTTATATGTTCAACTGGTACACTTCACCATCAGGTTGAGCATCAACAAGTTTAACTTCAACATTAGTATCTACAGTAATAGAATTAAGAATAGAATCTTCAATAACTTCTTTAGGAACAGAAACTTTTAATCTACCATAATTATCTTTATTAGGTATACCAAATTTACCATCAGTATTATTCATACTAACAGCTAGAAAATAATCATTTCGTTTATATGTTTCGTTCCATCGTTTAACAAACTTGTAGAACATTCTAAACTTTATTTCTCTACTACATAGTCTTCTAAACTTTGGTGAATACCAAGTTTTATGTTTATCTAATTCTTCTTTTACATTATCATAAGCATTTAAATTCATATTGCTAATCTGTTATATCTACAGCCTTTGCATGAAAAGGAACACTCTTAACTCCAGAACGTTCTCTATATTCTACAAAAGCGTATTTACCAATAAATTTTTCTTTATTTTTTAGAATATACTCTTGTCTTGAATGGTCAAAATTAAGAGTACATTCAAACAGTTCATCATTAATGTCATTTCTAAGAACAAGTTTACAAAGTGTAGTTCTAATTCCTTCAGGAATAACATCAACAATTTTAAACTTTGCGTCATCAACTCGTTTATATTTAAGCATAGCTAAATTACGAGCACCGAATTGATAAGCAGAACTAATATCACGAACGATAAGACCTTCAAAACCGAGACCTATAAACTTATCTCTAAATCTTGTAGCATCATCAATATCACTAATAACTACATCTGGTAATAATATAAGTTTACTCTTATTATTAAGATGTTGGTCATAAGTATCAAATGTATAACATATTCTATTTATATTCTCAGTTCTAAACTTACGTCTAGCTTCATAAGACATATTATCAATAGCTATATCATAACACCAATACTGAAGTTGATAATGTTGAGGGAGCTTTTCATTCTTAACAAAACTATTAATATCATTTACTTTATAACCAGGAAGATAAAGCTCACCATCAAGACAAGCTCCTTCTTCAAGCATAGCATCAAGTAAATCATCTTTGATTTCTGGTTTTATAACCTCATCCATCCAAGTAAGTTTAGGAGTCCAATCAGTTCCTTCTCTAGAACGATAAGTAAGTCTAATAGGATTAAATAAATCATTGGTTTTAATAGCTCCAATAATACATCTAACTCCATTAATTTTATACTGACCTAAATACTTTCGTTTATCAAATGGTTTATTGTCCTTCAATACTTTTGCAAGCATCGGAAGAGTAAAACCATCATCAGTAGTATTATTCTTTGGAAGATAAGTATAAAGATAATTAACTAAAGCTATATCATCTTTAATATTAACAGGACCGCTATCTTTAAGTTCAGAAAGCTCTTTGTAACCTTCTTTACGTTTAGCTTTAATGCGAGACTCTATTTCATTAGCTTTAACTAATTTGCCATTAATGATTTCTTCATGAATATGTCCACAAACAGCTCCATAAGAAACTTTATAACCATCATCAGCTTTTTCTATTTGCCATATAATAGGGTCTCCTTTTGCATTTCTTTTATAAAGTCTCATAACTTAATTTTTAATTTACTAATAAGTTTAGCTCTAGCTTGAGCATTTAATTGAGCAGCAGTAGGAGCTTTTTCTTTCTTAGGCTTTTCAAAACCTTCAAGAGTTCCTTCTTTAGCTTTCTTTCTAGTAGTACGAGTAGTCTTCTTTACACCTTTCTTCTTATCATATATGATAGGAGGATTATCTTTTTCGTATTTAAGATTACGTTTATGTAAAGCTACAAGTTTAGAAATATATTCGTCTCTTTTATTTTCATCAATCCAGCCTTGTTCAAGAGCATAATCGATTCCATATAGAGTACGACCAACTTCATATTGATAAGGAGTACCAATAGTTTGCATCATTCTCATATCATTAACAATACGAGAACAATCAAGACGAACACAAGCTTTAGTAACAAATTCTTCAGCACCAAAAGTACTAACATCTTTGATAGCCATAGTTTTAACTTGTTCGTCTATATTCATAATATAAGCTTTTGGAAATCTTACCATTGTTTTGCTATTAATCTAAATATAACAACTTTATTTGGTTTACCTAGACGACCGTGAGCATATTGAGCCATAGCACCAATATCATTTGTTTCTCTAGTTTGATACATTTTTGTAGGAGTTTTACAAGTATGAGTATCATAATCATAGTTAAGAGGAATATGAACAATATCATTAAAAGGTATTAGTTCATTTAAAGCTTCATAATCTTCACTATCTTCATGAAAATCTACTTCACCATACGAAAATATATTATCTTTATCTAGGTCAAAAGTAATACCACCTCTAGATATAGAAATAGCTTTACCTTTATCAAGTAAAGCTTCTTCTTTATCATCAATCCAAGTCATAAGAATACGAGTTTGTGATTTAATTTTATCACCAACTTTCTCAGTATGGCAAATCACAGTCTGATAATCTTTTGAAATAGGCATCGGTATCACTCTCATCTTTTCTGTATCGGATTTCAACATATCTAATAGTTTCTTTAATAAAAGTATCTATTTCATCATTATTGAATTTATCGTGTAAATCAGCAAAATCTTTACACTCATAATTCTCAAGTCCAAATTCTCCACGAGTAATAAAAAGATAAGGAATACCATAAGTTTCCAAAAGATAATCAGCACCATCACGTCCAGTCCTATCAAAATCTAGAAGACTGACAATCATACCTTTATCATTAAGTCTTTTTTTAAGCCAACTATATTCATTAGCTTTAAGTCTATAATTTTCACTAGGAAGATTAATAACTCCAATACGTAGAGTTTTTCCATCCGCCCCGTAGAAGGTATGTTTGCTTAAATGACTACCTAAACTTAATCTATCTTTACTAGATTTAGTTATTATAATATAATCATAATCTTCTCTTTCAAGATTAGGAAGTCCTTCAAGTACATTACAATTTGTTACAAATTTTAATTCCTTAGTTCTATCACGTAATGGAAAATATAGTTTAATAAGATATACTCCAGCTTTATTTCGACCAAGCATATAAGCAAGATCGGAAGAGCGTCGTGT
>ERZ506821.674-NODE-674-length-13799-cov-6.721624_pt1 | contig 13799 bp, 4 predicted proteins | sample MGYA00512912_ERZ506821 | MGnify/ENA metagenome assembly ERZ506821
TCGCCGGCCAGGATGGAGCGGGCGCCCTCGATGACAGACTTCATGCCGGAGCCGCAGACCATGCCCACGGTGTAAGCGGGAACGGAATAGGGGATACCGGCCTTGATGGCCACCTGACGGGCAACGTTCTGGCCCTGGGCAGCGGTCAGGATGCAGCCGAACATAACCTCATCCACGTTTTCGGGGGCGATATTGGCACGCTTGAGGGCCTCCTTCACCACCACGGCGCCCATCTCGGCGGCGGGGGTGTTCTTCAGGGAACCACCGAAGGAGCCGATAGCGGTACGGCAGCAATTGACGACATACAGATCTTTCATGATGGAATTATCCTCCTACATTTGGTTTTGGGGTTCTACTCTGTACCTATATCGTAGTCATTTTCGGCCGAATAGTCAACCCCCAGAATTGCTCCGCGCTGAAAAATCGTAGGACTGAACAGGAAATAACCTGGTTCCTTTGTTAGTTTGACTAAAAATTAACAAACTGTTTTCCTCAGGAGAGAGCCGAACGGGCCTCCTGGAGCCTGGTATAAAAGGCGCCGGGGTCCAGCTTGTTGAACAGGCGGGTGTTGTATTCCACCTTTGCGTCGGCCACGGCGGCCTTGATTTGCGTTTCAAACAGGGCATTGACCACGGCGGACTGGTCCAGCTCCTTGCCCACGGCCACATACAGGGCGCTGCCGGTGTCGATGACATCGCTGACCTGGCCGGGCTCCAGCGCCGACACGGCGGCGGCCAGGGTCTCGCCCATGTCCCCGGCGGAGGCGGTGACGCCGGCCTCCGTCACGTCCTCCATGCCCAGCTGGCCCGCCAGGTCCAGATATGCGGCGGTAACGTCCTGGGCGTCTCGCAGCTGCTGGGCAAAGCTCTCGGCCGCCAGGCGGGTGTTGTCGTCATCCTGGCCGTCCAGGGGCCAGTACAGCAGCAGACTGGTGGCATAGCCCTTCTGCTGGGCCAGGGCGTCAATGTCCTCCTGGGCAGGGTACAGAGCGCTGCCGGGGGTACAGAACGCCTGACGCACCCCGGCATACAGGTAATAGCCCCGGCTGATGGCGTCGAACATGGCCTCCGACACGCCCATGCCCTGGATCTGCTTGCTGTAGGCCTCCTGGCTGCCGTAATAGGTGATATACTGCTGGCGCTGGTTTTCCAGGGCCTCCCGGTCGGCGTCGGACAGGGTCACATTCCCCCGCTTGGCCCACTGGCGGACCACGGCGTACAGCTTCACGGTCTCCAGGGCGTCCTGCTTGGCATAGGCCCCGTAGGTCATCCCCTCGGACAGCTCCGCGTCAAAGTCAAGGTCCTGAACGTTGTACGCCAGATACTCGCAGTCATAGGCCAGCCAATACAGATACTCCTCGGCGTCAATGGTCTCTCCGTTGACGGTCAGCAGCTCGGCGTCGGGCCGGATGCCGCTGGCCTGATAGAACAGGCCGTCGGTGCGGTGGCCGTTGGTAAGGATACCGCTGGCGGAAATGCCCACCACCAGCAGCGCGGACAGGACCACCGAGGCGGCCAGACGGATCCATGCTTTTTTCATAAGTTATCTCCTTCCCGGGCAGCTTTGCCCAGCTCTTCTTTTTTCAGCCGCAGCTCCTCCGTCAGCTTCCCGGCAGCGGAGAGGGCGTCCTCCCCGGGGGCCAGGTGCAGCCGGAGCCGGGGAGGCTCCCCGGCGGACAGACGCAGGCGATTGCGGTAGCCGGGCATGGAGCACACGGCCATCAGGCTGGGTACGTCCACGCGGCTGTCAAAGGTGAAGGCCACCACACCGGCCCTCTGGGTGATATCGGTGATGAACACGTCGGCGGCGGCAGCCCGCAGCAGGGCCACGTCCAACAGGGCCATCACCGGCTTGGGCGGGTCGCCGTAGCGGTCCGTCAGCTCGTCCACCAGGTCCGACGCCTCCTCCGTGGTGCGGATGGCCGCCATGCGGCGGTACAGGTCCATGCGCTGGTGGGCGGAGGGCACATACCGCTCCGGAATGTGGGCGGAGGTGGCCAGGTCCGCCGAGCAGTCGGGGCGGATGTCCTTTCCCCTTCCCTGCTGCTCCAGCACCGCGTCGTTCAGCAGCCGCAGATACATGTCGTAGCCCACACTCATCAGATAGCCGGACTGCTCCGGGCCCAGCAGATTCCCCGCCCCGCGGATCTCCAGATCCCGCATGGCAATGCGGAAGCCGGAGCCGAAGGCCACATACTCCCGGATGGCGGACAGGCGCTTGCCGGCCACCTCCGTCAGCACCTTGCCGGGGCGATAGGTCAGATAGGCATATGCCCGGCGGGCGCTGCGGCCGATGCGGCCCCGGATCTGGTGCAGCTGGGACAGGCCCAGCCGGTCCGCGTCCTCGATGATCAGGGTGTTGACGTTGGGGATATCGATGCCGGTCTCGATGATGGTGGTGCACACCAGCACCTGGATCTCGCCGTCGGCCATCTGCTGCATGACGGAGCTCAGCTCCCGCTCGGCCATTTTGCCGTGGGCAATGCCGATGGCCGCATCCTCCCCCAGCCACTGCCGCAGGCATCCGGCGGTGGACTCGATGTTCTCCACCCGGTTGTGCAGGTAATATACCTGGCCGCCCCGGCTCAGCTCCCGGCGGATGGCCTCGGCAATGACGGGCCACTCGTGCTCCATCACATAGGTCTGCACCGGCTGGCGGTCGTGGGGCGGCTCCTCGATGGTGCTCATGTCCCGGATGCCGGACAGGGCCATATTCAGAGTCCGGGGAATGGGGGTGGCGGACAGGGTCAGGGTGTCCACCTGCCGGGCCCGCTCCCGGAGCTTTTCCTTGTGGGTAACGCCGAAGCGCTGCTCCTCGTCGATGACCAGCAGCCCCAGGTCGTGAAATTGCAGGTCCTTCTGCAGAAGCTTGTGTGTGCCGATCAGCAGGTCCACCTTTCCCGCCTGGGTCCGGGCCAGAATGTCCCGCACCTGGGCGGGGGTCCGGAACCGGGAGAGCACCTCGATGTTCACCGGGAAGGACCGGAACCGGTTCACCGCCGTGGCATAGTGCTGCTGGGCCAGGACGGTGGTGGGCACCAGAATGGCGGCCTGCTTGCCGTCCAGAATGCACTTCATCACCGCCCGCAGGGCCACCTCGGTCTTGCCGTAGCCCACGTCGCCGCACAGCAGCCGGTCCATGGGCCGGGGCTGCTCCATATCGGCCTTGATGTCCCGGATGGCCTGGAGCTGGTCGTCGGTCTCCGTGTAGGGGAAGGCGTCCTCAAACTCCTGCTGCCAGGGGCTGTCCGGCGAGAAGGCATGGCCTGCCAGCCGCTGGCGCTGGGCATACAGCCGGATCAGGCCCTCGGCCAGGTCCTTGGCGGCGGCCTTGGCCTTGCGGGTGGTCTTGGCCCACTCGGTGCCCCCCAGCTTATTGAGCTTGGTGCGCTCGTTGTCCTCGCCGGGGCCGATGTACTTGCTGACCAGGTCCAGAGACGTGGCCGGAACGTACAGCACGTCCTGCCCGGCGTAGGCGATCTTGATATAGTCCTTTTCCACCCCGTCCACCGGCATGCGCAGCATGGCCACGAACCGGCCGATGCCGTGATGGGCGTGGACCACCAGGTCCCCGGGGGTCAGGTCCGTGTAGGACTGGAGCTTCTGCTGATTGCTGTCCCGCCTGGGCCGGGGCTTTTTGGCCCGGCCGGACAGGGGCGTGGTCAGCTGCCCCTCCGTCAGCACCGCCAGCCGCCCCTCCGGATATTCGCACCCGGCGGACAGGGCTCCCACGGCAATGAGCACCGTGCCCTTTTCCGGGGACTTTTCCCCGGACAGGTCCACGGCGGCGGGGATTTTCCGGTCCGCCAGCATCCGGCGCAGGTTCCGGGCCCGGACCTCGCCGCCGCACAGCACCATCACCCGGTAGCCCGACGTGAGATAGTGGGTCAGGTCCGTGCAGGCCAGCTCCAGGGAGCCGCCGTAGCTGGACAGCTGCTTGGCCGTCAGCTGGAGAAGGTCCCGGGGCTGCAGCAGCTGCCGCCCGGTGGTGAGACCGTCCAGCTGCACCACCGGATGCTTTTCCAGCCCCAGGGCCAGCTCCGGCTCCGAGGCGGCAAAATCCGCCAGCTCACCGGCCAGAAAGCCCGCCTCCATTCCGGCGGACACGTCCTCCTTCAGCTGCCACAGCCAGCCCCGCAGGGCCTCCGCTGTGCGGCCGCTGTCCTCCACGCAGATCAGGGCATCCGCGGGCAGATAGTCCAGGGCGGTGGTCTTTTCCGGGTACACCGCCGCCATGCAGCGGTCCGCGCCGTTGGGGGTGACCCCCTGGCGCAGCAGGGCGGCATCGGCGGTCAGCAGGTCCCGCAGGGCCTGGGTGCCCTGCCTCCGGGCAAGGCGCTTTACCGCGGCCTCCAGCCGGGCGGCGGCGTCCTCCGCCGTATGCTCCTCCCAGCCGGGCAATACCTCCGCCGCCGGAAGCAGCAGTGCCTCCCGGCGGTTTTCCACCCGGCGCTGGGTGGCGGCGTCAAATATGCCCAGGGAGTCGATCTCGTCGTCGAAAAATTCGCAGCGCACCGGCTGCTCCATGCCCGGGGAGAACACGTCCAGGATGCCGCCCCGCAGGGCGAACTGTCCCGGGCCCTCCACCTGGTCACAGCGGGTATATCCGGCTCCGGCCAGCCGCCGGGTCAGGGCGTTCAGGTCCCACTGCTGGCCCACGGCCAGGGTCAGTGCCGTCCGCTCCAGAACCCGGGGCGGGATGCACCGCTGCACCAGCGCGTCCGGGGTAGTGACCACCACGGGGCTGTCCGCCAGGCGGTACAGGGCCGCCAGCCGCTGGTTTTCCCACTGGCGGCTGGACTCCATAGGCCGCCACTGAAGCTCCCGGGCCGGGAGCACCAGGGGCGTCTCCCCGGTGAGCACGGCTAGGTCACCGGCCTGGCGCCGGGCCTCCCGTTCGTCGGCACACAGCACCCACAGGGGCCGTCCGCTGTCCCGGTGCAGGGCCGCCTCCACCTGGGCCCGGTGGACCGGTCCCACGCCGGTGACCAGCACCGGCGAAACGCCGCCGCGTACATCCTCTGTCAGCTGCCGCACCTCCGTCAGGTGCAGCAATTCCTTTACCAGCGCCTTCACCGGGCACCTCCCTTCGTTTTCCCCCAACGCATCCGGGGGCGTATACGGTAAGTATACGCCCCGAAGCTGTAATTTAACTTAAATTTTGTCCGTCCGCCGCCTGTCGGGGGCGGGAACCCTTCTATGCTTATGCGCTCTTTCCGGATTTCTTCTCCCGGGTAAAGACCTCTGCCGTGATCAGCGCCGTCAGCGGGATGGACAGGATCACGCCCACGCTGCTGGCTACGCCGCTGACCACCTCCAGGGATACATAGGCCGAGCTCAGCAGCTGCCGGGGAGACAGTCCCAGAGAATACAGGTACAGGATCAGGGTAAAGCCGCTGCCCAGAAACGCCAGGATCAGGGTGTTGGTCATGGTGCCCACCATGTCCCGGCCGATGTTCATGCCGGAGCGGAACAGCTCCCTCCGGGACAGCTCCGGATTGGCGGCGTGGACCTCCGACAGGGAGGAGGCAATGCCCATGGTCACGTCCATCACCGCGCCCAGGGCGCTGATGACGATGCCGCCCACCAGCAGGCCCCGCAGGCCGATGGGCGTGCCGGTCTGCCGCAGCTGCAGCAGGGGCTCCACGTCGTCGATGCGCAGGCCGTCGATGCGGGTCAGTCCCTGGGCCAGCAGTCCGAACAGCAGGGCCAGGGCGGTGCCCGCCACTGCGCCCAGCATGGCGCACACGGTCTTTTTCCGGACGCCGCCTACGATGGTCAGGCTTACCACCGCCACATAGGCACAGACGATAAACGTCATCAGCAGCGTGTTGGCACCCTTCATCAGGGACGGCAGCAGCACGCCGAACAGGCACACCAGTGTCACCGCCAGGGCCACCAGGGATTTGACCCCCGTCCGGCCGCCCACGGCCACCGCTGCCGCGATGAACAGCACCAGCACGATGCAAAGGGGCAGCAGACGGTCGAATTCATACACCGTGGCATTGACGGTGCCGTCGGAATAGGTGGAGATCAGGACGGTGGCCCGGTCCCCGACCTTCAGCGGCCCGCCATACAGGGGCCCCACATAGTTATATACCTGCATCTGCTGGCCCTTATAGTCGCCGGAGCGGACGGTGACCAGCAGCAGCTGCTCGCCGCGATAACCGTTGTCGGAGGCAGGGTCCTTCTCCGTGGAATCGGAGAGGATCTGGTCCACGGAGGCGCTTTCGTAATCCGCGCGGTTCTCTGGCTCGTCGGACTGCACCGGCACGGGAGCCGCCAGCAGCCGCGCCGCCAGCAGCACCGCCACCGCCGCCGCCAGAACGACGCACGTCCATTTATTCTCCCGCAGCCAGGCGGCGGGGCCGGGCCCCTTCGTTTTTTTCTTCATATATACCGGTCCTTTCGGCAATTGGTGACACCAGCATAGCAAGTTGCGCCCCCCTTGTCAAGCAGGGCTTTGTGCAATCATCCATGTCTTGTGCACATATTAGCAAAATTTGTGTCAAATCTGCAAATAAAGCTGGAAACTGATAGAAGCGTATGTTACAATGAAAGTACCTGTGGGGCGGGAAGCTCCGGGGGAAATTAAAGGAGGTAATAGCCTGATGAAAACACCTGTTCGCACCAGACTTTTGTCTGCGCTGCTGTCACTGGTCATGCTGGTTTCCCTGCTGCCGGTGTCGGTATTCGCAGCGGACCCGGCGTCCAAAAGTGCAGCACTGGTCACCGACGCGTCGACCTTGAAGGCCGGCGACCAGATCATCCTCTCCGCAACTGCCAACGACAGCACCTTTGCCGCCGGGGCCATGTCCGGAAAATTCCTTTCCAGCGTGGAAACCAAGCTGGACGCCCTGGACAAAAAGGTGGAAATCTTTACGCTGGGCGGAAGCGCCGGGGCCTGGACCCTGACCGCCTCCGACGGCAAAAAGATCTCTGCTGTCAAGGCAAAGGAATTGAGCAATTCCGGCAAGGGCACCGACACCTGGACCATCGCCATCGATGACAACGGCGCCGCCACCATTGCCAGCACGAATACGGCCTGCGGCCGCATTCTGTACAATGTGAGAAACCCCCGTTTCCTGAACTACATCTCGGACACCAACGTGTCCATGCTGCTGCCCAGCATCTATAAGCTGGACACTGCCGCCGCCCGGGAAAGCGGCATCGTCACCGATCTGACCACCCTGCAGAACGGCGACAAGGTGGTGGTATTCAACCCCGCCAACAAGAAGGCTCTGTCCTCCGTGTACAACGGCTTCTATAACACAGGCGTGGATGTGGAGCTGACCGGTGGCAAGCTCACCGGCTACACGGATGCAGAGCTGTGGACCGTGAACCGCACCGAGAGCGGCGCCTATACCTTCTCCACCGCCGAGGGCAAGAAGCTGTCCATGGACGAAAAATACTCCAGCACCCCCCTGGACAAGGCCAATGTGGATTGGGCGCTCAGCGCCGCCGCCACGGCGGACTGCTTCTACATCAAGAACGTGGGCCGCGGCAGCTATCTGGAGTGGTTCGCCGAGAAGAACAATTGGAGCTCCTACGGAACCATCGGCAGCAACGAGGCTCTGTTTGCCCAGCAGCTTTATCTGGTGGCAGACACCCAGAAGCCTGACCAGCCCGGTCAGCCTGATGATCCCACCGCTCCCCTGAAGAACGGTGACCAGGTGGTCATCTATAACCCCGCCAACCTGAAGGCCCTGTCCACGGAGTACACCGGCTTCTATAACAAGGGCACCGACGTGACCCTCACCGGTGGGAAGCTGTCCGGCTTTGCCGAGGCGGACATCTGGACCGTGGGCGTCAACGACGATGGCAGCTATACCTTCTCCACCGCCGACGGCAAGAAGCTGTCTATGGACGAAAAATACTCCAGCACCCCCCTGGATAAGACCCACACCGGCTGGAGCATCCTTCCCGCCGCCACGGAAAACTGCGTCTATATCCAGAACGTGGGCCGCAGCAGCTATCTGGAGTGGTATGCCGAGAAGAACAACTGGAGTGCCTTCGGCACCATCGGCAGCAACGAGGCTCTGTTTGCCCAGCAGCTCTATCTGGTAGGCGACGAGACGGACCAGCCCGCCGGCAGTCTGCCCCAGGAGGGCGCGCAGGTGGTGCTGTTCAACCAGAATGCCCAGGGCGTCCTGGCCGGGCAGAATGACAACACCGACAGCCCCGCCGTCAACAACGTCTCCGCCCAGGTGGCCAACGGCAAGGCCATTCCCGGCAACGGCGGCGTGGTGTTCACCGTGGAGCGCAGCGGCGAATACTATCGCTTCCGCAACGAGACCTACGGCTACCTGTGCTCCAACGGCACCGGCAACAACGCCTTCTATTCCCTCACCGCCAGCGACGACGCCGACTGGACCGTGGAGCCCTGCTCCGGCGGCGTGGGCGGCTATCAGCTGGAGAGCCGCACCGCCAAGTTCAACGGCAGGTACAGCCAGTTCCTGGAGTATTATAGCGACAGCTATAAGACCTATAGCATGTACAACGTCACGGACTACACCATCTACTCCTTCTTCTTCTATGGCGTAGCCGACAGTGTGAAGCTGGACGGCGGCATCGTCAATGATCCCGCCGTGAAGTTCACCTCCGCCGACTCCGTGAAGGGGGGCCAGGATTACACCCTGACCTTTACCGTGGACGATGCGAAGGCAGTCCAGAAGCTGGAGATCCTGGTGGACGGCAGGTCTGCCGGTGTCATCACCGACTACACCGCCGACGGCAGCAATTACACCGCCAATGTGCCTGCCGCCATGCTGGCCGGGTCCGATCAGGTGACCTTCACCGTCCGCGTGACCAATGTCTCCGGCGCCAGCTACAGCGGCAGCCTGGTGGTCACCGTGGTGGACGAGCCCTCCATCGGCGCCGTGACGCCGCTCAAGGGCAGCCAGACCGGCAGCGACAAGCGGCCTGTCATCTCCGCTGAGCTCATCAACGCCGGTGAGAATCCCACCGTGGAAATGACCGTCAACGGGAAGAAGGTCAACGCCGTCTGTGCCGGCGGCAAGGCCACCTACACCCCCGCCGCCGACATGACCGACGGCCGCACCAATGTTACCGTCACCGTCACCCGTGCCGACGGCAAGTCCGCTTCCTTCAGCTGGTTCTTCACCGTGGGCGAGTCCCGGTATCAGCTGTACTTCGGTCAGCTGCACAGCCACACCCAGTATTCCGACGGCGCAGGCTCTCTGGAGTCCGCTCTGAGCTATGTGAAGAACCTGCCCGACAGCGCCAACGTGCAGTTTGTGGCCTTCACCGACCACTCCAACTACTTCGACAAGAGCGGCGCGGCCAACCCCGAGGGCGCTCTGTATGACATGAGCCTGGCCACCCCCTACAGCCAGGAGACCTGGAACAGCTACCGTTCCGCCGTGGCCGCCTTCAACGAGGCCAACGCCGGCTCCCTGGTGGCTCTGGCCGGCTTCGAGATGACCTGGTCCGGTGGTCCCGGCCACATCAACACCTTCAATACCCCCGGTATCGTCTCCCGCAACAACACCACCCTGAACAACAAGACCGACTATGCCGGTATGCGCGCCTACTATGCCCTGCTGAGCCAGCAGGAGGGCGCAGACAGCCTCAGCCAGTTCAACCACCCCGGCAACACCTTCGGCACCTTCGGTGACTTCGCCTTCTGGGATCCCGTCATCGACAGCCGCATGTACATGGTGGAGGCCGGCAACGGCGAGGGCCAGATCGGCGCCGGCGGCTATTATCCCAGCTATGAGTACTACACCATGGCGCTGGATAAGGGCTGGCACCTGGCTCCCACCAACAACCAGGATAACCACAAGGGCCGCTGGGGCAACGCCAACGACGCCCGCGACGTGATCCTCACCGACGACTTCTCCGAGGAGGGCATCTACGACGCACTGCGCGCCATGCGTATGTACGCCACCGAGGACAAGAACCTGGAGATCGGCTACACCGTCAACGGCATGCTCCTGGGCAGCAGCCTCACCGAGGTCCCCGAGAAGCTGGACATTCATGTTACCGTCAACGACCCCGATGCCAGCGATTCCATCTCCAAGGTGGAGGTCATTGTCAACTCCGGCAAGACCGCCTATACCTGGGATGATCCCGCTGTCCTGGCCACCGGCGACCTGTCCGTGACCCTGGACCCCGACTACAGCTACTACTACATCCGCGTCACCCAGGGTGACGGCGACCTGGCGGTCACCGCTCCCGTGTGGGTGGGCGAGACCCTGAAGCTGGGCATCTCCGATGTGACCTGCGGCACTTCCACTCCCGTCACCGGCGAGAAGATGACCGTTACCACCACCCTGTTCAACAGCGAGAGCACCGACGCCAGGATCAAGTCCATCACCTATGCCGTGGGCAGCCAGGTGCTGACCTCCGCCACCGACGCGGGCACCGTTCCCGCCAGCGGCACCCTGGACCTGAGCTATGATATCTCCTTCGATACCGCCCGGGTCTATAAGGTCACCGCCACCGTGGTGCTGGAGCAGGACGGCAAGGAGTATGTGTTCACCAAGGACATTACCCTGGACGTGCTGAATGCCGACGACCTGGTGTATATCGGCATCGACGCCTCCCACTACAACGAGTATGTGGCCGGTAACTACAAGGATTCCATGGGCAACTTCGGCAACCTGGCGGGCAAGTACAACGTCCGCACCGTGGAGCTGAAGACCAGCGACGATCTGATCGCCGCCTGCTCCAATCCCAAGTTCAAGGCCCTGATCCTCACCGCCCCCTCCCGCCGCCTGGCGGACGCCCAGACCGATCCCCGGACCTACAGCGCCGCGGAGCTGGCGGCCATTACCGCCTTCAACGCCGGCGGCGGCACCGTGATCCTGGCCGGCTGGAGCGACAACTACGAGAACTATGACGTGATCCAGAGCAATCCCGCCATCAAGCACATGGCCGCCACCCAGAACGAGGTGCTCCAGGCCCTGGGCTCCAGCCTGCGTATTGCGGACGATGCCACTTATGACGATGTCCGCAGCGCAGCCGACGGCGTGGACAAGTGGCGTCTGTACTTCAACACCTACGGTCAGAGCTTCCTGACCAACGGCGTGGAGGTGGACCCCGCTCACCCCTATGACCGCCTGTACACCGAGGTATTCAGCCACTATGGCGGCGCCTCCGTGTATGCCGTGGATGCAGACGGCAAACCCACCTCTGCCCTGCCCGCTACGGTGACTCCGGTGGTGTACACCCATCCCACCACCTATTCCGTGGACGTGGATAAGGACGGCCTGGGCGGCGCCAACGTGCCCAAGTACGCCTATGCCGAAAACGACAGCCGTCTGCTGGCCATGGCCAGCGAGCAGCTGGAGGGCAAGGGTCTGATCATCGTGTCCGGCGCAGCCTTCATGTCCAACTTCGAGGTCCAGGCCACCATCAGTGACAACGGCTCCGAGAAGAACTACTCCAACTATAAGATCTGCGAGAACCTGCTGGGCCGCATCAACCCCGTGAAGATCACCGACATTGCCACGGTCCAGGCCCAGACCGAGGCCGGTCACAAGTACACCATTGAGGGTGTCGTGACCTCCAACGCCTCCGGTTATGACAAGGCCACCGCCTTCTTCGACTGCATCTATGTTCAGGATGAGACCGGCGGCATCAACTGCTTCCCCGTGGCCGGCGACTTCAAGATCGGCGACGTGGTCCGCGTCACCGGCGTGACGGAGACCTATCAGGGCGAGAACGAGCTGCAGGTTTCCTCCATTGAGAAGATCGGTGAGACCACTCCCGTCACTCCCAGAGCCGTCACCTCCACCCAGATCAACGACGGCTCCGTCCTGGGCCAGCTGGTGACCCTGAACGGCTACGTCACCGGCTATGAGATGGCCGACGGCCTGGTCCAGACCATCCTGGTCCGCGACAGCGAGGGCAAGATCGCCCGCGTGTTCATCGACGGCTATATCACCACCTCCTACGATGTGGCGAACCTGTCCGTGGGCTGCCAGATCTCCGCCACGGGCCTGGCCTCCTATGACAACACCTTCGTCCTGGCCGACGGCACCCCCATGGCTCCCCGCATCCGCGTCCGCGACCGCAACGACGTGGTCTGCACCGCCCATGAGCATACCTTCGGCGAGTGGATCGTCACCACCCAGCCCACCTGCACCGAGCCCGGCGAAAAGACCCGCACCTGCACCGGCTGCGGTGAGGTGGAGACCATGGTCATCGACGCCACTGGCCATCACTACAAGGATGGCAAGTGCACCGACTGCGGCGCAGCCGATCCCGGCTATCAGCCCACCCAGCCCGGCGTCAAGACCGGCGACGAGAGCAACACCACCATGTGGATCATCGTCCTGGTTTGCGCTGCCGCTCTGGCTGTGGTGCTGGTCATCGTGTCCCGCAAAAAGCGCAACAGCTGAGAAAGCCTGATCACTCAGGTAAGCGCTGAACAAAAGGGGGGTCCCGCCGGATGGCGGGACCCCCCTTTGCCTGTCAAAAAAGGGCAAAAACGGCGTCCGCCTTGGTCAAAGGCGGACGCCGTCAGCTTGTCAAAAATCCTTTTTGACAAGCTGAAATAGCATTTTCAAAACTTTCATGAAAGTTCTGAAAATGCGATGATTGAAAACGAAAGACACCCCTGATGGGTTTCTTTCGTAACTATCTTCCTTTCCGAGGGCAGAGGCAATCCTATTTTTTGACAGTCTCACGGCGTCCGCCTTGGTCAAAGGCGGACGCCGTTTCTTACTCATCAATGATTTACTTTTTCTTGCCGCCGTGGGTGGCCTTCATGCGCTTTTCGTGATTGAGGATGGTCTTGCGCATACGCAGATTCTCGGGGGTGACCTCCAGCAGCTCGTCGTCGGCCAGGAACTCCAAGCACTGCTCCAGGCTCAGCTTCCGGGGAGGCACCAGGCGCAGGGCCTCGTCGGAGCCGGCGGCCCGCATATTGGTCATCTGCTTCTTTTTGCAGACGTTGACGGTGATGTCCTCCTGCTTGGGAGACACGCCCACGATCATGCCCTCGTACACCTTGACGCCGGGGCCGATGAACAGAGCGCCGCGCTCCTGGGCGTTGAACAGCCCGTAGCTGACGGACTCGCCGGTTTCAAAGGACACCAGGGAGCCGGTGCTGCGGCGGTTCAGGTCGCCCTTATAGGGGGCGTAGCTGTCGAACACGGAGGCCATGATGCCCTCGCCCCGGGTGTCCGTCAGGAACTCGTTGCGATAGCCGAACAGGCCCCGGGCGGGGATCAGGAACTCCAGCTTCATGCGGCTGCCCACAGGGGTCATCTCGATCAGGTCGCCCTTGCGGGAGCCCAGCTTCTCGATGACCGCGCCCACGCATTCGCTGGGCACGTCGGCCACCAGACGCTCAATGGGCTCGCACTTCTTGCCGTCGATGGTGCGGTACAGGACCCGGGGGGGAGACACCTGGAACTCGTAGCCCTCCCGGCGCATGGTCTCGATGAGGATGGACAGGCTCATTTCGCCGCGGCCTGCCACATTGAAGGCGTCGGTGGCGCCCTCAAGCTCCGTGACCCGCAGGGACACGTCCTTCAGCGTTTCCCGGAACAGGCGGTCCCGCAGCTGGCGGGAGGTGACGAACTTGCCCTCGCGGCCGGCGAAGGGGGAGTCGTTGACGGAGAAGGTCATCTCCATGGTGGGGGCGGAGATCTTCACAAAGGGCAGAGGCTCCACGCAGTCGGGGGCGCAGATGGTGTCGCCGATGGTGATGTCGCCGATGCCGGACATGGCGATGATGTTGCCGGCGGTGGCCTCGGTGATGGGCTGCTTGCCCAGGCCCTGGAATTCGTACATGGACACGGCCTTGGCCTTCTTGGCCGGGGCGTC
>ERZ506821.703-NODE-703-length-13191-cov-8.121955_pt1 | contig 13191 bp, 10 predicted proteins | sample MGYA00512912_ERZ506821 | MGnify/ENA metagenome assembly ERZ506821
CGCTTTATCCCGGTCATACCTCATCAGCGGCGAAAATAGCAAGCTCCGCATACTCGTTTTCTGTTAGTGGGGAGATTTTCTGTAAGGTGCGCTCTGCAAAGGGGCGCATATCCTCGTCCATGAATGGCAGCGTAGCCGTCATATTTTCCATAAGCTGTGCCTTGCTTCCCTCATGGTAAATGCTTAACAGGTTCGTTTCTTCAACGGTCAGTCTAATCATGCTCATACCTCCAATTCGTGATTTTTTGATTTTACTGTCTTTTTCGGGACTTTTGGGGATTTCTCTGTTTGTAACTGCGCCCGGACAGAGGGACGGGACTTTTTCATCTCTTTATTCTTCTCATTTTTATTTATCAGCGCATAAATGCCATGCCTGCCCTCTAACGTGGAAAAAGAAAGGTTTTTGTAAGGGAGCATGGAAAACAGCCGTTCCATGTCCTTATCCGTTGCCAGTGGAACAAAATAGGGAGAAAGCTCTACTGCACAATGGGGCTTTTCGGGGCTGTCCGGTTCTCCAACTCCTTTTACATTTTCTACAATCCGGCGGGCTTCCGTTTCAATCCGTCTGTCATGCAGGGCGGCGATATGTAACTGAAAATCCCCCTGTGTATGTGGTATTCGGTTTTGGTACTGTTCCCTCAAAAGGCTTTTTAAGGCTTCCGGGTTGTTTGGCTGTGCTTCAAAACGTATAAATTTTCCAAGCTGCGGGTCGGTGTTCCCGTCAAAATATTGTCCGGCAGGCTTTGTCAGCTCTCCATGCTCATAAATCAGCGTGTAGTTGTCAGCAGGGATTGATTTTTCGATTACTTCCCGGAAATGCTGCAAATAATCCAGTTCATAAAGATTGCCTTTGATTTTTCCCTGCTCTGTGCCTGTCAGTTCCACCGCATAGGCAAGGATAGTATCGCGGGTCTGTTCCCCGTAAAACCGCCATGTATTATGCTGCCTTGTGTCCTTTAGAAAAATGTCCCGTTCCCGGAAGCAGCACGTCCCGGACGGGCGGGAAAACCACAAAAGCCGTCTGTCCTCCGGGATAGGGCTTACCGCCGCTTTCTGCAAAATCTGTTTGTCTATGTCAAAATCGCTCTGATAAAAAGCGGTGTTCTGTTTCATTATGGCTTCAAGGGAAGCGATAACGTCCACATTTTCAAATTTTTGTAACTTCATAGGTCAGCTCCTTTCCAAATCCTGTGTTTTTTGTCTTGCCTGTTTCTTCGGTGTCTGTTCTTTCGCTGCTTTAAGCTGCGCCCGGATAGAGAGCTTTTTCTCCGGTTCTGTCTGTTTCTTTTCTGCTTTGAGGGCTTCGGCGTATTCTGCAAGGGAAATCTGTCCTCCAGCTTTTGCCTTTTCCTCCAGTTCCGCAGCGGTCGGTGTGTTGTTTATCTGTCCGTCAATCATGTTGTAATTTTGCTCGGTGGTCTGCTCGGCAGTTTTCAGATAGTTTTCCGGCTGCAAAAATTCCGGCACTTTCTTATAACCGAAGCTGTCTACATAGTGGGCGGTGTCCTGCCCGTTCTGATGAAGCACCACTACGTCGGAAACAGAAAGGCTGTGTCCCTTAAAATCTTTCGGGTGGTCGATATTAAAGCGGGTGTAAATATCTTCAAGGGAAGTCCCCGGCGTAAGAGGTGCGGAATAGACAAGGGCATAGTTTTTCGGGTCTACCCGGTGTCCGGCGGCAATCAGACGGTCGTAAGGCTCAAAACGCAAGTCCCTTGTTTCGTCCCCGCCTTTTATCTGATAAATGGAAAAGGTGTCTTTGTCCTGTGGGGCTTCCTGCTCCGGCTGCTCCTGTGCGGGTTGTTCCTGTGCAGCTACCTTTTGCTGCCGGATATGCGCCCGCTGTAACTCGGTAGGCTTTTCCCCGGTAAGGGGAGCAATCGCTTTCACATAATCAGCCGCATAGTAGGCGTTACTGGTAAGCTGCCGCTGCCATGCCCCGGCTTTTGGCGACCAACGGAAGCCATTACTTTTTAAGGCTTCCCGCGTGGCTTCGTCCGGCTTATCCTCAAAGAAGATTTGCAGTCGGTTCGCTTCGGTGTTTGCTTCCACCTTGCCGCCGTCAAATTCCCAACCTACAAAACCGATTTCTTTTTGCTGTGAAAGGGATTTGATACGATCTTTCACGCGCCGGATTTCTGCGCTGTTGTTGGATAACGCCCAAGTCGCAAAGGGCTTGTCCTCCAAATGCCAACTGCTCGCCATGTCTGCTTTCAGTTTTTCCAGTTCCTCCGGCGGTAAATGCGGGCAGCCGTCAAGGGTCTTATGCTTGCGGTAGTAGGCGTTTACGGCTTTCATGGTTTCCTGTGATTTTTCAAGGCTTTCCAGTTTCTTTTCCAACTTCTGTACTGCCTGCGGGTCGTCTGCGCTGATACCGCCCATGCCGGTACTGCGGATTTTATCAAGAAGTCCCTGTATGTCCTGCCATTCCCGGTAATTGCTGTCGCGGGCTGCGTTCTGCTTTTCTTTCTTCCTTGTGGGGAAGTTAGAGCCGCCCGCAATGAGGATAGAGGGAACACGCGCGTCAATCTCATAGCCTTTGTTCATGTTCGCCGCCAGTTTTCGGGCGTAGGTGTCAAGCAGGCTGTCGATTTTCTCATGGTACATCGGGTCTACCCGCTGTTTCTGCCTTTCTGCAAGTTGTACGGCTTCATCTACATAGTGCCTGTATTCAGCCGTCGCGCTGCCTTGCTTATAATCGGAAAAACTGTTCATATCCTTTGCACGTTTGGCGGCAGCTTCATTGATAGTATAATAAGGGGCGGCGGGTGCAGCCTGTTCCGGCTGTGCTTCTTTTTCCTGTACCGGGGCTGTTTCTTCGGGAAGCTCCGGCGCGGCTGCTTTTGTTTCGGGCTGTTTGGCGGCTTCCTGTGCGGGCTGTGCCTGTTCGGTGGTCTGTTCCTTATCCTGTGCCTTTTGGATTTCTGCAAAATGTCCGTCTATGGTATCAATCAGATTTGCGGCGGTGCTGCGGATTGTTTCAAGAGAGCCTTTCAGTTCTGCAAGTTCTTTTCCGCTGCTCCACCCGGCGATATACCCAAAAGAATAGTCCGACGTATCAAGCCCGTAATGTTGGCAGACCGCATAGGCGACGCTTTCCGCCTGTACCTCGCGGGTGCGGCGGTCGGGGCGTTCCGGCATGGCAAGGGCGGTATCATGCAGCGTGGCGTGGGCGATTTCATGGATTGCGGTCTTGATATTCTGCAATTCGTCCATACCCTCGTTGATGAAGATACGCTTTTCCTCGTAATTGCAGCGTCCTTTTACGCCGTCGCTTAATGCTTCAAATCCCATAGCAAAGGGGGAAGTCTTTTCAAGGGCAGCGAAAAAATCCTTGTATTGTTCCACGTTGCCCGTCAGCTCATAGGTAAGGGCAGGAAGCTCCTTTCCCTCGGTCTGTGAAATATCAAAGACAGATACTACACGAAAAGCGGGTATCTTGATTTCCTTTTCCTCGGTAACAGGCTTCCCGTCTTTATCGAAAACAGGCTTTTGGGTGTCCGGGTCGATTTTTTCCACCTGTTTCTTAACGGTAAACGGGGACGGCGCAAGTATCTTGATAGCTTTTTCTCCCGGCTTTACATGGCGGTCAAATTCCTTTTCCCATTGTTTATAGCCTTTCACAAGATTGCCGCCCTGCATGGCGATAAGGATTGTATTGTTAAGGCTGTAATCATGGAATTTTGACATAGTACGCAGATAATCGGCGTAACGGTCGCTTTCATACAGTTCTAAAATACCCTGTTCCAGTCGGTCGGTAATCTCTTTCATTTTGTCGGCTGGCTTTTCAGAAGATAGGATAATCGGGAGAACCGGGGGCTGCTCTGTGGCGGTGGTTTGTATGGCTACGGAAGCGTCAAGGTCTGCCTGTTCCTTTTCCTGTACTGGCGGCTGCGGCGTTACCCGGTATTCCTCCGGCACGTCCCGCCCGTCGTACCACTGTGTAAAGGTGTTGCGGTTGTTGTAAATATAGCCCTGCTCGATAAATCTGCCCCCGTCGTTGATAGCAGCGTCCCGCCCGTATTCCTCATACATGAAATAATTTTTTGCTTCTTCGGGCAGCTCCAACTCGTCCAGTTCTTCAATCAGATAATGCCCGTAATCTTCCTCACTCTGTACGGACGGGTAAAGCCAGTAACAATCAAGGTTTTGTGCAAGGTTGATAATATCCTGCAAGTCCCTTGTATGGTCGCCGTATTCCATAGCTGCAACAAATTTTTCCCGGTCGTCGTCAAACTGCATTTTCAAAAGTTCGCTCAAATAGTTCAGTTCGTCAAGGCTTTCAAGCTCGGTCAATTTTCCTGCCAGTCCTGCAATAGAGGACTGGTATTCTGTGATATGCAGCTCCCCGTAGTTTTTGCCGTCTATCCCGATACGGTCAAAGACTTCTTTCAAATGCTCGGCAGTCGTGGGGAATGATACCCATTCGCCCGCAGGTCTGCCCTCGGTGTACTTTCCAAGATTAGAAAGATACCCGCTTAAAATCGTTTCTACCATGCGTTCGCTCCTTTCGTTTTCAATCATACGGTGCATAAGTTCGTAGTCCTCCATGCTCATGCTCCCGTCAAATAGATAGGGGTCGGGTTCTTCGCCGTCCCGGTAGGCTTTTTCAGAGAAAGGAAGCCCCGCAGCGTGGGCGGCGGCTCTTGCTTCCTCGATAAGCTCCGGCGGCAGCCTGTCGTCGTGGGCTTCGATAAATTCCCCGATATTGCTATATCCGTTTTCGTAGTGGCGGCGCACCCCGGCGGTCAGCTCGTCAAGGTTCATATCCTCGCCAAGATAGCCGGAATAATAGCCGTTTACCACAACGGCGGCAGGGTCAGCCTGTTTGATTTCTTCCATGCGGTTTCTGTCCTCCGGGTAGAGGTAGTCGCCCATTTCAAGGTGGAAATATTCAGCGTTCCAAGAACGTCCCGTTTTCCAAAACGCCACCCAAGCGATACCGTCCCGTAATTCTTCTTGATAGTCCTTTACGGTGTCCCGTAAACTTGCCATGTGTAACCTCCTTTCCAAAGGGCAGCGCGGACGCTGCTCTTTCCAGTTTCATCATTCAGTACCCCGCGCCCGCCTTTTTGCCAAAGATTTTATATATTTTTTCAAGATTTCAGAGGGTTTGGGACACTTCCCAACAAGCAAAAATCCCCGCCGTTCTCGGTAGAGAAAGCAGGGATTTTACGGAAAAGGGTACTCTTTTCCTATGCTTGCTATTCAGTTATTTTTTCTACGGAAGCTCAATGCGGTAGTTGACATATTTCCCGCCTGTATCAGCCAATACGATAGTTCCGTCGTAGGTTTTGCCCGTCTTTGGAGAATAGAGCTTTTTCACATTTACCTTGCCGGATTTTAAGAGTGCAGCGGCAATCTTCGGGGTAAAGGTTACTTTTCGTTCTTCAAAGAAACGGTCATTTTTCCACATGGTAAAGATACATTCCTTGTTGCTGCAATAGTAGTTTTTCTTTCCCTCATAGACGGGAGAACCGCAGCGGGGGCAGCTTCCCAACGCTTCCCGTTCCGGCTTGAACATCTGCGCTTTATCATCAGAAAGAAACGGATAGGTCTTTACCAGTTCCCGCGCCATATCCTCGATACCCTCCATAAATGCGGCGGGGTCTGCCTTGCCTTTGGCAATCTGCGTCAGATTGTTTTCCCATTCTGCGGTAAGCTGCGGGCTTGTCAAGGTGTCCGGCAGGACGCACACAAGGTTGATACCGTCCTTTGTGGGAAGTAGCTGCTTGCCTTTCCGTTCCACAAAGCCGCCCTTTACCAGTTTTTCAATGACGGCGGCGCGGGTGGCGGGCGTTCCAAGCCCTTTGCGTTCTGCGTCCGGGTCGGTGTCCTCGCTTCCGGCGCGCTCCATAGCAGAGAGTAGCGACGCTTCGTTGTGGGGCTTTGGCGGTGTGGTGTCATGCTCCGTTACCATTGCCGCCGGATTTCCAAAGGTCTGTCCCTCGCTAAACGTCGGCAGGGTCTTTTCGGTGTCGCTGTCTGTATCGTCTGCTTCGGGCTTATTCTTTAAGGCTGCCCGGTAACGGCGGTCAAGTCCTTTCCACCCGTCAGAAAGTACCGTTTTTCCCCTTGCGGTAAAGGACTGTCCGGCACATTCAAAGGTAGCCGTAACCGCTTCAAAGGTATGTACTGTGGCGGTCGCCATAAGCAGCCGTGCTCCGGCAAGGGTAAGGATATTTTTTTCACTTTCCGGCAGCGCGGCAAGGTCGGTCTTTGCAAGCTCCATAGTGGGGATAATGGCGTGGTGGTCGGATACCTTTTTACTGTTCAGCACCCTTGCAAGCTCCGGCGTAAAGTCTACGCCCTCCATAAAAGAAAACTTCCCGCAAAGCAGCGTGATAATGCACGCCGCCGTATCGCCCATGTCGTCGGTCAGAAATGCGTTGTCCGTTCTCGGATAGGTCAAGAGCTTCTTTTCATACAGGGCTTGTGCAAGGTCAAGGGTCTGTTTTGCCGTATATCCGAACAGGCGGTTTGCTTCCCTCTGTAAAGAAGTAAGGTCAAAGAGCTTCGGAGGGGCTGTGGTCTTTTTCTCTTTCACAATGGAAGTGCAGACTGCCTGCGACGCTTCACAAGTCGTTTTTAATACGTCGGCTTCTGCCTTATCTGAAATCCGTTCACTTGCAGCTTCCGCGCCGGATAAAGTAAGGCGCACATGATAATATTTCTCTTTCTTAAATGTGGTAATCGCTGCGTCCCGGTCAACAAGCATTTTTAAGGTCGGGGTCTGTACGCGTCCCACGTTCAAGGTATGATTGTAAAGGACAGAGAAAAGGCGGGTGGCATTGATACCGATTAACCAGTCAGCCTTTGCCCTGCACAATGCGGAAGCAAAGAGCGCGTCGTATTCCTCGCCGTTCTTCAGACGGGAAAAGCCCTCTTTGATTGCGCTGTCCTCCATAGAAGAAATCCAAAGGCGGCGCATAGGTTTCTTGCAGCCCGCCATTTCATAGACAAAGCGGAAAATGAGTTCGCCCTCGCGCCCCGCGTCGCAGGCATTGACGACTTCGGAAACGTCTGCCCGGTGCATAAGCTCTTTTAGGGTTTTGAATTGCTTTTCCTTGTCAGAAGCAACGGTGTACTTCCATTCCTGCGGCAAAATCGGTAAGCTGTCATAGCTCCACTTTTTATATTGTTCCCCGTAGGTGGCAGCTTCCGCAAGCCCTACCAAATGTCCCACGCACCAAGAAACGATATAGCCGCTTCCTGTGAGAAATCCGTCTTTCTTTTCCTTTGCCCCCAGTACGGCAGCGATTGTCTGTGCCACACTGGGCTTTTCTGCGATAACTAAAATCAAATATAAGTTCCTCCTTTCAGCGTTCCGGCTCGGTTTTCTTTTTCTCCTGTACCTGTTTCAGACAGTACCCCACACAAGGGGACTGTCCCTTGTAAGGGCAGGAAGCACAAGCAGGGGGATAAGGAACAGGCGGCGCATTATCACGCCGCCCGTTCGGTTTCTGTATCATCATCTTTTCAAAGGGATTGTTGGTAAACAGGGTCATAGGGTTTCTTCCTCCGTTTCTTCATCTTCGGGAGTTTCCCCGGTATCTGCTTCCGGCTCGTCCTCGTCGTAGTCCTCAAAGTCAAAATCTTCAAGGTCAGTGTTCCCTTTCACGTTCTGCTTCGGTTTTACAAACTTAAAGTAGTAGAACGCCGCGCCGCCACCAAGCAGCACAAAGAGGACTAAGGCAAGTACCGCGCCGGGATTGCCGCCTTTTTCTTTGGGTTCTTCCGGCTGCTCTGTGGGTGTTGGGGTAGGTTCCTTGCCTGTGCAGCCTGTCAGAGTGGTTGCACATACCGGGCAGGACGTATTTACTTTTCCGGCTTCGCATTTCTCCGTACAGTTGCAGACTTCCGGCTTTTTCGTGGCTTCCCCGGTTTCGGTCAGTGCCATAAGGTCGGCTTCGTCCACTTGATTAAGGAAATGTACGGTCTGTTCCCCCTCGGCTGCCCGGTCAATGAGGATATAGAAATAGTTGCCGCTTTTTGTGGTAACAGTGATAAGCTGCTTATTGCCGCCGAAATCGTCTACCAGTGTTGCGTTGCCCTTTGGGGTAAGGGGCGGCGTTTCCGGTTCTTCCACAACAACATTGCTGTCGTTGGTCGCGTCCTCTGTGGGTGGCTCTGCGGCTGTCCCCTGTGCATAGGCAGGGACAGAAAAACCGCCCATAAGGATAAGGGCGGCACAAAGGGCAGTCATGGTCTGTTTGAATTTATTCTTCATCTGCATTGTCCTCCTGTTCTTCGTAGTCTGCGGCTTCATCAGAAGCAGGGGCGGCACTCATGCCGGGGATAGTATCGCCTTTGAGCATGGCATTCAGTTCCTGTGGGGTCATACGCATAGCGCGTACAAGCTGCACGATTTCAAGGTTTTCCGCTTCGGTTTTCTGCGCTTCCAGTCCTTTTAACTTGTTCTGATACTCTGTGATTTTCTCGCGGGTCTTTGCGATTTCCTTATTGATACGGTCAATTTTATTGTTTGCCATAGATCATTTCTCCTTTCTTTTCGGGGGCTGCTTTACCAGTTCATCAGCCCGTAGCCTTTGATACATTGATAGTTGAGGTCGTAGCTTTTAATCTTGCAGGCGTCGCCGGAATTGCCCTCAACGGTATAGACGCGGCTTCCGTCCCTGCCAAGCACAAGCCCCACATGGTCGGCAACGCCGTCTAAATCCCAGTCGAAAAAGATAGCGTCGCCCGGTGCGATATTCTCATAGCCCCGCGCGCCCCATTGCCCCCTTGACTGGAACCAGGGAACGCCCTGCCATTCGCAGCCTGCAAAGCGGGGTTCGCTTTTTCCGGCTTGATTGTAGCACCATGATACAAAACAGGCGCACCATTCCACGCGGCTGTTAAAGCCGTACCAAGACCAGTAAGGGTAGCCGCCCACATTTCCGACTTGCTGTTTTGCAAGCTCCATAAGCTCCGGGTTTCCGGGACGTGTGCCGTTTACAAACTCCACGCCGCTTAAATCCTCGGACGGGCTTCCGTCGGGGGAGCCGCCGCCAAAAATCAACGGTTTGTTGCCCTGTGTCTGTAAGAACACCTTAAACATTTCAAACTGCTGTGGGTTTAGTAGTTCTTCCGCAAGGGAAGCAATCGGCTTGTTTGTCAGCTTCACGTTCAAGATACGGTATTCGTATTCTTCCTCGTTGCCCTCCTCGTCGGTGGTGGTGCGTATCTCGATTTCTTCCGTCAGCGTCAAGGTGTACTGTAAGCCGAACAGCCGCTTTAGCTCTGCCTGTGCGCTCTGCGGGGTGTAGCTCTGTAAAAGGGCAGTCAGATAAGACGCAAGCTCATGTGGGTTATGCCCGATAGTGTCAAGGTCATAACGGTATTCATCATAGCCGGGGTGGGTGCTTTCGATATTGTCAATTTCCTGTTGCAGCTCATTTTCCATTGCAGCATAGCTCTGTTCCGCTGCCACAAGGTCGCTGTCCTCAGACGTGTAGGAAGTCCCTAACACGCTGTTCATGCTGCCGAAAAACATTGCACCGCAGGAGGAAAGCCCTACCGATACCATGATGAACAGAAGCAGCGCAGCGATAGCGATTATCACGCCTGCCGGGTGTCGCCCGGCAAAGGCAGCCGCTTCCTTTGCTGCTGTCTGGGACGCTCCGGCGGCTGCTTTGGCGGTGGCTGTACCGCCTTTCTTTACGGTCTTTGCATACTGGCGTTTGATTTTCTGTTTCTGCATGAACCGGGAAAAGGGATTGCTTGTAAGCTGCGGGTTCTCCTGCAAGGCTTTGTGATACTGGAAGTTCACATTTGCCTTGAACGCTGCCTTTTCTGCCTTTGCGACTTCCCGGTAGGGTTTCAGCTTATGGCTACGGTAGCCCTGTTTTAGTTTCCGCGTCCCGTACCTTGCGCCACGCTCGGCAAGTTCCTCCGATTTGTGCGCGCCCTCCACGCCGGAATTGTCTTTCTCGACGCTGTGGATTTTGTTGTGAACAAAAATACCCGCTTCCTGCGCGGGGCGGGATAACGGGTTATTATGGGGTTTGCCGCCGGGTATGGGCTTTTCCTGTTCTTCAAAGTGCAGGCGCGTCTTTGCCTTTCCGGTGGCTTCCTCAAAGGTGCGCTCTTTTACAAGTTTCTTTTGTTTGGGGAGAGCTGCCTTTGCTTCGTCCAGTTTGTCGGCTGCTTTTTCTGATTTTTTGATATAGGGTTGTAGTTCCGGCATTGCCCGTTCCTCGTCGGTAAACTGCAAGCGGGAAGTGGAAGTACGCAAAACAGCCGCTTCCTGCGCTTTCTTGACTGCCTTTTTGCTTGCCTTTCGGGTATGGGCTGCGTCAAGGTGTTCCATGACGCGCTCTGCGGTAGCGGTGTCCGGCTGTGAAAAGTTGCTGTCTGCTTCCCGGCTGCTGATACGCTCGGCGGTCTGCTGTGTTTCGTTGACTTCTACCGCACCGTCGCGGGTCATTTTCTGTGTGATTTTATCGCGTGGTTTTAATTGTTTGATAGTCCTGCACCTCCAATCCGCGCCCTCGCAAGGGCGCAATATTCTGCATTTAATTCAATCCCGATATAATGACGGTCAAGGCTTTTCGCTGCAAGCCCGGTCGTGCCGCTTCCAAAAAACGGGTCTAAGACAATCCCGCCTTTGGGGCAGCCTGCCAAAATACAGGTTTCTGCTAATTTCGGGGGAAAGGCGGCAAAGTGTGCCCCTTTATAGGGGACGGTGTTAATCAGCCACACGTCCCGCTTGTTCCGCGTGGTCGGCATGAGCGCGTCGTCATAATAGCCGCCGTCCCTCGGTCGGTTTAGCCCCTGTACCTTTCCTTGTCCGGGGATTTCCTGTGTGTATTTGCTGTTGGTGCTGCGCGCTCTGCGATACCGTTCTGCGGTAGTAGGTGCTAAGGGTTCTGCAATGGCGGCAGCGTCATAGTAGTATTTCTTTTCTTTTGAGAGCAGGAAAATATGTTCATAACAGCGGGTCGGGCGGTCTTTGCAGCTTTCCGGCATAGGGTTTTGTTTCTGCCAGATAATATCGCTGCGCAGATACCACCCCTGTTCCCGCAGGGAAAACGCCAGGAGCCAGGGAATACCGATTAAGTCCTTTTGCTTGCAGCCGGTAACGCGGCTGTTCCTTGCAAGTCCCTGTCCGGTGCGCCCCTTTGGGTTTTTCGGGTCAGCATAGCCGCCTTTATTCCCAGTGCCGCAATAGGTGTCTGCAATATTCAGCCATAGCGTACCGTCCTTTCTAAGTACCCGGTAAAGCTCGCCAAAAACAGCGGTCAGCCTGTCAATATACTGTTCCGGCGTGTCCTCCTGCCCGATTTGTGCGTCAAGCCCATAGTCCCGCAGCGCAAAGTAGGGCGGGCTTGTAACGCAGCAATGGACGCTTTCAGAGGGTAACTCCTGCAAAGCACAAAGCGCGTCCCTATTGATAATCACATCTGTTTTCATAGGCTGCTCACTTCCTCCGGCTTCGTCGTCATAATGCGGTAAAGCTCGGTATCTTTCGGGAAATGGTCTACAAAGGGCAGCACCACATTTCCATAAAAGATAAGTCCCTCGCCTGCTTCGGTGTGGGTTACATACTTCATCTGCTGTGGGCTGATATTGAGCTGCTTTGCAAGGATAGCCCGGTCGCCCTGTGCCTGATTGAGCATGAGGACAAAATCAGAGTTTTCAAAGATATTTTCCACCTCGCGGGAAGCAAGCAAGTCCTTAATGTTCTGCGTAATAGCTGTGGGTATCTGTTGTGTGATTAGCGGACAGTTTTTTATCTGTCCCTCCGGGGCTTTCGCCCATTTTCAGCGGTATGTCTGTTCATACCCGGCATAGCATATCTTTTTATCCTGCGGTTTATGCCGCAGACCGAAACGATAGCGGAGCCTCGTGGGGCTGTTATATTCCCGGCTATTGCAAACCGGGGGTCAAGCCCTATGCGTTGCGTGTGTATCAAGTATTACCTTGACACTTCCACTCGGATTAGGATTGCAAAACCTTTCCCGTTTTCTTCTCCGCTGATATTCTTAACCGTTCTTTTCGGCTTCGGTTAAGACGGCATACACAATCCCCATTTGCAAGATTGTAGGGACTGTGCCTGTTTACCTCCCCATTTTCTAAAACGCTTCCAAATCTCCACACTATAAGCGGCGGTCTGTTCCTCTTTCAAGAGCAGATGAAATTCGTCCATATAGTAGCGGGTAGATTTCTTTTCTGCCCGGTTAATGGTAACGCGGTTCCATATCTGGTCTTGCACAATGAGCATACCTAACTTTTTGAGCTGCTTCCCAAGCTGTTTAATGTCAAAGCAGACAAGGCGGTTATTCAGTTCCACATTCGTTCTGTGGTTGAATACGTTAAGGCTGCCGGAAACATACAGCTCCAATGCCGCCGCGATACGGGCAGCTTCCGGCTCCGGCTGTCTTAACAGCTCGTCGTAAAGGTCGCCCAAGATAGGCATTTTTGCCGGGTCGGGGTCTGCAAGGAACGGGCGGTACACATTTCTTACAGCCCTGTCAATGACGGTCTTATCGACAGGCTGCAAACCCTCCTTGCCTCCGATAACAAGCTCGCAAAGGGAAAGGATAAAATCACTTTTCAGCGCAAGGGGGTTGTCGTCCTCGCTGTAATTAAGGTTTATGTCCATAGGGTTTACATACTGGGGCTTGCCGTCAATGCCCCTGCCCGTAGGGGAAAGACGTATCACTTGCCCATTAAGACGCTGCACAAGGGAAAAATACTCGGCTTCCGGGTCGCAGATGATAATGTCGTCGTCGGTAATGAGGAAAGCATTTGTCATTTCCCTTTTTGCCGCAAAAGATTTTCCGCTTCCCGGCGTTCCCAATATAAGCCCGTTGGGATTTTTGAGCTGCTTTCTGTCGCAGAGTATCATGTTGTTAGAAAGGGCGTTCAAGCCATAGTACAGGGCTTGCCCCGTCTGAAAAAGCTCCTGCGTGATAAAGGGAATGAAAATAGCGGTGCTTGATGTGGTAAGCCCCCGTTGTATCGGGATAAGGTTTTCCCCAATCGGCACACTGGATAAAAGCCCTGCTTCCTGCTGATAGTCAAGGCGTGTCAGGCGGCAGTTGTATTTCTGTGCGATACCCGCCGCAGCGAAAATATCATTTTCCAGTTTCCGCTTCGTGTCTGCCATGTTTACCACAAGGAACGTAAGGAGAAACATTCGCTCGTTGCGGCTCTGTAAATCCTGCAACAAATTCTTTGCTTCAT
>ERZ506821.710-NODE-710-length-12911-cov-4.466864_pt1 | contig 12911 bp, 8 predicted proteins | sample MGYA00512912_ERZ506821 | MGnify/ENA metagenome assembly ERZ506821
CTCGAACCGCAAGGCTTCGACCTGATGCCCATGGACGATGTGCCGCAGATTCTCGACGCCGCACAGCACGGCGACGGCTGGGGAATCGTGGCCTGGGAGAACAACGTCGAAGGGTACGTGGTGCCCAACCTCGACGCGCTGATCGACGCGAAGGACCTTGTCGGATTCGCACGCGTCGGTGTGAACGTCGAATTCGACGCATACGTGGCGCAAGGAGCCGATCCAGCCGAAGCGCGCATCGCCACAGCCCATCCGCACGGTCTCGCGCAATGCAAACGATTCATCGCCGAACATCGGCTCTCCACACAGCCGGCCACATCCAACGCGGCGGCCTGCCGGGACCTTATCCCAGGTGAAATCGCCTTCGGTCCCGCCATCTGCGGCGAACTGTACGACATCACCCGCATCGGCACCGCCATCCAGGACTACCAAGGAGCCGCCACCGACTTCCTCGTGCTCGCGCCACGCGCCGAAGTCGCACGGCTGCTCGCCAAACCACGCGCCGAAGCTAACGTCGAATACGAATCGGTATTGACGCTCATCCCGCTCGTCACCGGCCCAGGCGTGCTCGCCAACCTGCTCGACGTGTTCCGTGACGCGGGACTGAACATGACCAGCTTCATCTCACGGCCCATCAAAGGACGCACCGGCACATACAGCTTCATCGTCACCCTCGACGCCGCCCCTTGGGAGGAACGTTTCCGCGACGCGCTTGTGGAAATCGCAGAACATGGCGACTGGGCCAAAACACTCGCCGTCTACCCTCGCAGGGAACGCCCCAACCCGCCCGTCACCTCATGGATGCTGCCGCAAGGCGGCGTACGACTCGACGACAGCCACCTGCCGGACGATTGGCAGAACGACGAAACCGTCAGAAGGGAGCTGATGTGGTGAAGCCACGCATCGCAATCGTAGGACTCGGCCTCATCGGAGGATCACTGGCACGCCGACTCGTCAACGCCGGCTGCGAAGTGACCGCATGGAACCACAACGACCGCCCCTACGCCACCGCCGAAGCCGACGGCATCATCTGCAAACCCACTTTGGCGGCACTCGCCGAAACCAAACCGAACGTGCTCGTACTGTGCAACCCGCTCAAGGCCATGCCCGAAATCCTCGGCGCATTGAAACCATTGATCGACACGGAAACAACCACGCTCACCGACGTGGGCAGCGTCAAAGGCATGGTCCGCGACCAAGTCAAAGCCATTGGTCTTGACGGCTGCTACGTCGGAGCACACCCGATGGCCGGAAACGAACTGTCCGGCTGGGAGGCATCCGACCCGACACTCTATGACGACGCGCTCTGGGCCATCACCGTCGACGAACACACCGAATACCGCCGGTTCCGCGCCGTGGCCGACATGATCGTGAACCGTTGCGGCAACCGGCTCATCGTACTTGACGACGCCACCCATGACCGTTGCGCCGCGCTCATCTCACATATGCCTCACGTCATCGCCACCGCCATGATCAACGAGCTGGTGGCCAACCCGAACCGCAACATCGCGGCCGCGCTCGCAGCCGGGTCCTGGCGTGACATGACGCGCGTGGCGCTGACCGATCCGAACCGCACACGTGCCATGGTGGAGGAGGACGCGGCCAACGTGGAGACCTTGCTACGCAACATGGCCAACCGATTGACGTTGGTGGCCAACGTGCTGCATGACATGGCCGATACCGGCGTGCGCCCCACGGAAGGCGACGTGAAGCAAATGGACCGTTTCTTCACCCAAGGCCAACCGTTCCGCGACTACAAGGCCGCCAGCAGGCAGCCGGAGTACGCCGAACATTGCGCGACGGTCGAACTGTCGATTCCCGAAAACGATTGGCAGCGCACGCTGCTGGAATCCGCCCGCAGAGGCGAGCATATCGTGCGATTCGACGGCGAGCGTACCGCGATCGCGCAGGCGCGTTCCGTGGTCTGACGACTGACGCCATCGCTATGCAAAAGCGCCGCAATCGCAGAAAATCAGTGCGATTGCGGCGCTCTTGTCTTTGCGCGCGGTAGGGGGAGGTATGCGACTACGGACGTGGCCGAGTCATGGAACGTTCCGGCACCGGCTTGATCGTCACGATTTCGTCGGCGGGAATCGTGACACGCTGCTCGGGACGTGAGCCGTTCGCCGCCGCATCGCGCGTCATCTCCAGTTTCTGACCGTCCCACGAACGCACGTGGCCTACGTAATCGCGGAACTTCATACGATGATCGGTAGGATCGACGCCTTCCAAGGTGCGCACCACGATGCGCGCTCCTACTGGAATCTCATTGGGAATAGGCATTGCTGCCTCCTTTCGATGTTCCGCTCCAACTGTCTCACTCGCTCGCCACGGCGTCAAGGACCGGCTGCTTCAACGCGCGGGAGGCGGGGGAGATGCTGGACACCAGACCGACCACAATCGACAGCAGCAGGAACACGAGCAGCTGCAACCACGGAATCGCCAGCGTCTCCAAACCTTCGGACGCGTAGACCGCACGAATCACCACTCCCGCGGCGACGCCGACGACCAAACCCAACACCGTGCCGAACACGGAGATGATCGCCGCTTCGATGCCAAGCATGCCACGCACCTGGCCACGTGACGTGCCGATGGCACGGAGCAGACCAATCTCCTTGGTGCGTTCCGACACGCTCAACGCCAGCGTGTTCACGATGCCGAAAATGGCGATGATGATGGACAAAGCCAGCAACGCGTACAGGACCATGAGCATCTGATCGATCATCGAACTCATCGTGGACTTGTACTCGTCACGATCGAACACGACGATTGTGTAGTATTTCTTGATTGTTTTCTTCAGGGCCTTCTTGACTTGGGCCGTGTCGGCGCCCCGCTTGTCCGTGACGAACGCCTGCATGACGAACATGGTCTGCTTGTTGCCGATCTGCTCGGCCAAATCGTCGTTGACGATCGCGAAATCGCGGTATACGGAATTCGACACGATCGCGCCGATGGTCAGCGTCTTTCCGGTGGTGACCTTCTTCGTCTTGACCAGCGTTTTCGGATCGACGTTCTTGGCGTCGTTCGTGTACTGTTCGATTTCCGAAGCCTTGGCCTGCGCTCCTGCCAAGTCGCCGGATGCGGCCAATTGCTGGGCCTGCGACTGCAATTCCTGCACATGCGCCTGCACCTTGGCCTGGTAATCGGCCTGCGCCTTGGCTGTGGCCTCCTTGTCTACCACGATGTTCTCGGCCGTGGCCTTGACCTTCTGACCCACATGCCATCCACGATCGTCGGCAATGGTCTTGCCGACGAGCAGCTTGCCATCCTTCAACGCGGCAGCGGCATCACCTTCGGTGGTTTCGGCGGCGAAGATCTTGGTGAACAGTTCCGGCTGTGTGGCGAACGTGAACCCGTTGATGGCTTTGCCGTCATATTTCACACCAAGCACCACACGGTTCGACACCACATGATTCACGCCATCGACCTTTTTGATGTCTTTGATGGCCTGGTCGGGAATCTGCCCGGCCGAAGCCGAAGATACGGCGAAATCGGCTTTGAGCCCGGTATCCACCAGCGAATTGACCGAAGCCTTCGCCGACGTGGCCACCACGCCCAGACAGCTGACAATCGCCACTCCCACGAACAGGGCGGCTGCGGTGTTGGACGTGCGACGTTTCGAACGAGAAATGTTACGTTGCGCGAGACGCCCAGTCACGGTGAAGACCTTCGATGGCAGCCAGCCGAGCACCGCGCCCGCGGTGGACACGTATGCCGGTCCCGCCACAATCACGCCGATCACGGCCAGCGCCGCGCCAATACCGAGCGGCCAGCCGACAGCGATACTGTTGAGCGCCTTCCACGGCGTCGGACCGCCGTCACCATCCGCGGCGGCCAAAGCGTAGGTGAAACCCCAGCTCAGGAAGCCCAACAGCACCATGACGGTGCCGAGGATGCCACGTGCGAGGACGGGCTTTTCCGGATTGACGGTTTCGTTCATCGCCTGAATCGGCGGGGCAAGCGCCGCATTTCGCGCCGGCAGGGCCGCACCGATCAACGTCACCACAATGCCGACCACAAGGCCGACGAGCATGTCGGAAACGGTCGGATTGGTGGCGCCGGTCAATGGCATACCCATATTCGCCAAACCGGATGCGATGAGTTTGACCATGCCCCAGCCGAGCCCGATGCCTGCGAGCGAACCTACCAGGCCCAGCAACAGAGCTTGCACGATCACCGTGGAGAACACTTGCAGGGGAGAAGCGCCGATGGAACGCAGCAGCGCATAGCCGCGCATCGACTCGCGCACGATCATGGAGAACGTGTTGGCGATGATGAACGAGCCGACAAACAATGCGATCACCGCGAAAATCAGAATAAGCGGTTGGATGAAGCCGAGCGCGTCCTGCGTGGATTTGGTTGATTCGTCACGGTATTCATCACCGGTGATGGCATGCGCCTTCGCCGATCTCGGCAGCGCCTTGTTGATACGGTCCGCCAGCTGCTGCTGCGCGTTGTCGTCAAGCGGCGTGGTCTTATTGCCGTAGACGCTGATCAACGCAGTCTTGTCCGGATCGTCCGATTGCTTGTTCGCCTGTTCCTTGGCCGTTACGGGATCGATGGCGATGATGATGGCGCCTGCCTGGCTGGCATCGGTGGTGAAGATGCCGCTGACGGTCACCTTATGAGCGCCGTCCGGATAGACGATTTTCGTCTTATCGCCGACCTTCAGACCCGACTGTTCGGCGGCGAAGGAATGAAGGGCGATCTCATCGCCGTTCTTCGGCCACGTGCCGGTCGTGAACTTGGCGGACCGCCACGGCGACGACTTGCCCATGCCTATGGCGAGCGTCGGAGACCCCATGGTGGTCACCGCATCGCCATGCTTGTCGAGCAGCACCACGCCGGACAGCATGTGCACGACGCGTGCCGAGGAAACACCGTCGACCTTGGCTATCGTACCCGCCAGATCGACGTCGACATCGTTGTAGCTTTTCGTCGATCCCATCGACATCGCCGACGAATCTTTTTTCTTCTCCTGCGAACCGCGCACGTACACGTCATGGTCCGCATTGGTGGACATCATCTGTGAAACCTGGTTGTTGAGCATTTCGCGGAAACAGAACGAGCCGACCACGAAACTCACGCCGAGCGCGATGGCCACGATCGACATGATGAAACGGCCGAAATGGCTGCGCGCGTCGCGCAATCCTATGCGAATCATGCCTGCGAGTCCTCCGTCACGGTCGGAACGGCGGTGGAGGCGGCGTACTTGGAAACATCGTCGATGTCGTCGTCGCCGGCGAACACCTCAAGAATCTCGTTGTACGTCGGATGCTGCATGTCGCGGGTGATGTTGCCGTCGGCGAGCACCAGCACACGGTCCGCGAAGGAGGCCGCACGCGGATCGTGGGTGACCATGACGATCGACTGGCCGTAGTCGCGTACCGAATCGCGCAGGAAGCCAAGCACTTCACGGCTGGAACGCGAGTCGAGGTTGCCGGTCGGCTCGTCGGCGAAGATCACGGACGGTCGTGCCATGATGGCGCGGGCGCAGGCCACGCGCTGCTGCTGGCCGCCGGACAGCTGGCTTGGACGGTGCGTGAGCCGCTTCTCCAGACCGACCACCTTGACCACTTGGTTGAACCAGTCGCGGTCGATCGGACGTTTCGCTATCTGCAACGGCAGCAGGATGTTCTCCTCGGCGGACAGCGTCGGCACCAGATTGAACGACTGGAAGATGAAGCCAATCTGCTCGCGGCGCAGGTCCGTCAACTGCTTCTGGTTCATGGAGGAGACCTCGAGTCCCTCCACGATCACCTTGCCGGACGAAGGGGTGTCGAGCCCGGCCATGCAATGCATGAGCGTGGACTTGCCGGAACCGGAAGGGCCCATGATGGCGGTCATTTCACCGCGCTTGAATTCCACATTCACATGATCCAACGCCATCACTTCGTTGTCTTTTGAGCCGTAGACCTTGGTCAGGTCGATGGCGCGGGCCACAATCCCATCATCGGGGTTTTCGGCTGTCGGATGCTGTACGTCATGAATGGAATGACGAGTCATAATACCGCCTGTTCGTAGGATGCCTAATCGTCATCAGTCTATCGGTATGGGGACATAATGGAATCGTGCCATCGCGTGAGATGACATTCGATCGCGCTGCGGAATGGCATTTATACGGTGTCTGCGTGGTGTCTGTTCATTTCAGACGAAGCGGAAGGTGGTTTGCATGTGTTTCGATGATGCGTTGGACGGATTCGACGCCTATCTGAAAGCCAACCGAGGGTTGAGCGCAAACACCCGCAGGGCGTACCGCAGCGATGTCGAGGAATGCTTGGTGGCGTTGCGGAAACAGGGTTGCGTGGATCTGAATGAGGTGACCATCGAGGATTTGCGCCTGTGGATGGCCAAATCGTCCAAAAATCACGCACGCAGCAGCATGGCGCGCAAAACCGTCGCCGTGCGTGGATTCTTCGCATGGGCGTACGACCATGACATGGCGTCCGCCAACCCGGCGGCTTCGTTGCAGACGCCGAAAATCCCCGATACGCTGCCGGCGGTATTGAACGAAACGCAGGCGCAGCAGCTGATGGACCGCGTTGATGAGGACGGCATGGAGGCGCGATCGCAGGAACCGAATATGAAAAAACAGGCGATCGCGCTGCGTGACGCGGCCATGCTGGAACTGCTCTATGCCACCGGCATGCGTGTGGCGGAACTGGTCGGACTCGACGTGGCCGACGTGACATTCGGCAACCGCACGGTGAAAGTGACCGGCAAAGGCGACAAGCAGCGTGTCATGCCATTCGGCGCACCAGCCGACAAGGCCTTGCGCGATTGGCTGGAACATGGCCGTCCCGTACTATGCGGTGACATGTCGGACGACGCGTTCTTTTTGGGATCGCAGGGCGGGCGGATCGGTCAACGTATGGTGCGCAAGGTGGTGCACGACCGGGCACGGGAGGCCGGCGTGCCAGACATCAGTCCGCATGCGTTGCGCCACAGTGCGGCGACCCATATGCTCGACGGGGGAGCGGACCTGCGTGAGGTGCAGGAGATGCTGGGGCATTCCTCGCTGAAGACCACGCAGCGTTACACACACGTGTCCATCGAACAGTTGAAGGCACGATACGGGCAGGCGTTTCCACGGGCGTGACGCGGATTGGCAAAGTACGCTGACAGCGAACGGATATGTCCGCGTCCGTCCATACACACGATGCGGATAAGTTGTTCCGGCGATAAGAGGGAAAACGGATTGTTTTATCAGATGATGAGTTTTGATTTGGCTATTTTGCATGGGCCTCCCTCGGATATGGAGCGGTTGTCCCTCAATCGAGTGATAATGAACCCACCATCAGAACGAAGACGGACGTTGATGCCACGGTATTGACGCCCGCCTTCTTTTTGAGCAGGGTCTTACGGCTCTGGAAATAATGGATAAGGAGAATATGAATTCCATGAAGAAGAAAGCTCTGGCTTTCGCTGCGGCCGCATGCGCATTCGGCATGCTGCTCAGCGGTTGCGGCTCTTCCAACGGTGACTCCACCGCTGACAAGGGTTCCAACGTCATCACCGCATACAATTCCGAACCGCAGAACCCGCTCATCCCGGGCGACTGCAACGAGACCGGCGGCGGCAAGCCGCTCGACCTGCTGTTCGCACGTCTGATTTCCTTCGACGCCAAGGGCAATGCCTCCAACGAAGTGGCGGAGTCCATCAAGTCCAACGATGACGCCACCCAGTACACCATCAAGCTCAAGGATGGTTGGAAGTTCACCGACGGCACCCCGGTGACCGCCGAATCCTTCACCAAGGCATGGAGCTACACGGCCAACGCCAAGAACGCACAGCTCGGCTCCTCCTTCTTCTCCACCATCAAGGGCTACGATGAGCTCCAGGCTGATGGTCTGAAGGGTGACGAGCAGCTCTCCGGCCTCAAGGTCGTGGACGACACCACCTTCACCGTCGACCTGAACCAGTCCGACTCCGTGTTCCCGATCAAGGTCGGCTACCTGGCCTTTGCCCCGCTGCCTGAGTCCTTCTACAAGGATCCGAAGGCCTTCGGCGAGAAGCCGGTCGGCAACGGCCCGTACAAGTTCCAGTCCTGGGACCACGACAACCAGATCGTGCTGGTGAAGAACCCCGACTACAAGGGCAACCGCGTCGCCAAGAACGACGGCGTGACCTTCAAGGTCTACACCAAGGATGAGGCCGCCTACGCCGACATCCAGTCCGGTTCCCTCGACGTGATGGAGTCCGTCCCGGCCTCCGCCACCAAGACCTTCCAGAAGGACTCCACCGTACAGGCCTACAACAAGGCCGGCTCCGTCATCCAGCAGTTCACCATCCCGGCCAAGCTGAAGCACTTCGAAGCCGACACCGAGGAAGGCACCCTGCGTCGCCAGGCCGTCTCCATGGCCATCAACCGCGAGAACATCTGCAAGAAGGTGCTCAACGGCACCGGCACCCCGGCCGCCGACTTCACCTCCCCGCTGACCCCGGGCTACTCCGATTCCCTCAAGGGCTCCGGCAACCTGAAGTACAACGAGAAGAAGGCCAAGGAACTGTGGGCGAAGGCCAACGCCATCAGCCCGTGGACCTCCGATGACAAGTTCACCTTCGCCTACAACGCCGATGGTGGCCACGAAGTCATCTACACCGCCGTGGTCAACTCCATCAACAACGTGCTGGGCGCCGGCGTGGCCGCCACCAACCCGTACCCGACCTTCAACGATTTCCGCACCGCCGTGTCCGACCGTAAGGTGAACGGCGCGTTCCGTAGCGGCTGGCAGCCGGATTACCCGTCCGCCGAAAACTACCTGGTGCAGAACTTCGCCTCCGCCGCTGCCGATGGCAACGGCTCCAACGATGGCGACTACAAGAACCCGGAGTTCGATGCGCTGTGCGACAAGGCCGCTGCCTCCAAGTCCGTCGCAGACGCCAACAAGCTGTACCAGCAGGCACAGGAAGTGCTGCTCAACGACCTGCCGGCCGTTCCGCTGTACTACGCCAATGCCTATGGTGTGGCCTCGACCGGTGTCTCCGGCTTCGAGATGAACTGGCAGAACCTGCCGGTCTACGAGAACATGACCAAGTCCGGCAAGTGAGCCGTTCTCTGATTTTGATTTCGTAGGATCGACATGAAGGAAGGAACGGATTCGAATATCCGTTCCTTCCTTTCCGCGTAATAAACGGGGCTTCCATCGGAGGTCCATGACGGCTGGACATGCGACATCAACAGAAGATGTCCGCGCGTGGGGTATATTTTCAGCTGTCTTTCATGAAACTGCAATATAAAGCATTGTGGTGCAGTATCACTGATACGTAACGGGGCAAGCGCCGGCCGCCCCGGGCCTCATGTCCTATACGCGTGAGCGTAGGGGACGAAGCCGCAAACGGCTGGCGAACGAGTGAGTAATCAAAAGGAGAAACCAATGGGCAAGTATCTTCTGCGACGCATTCTGCAGATGATCCCTGTGGTTCTCGGCACGACGCTTCTGGTGTATGCCCTGGTGTTCGCGTTGCCGGGCGACCCGGTCAAGGCGATGTTCGGCGACAAGCCGGTCAACGAAGCGGTCGCGGCCCAGATCCGTGCCGAATACAATCTGGACAAGCCGTTCATCGTCCAGTATCTGCTGTTCCTGAAGAACGCGCTGACCCTCGACTTCGGCAAGACCTTCTCCGGACAGCTTGTCATCGACGTGATCGGCCGCGCCTTCCCCGTGACCATCAAGCTCGCCCTGATGGCCTTCGTGTTCGAAGCGGTTTTCGGCGTGATCTTCGGTGTGATCTCCGGCCTGAAGAAGGGCAAGTGGTGCGATACCGTCATCCTGATCTTCTCCCTGCTGCTCATCTCCGTGCCGACCTTCGTCACCGGCTTCCTTGGCCAGTACTTCCTTGGCGTCAAATGGAGCATTCTGCCGGTCACCGCAGGCAACGACCCGACCTTCATCGACCTGCTGATGCCGGCCATGGTGCTTGGCTCGGTATCGATGGCGTACATCATCCGTCTGAGCCGTACGGAGATTTCGTCCAACATCGCCCTCGACTATGTGCGCACCGCGCGCGCCAAGGGCATGGACAACAAATCCGTCATGCTGCGCCACGTGCTGCGCAACTCCATGATCCCCGTCGTCACCTATCTGGGCCAGGATCTTGGCGCACTGATGGGCGGCGCGATGATCTCCGAAACCATCTTCAACGTGCATGGCATCGGCTACCTGACCTATCAGAGCATCCTCAAGGGAGAAGGCAACCTGGTGGTGTCCATCGTGACGCTGCTCATGCTGATCTTCGTGGTTTGCAATCTGCTGGTCGACATGCTGTACGCCGCGCTTGATCCGCGAATCCGTTACGCGTGAGTCGAGGGAGGGAACAAGAAATGACCGAAATGAATGAGACCAATCCTTCCACCGTGCTTCCGGGACAGGAACGCTATGTGGCACCGCTCGATGAGACGCCCCTGAAGGCCGTCGACTCGATGGACGAATCCGCACCGGCTTCGAACATGTGGGCCGACGCATGGCGAACCCTGCGTAAGAACCCGCTGTTCATCATCTCCGGACTGCTGATCATCTTCATCGTGTTCGTGGCGCTGTTCCCGAGCGTGTTGACCAAGCAGAACCCGAACTACTGCACGCTCGACAATTCCCTTGAGCCGGCTTCCTCAGGCCATCCGTTCGGCTTCGACCTGCAAGGTTGCGACGTATACTCCCGTGTGGTCTACGGCACCCGCACCTCGCTGAGCGTCGGCGTGTTCGCCACACTGCTGGTGGTGCTGCTCGGAACGCTGATCGGCGCAATCGCCGGCTTCTTCGGAGGATGGGTCGACGCCGTGCTGAGCCGACTGACCGATATCTTCCTCGCGCTGCCGATTCTGCTTGGCGCCATCGTGGTGCTCCAGATGTTCAAAACGAGCAGCTCCATCTGGAAGATCATTCTGGTGATGACGCTGTTCGGCTGGACCTCCGTGGCACGAATCGCGCGAGGTGCTGTGATGGAAGCCAAGAACCTTGAATTCAACACGGCGTCCACCGCTCTGGGATCCACCCCGATCCGCAACCTGTTCCGCCACATCCTGCCGAATTCGCTAGCTCCGATCATCGTGGTCGGCACCACCTCGCTGGCCACCTACATCGTGCTCGAGGCCACGCTGAGCTTCCTGGGCGTCGGCCTGCCCACCACCACGGTCAGCTGGGGCGGAGACATCTCCAACGCGCAGTCCATCCTGCGTACTGACCCGATGGTGCTGTTCTACCCGTCCGCCGCGCTGGCCATCACCGTGCTGGCATTCATCATGATGGGCGACGCCGTCAAGGACGCGCTCGATCCGAAGAGCCGTACGGCCTGAGTGTAAGTGAAGGGATATTCGATGACTGAAATGAATACCGAGAACAACCTCGAGGCCATGCAGCGCGCCCACGGGCCGCTGTTGGAGGTCAAGAACCTCCAGGTCGACTTCACCACCGATGAAGGCAAGGCCGTGCATGCCGTGCGCAACTCGTCCTTCAGCGTGTATCCCGGCCAGTGGGTGGCCATCGTCGGCGAATCCGGTTCCGGCAAATCCACTTCCGCCATGGCCGTGCTTGGCCTGCTTCCGGGAACCGGCCATGTGGTCGGCGGCTCCATCAAGCTTGATGGCCAGGAGATCTCCGGCTTCAAGCAGAAGGATTTCGACAAGCTCCGTGGTAGCAAGATGGGTCTTGTCCCGCAGGATCCGATGAGCAACCTGAACCCGGTGTGGCGCATCGGCACCCAGGTCAAGGAAGCGTTGGTGGCCAACAACATGGACATCGACCACGAAAAGCGTTCCGAATTCGCCAAGGCCCTGGCCGGTGACGAAGTGGAGCTCAAGGGCAATGACGATGAGACCTTCCTTGGTTCCAAGGAACTGCCTGATCTGATCGCCGCGGCCAAGGAGGCTCTTGTCAAGATCGGCAAGAGCGGTGACGAGCTTGACAAGATCATGGCCCGGTTCGCCGAGGAATGGGTTCCGGGATCCGAAACCCGCTGGCGTGTGGCCGATGGCCTGATCAAAGCCGGGGTGAAGGACGATGACGCATGGTACATCGCCAAGAAGTATGTGGTCGGCTCCACCATGGACGACCGCATCGCCGGTCTGCTGTCCGAGGCCGGTCTGCCTGACGCCGCCACCCGTGCCCGCCAGTTCCCGCACGAATTCTCCGGCGGCATGCGTCAGCGTGCGCTGATCGCCATCGGTCTGGCCTGCCGTCCGGAACTGCTCATCGCCGACGAGCCGACCTCCGCGCTTGACGTGACCGTGCAGAAGAAGATCCTCGACCATCTGCACATGCTGACCGATTCCCTGGGAACCGCGGTGCTGTTCATCACCCACGATCTCGGTCTGGCCGCGGAACGCGCCCAGCATATCGTGGTCATGTACAAGGGCCAGGTCGTGGAATCCGGTCCTTCACTGGAAGTGCTGCAGCATCCGCAGCATCCGTACACCAAGCGTTTGGTCGCCGCTGCGCCGTCCTTGGCATCGCAGCGCATCATCTCCGTCAAGGAACATGGCGGCGACGCCACCGCGGTCATGGAGCACGCGGTGAACGAGGATTCCCTGAAGAAGGGCGAAGCCATCATCACGGTGGATCACCTGACCAAGGAATTCAAACTGCCGCGCAAGAAGGAGATGTTCAAGGCGGTCGACGATGTGAGCTTCTCCATCAAGAAGGGCACCACATTGGCCATCGTCGGCGAATCCGGTTCCGGCAAATCCACCGTGGCCAACATGGTGCTGAAACTGCTTGAGCCGACCGCCGGCACCGTCACCTACGACGGCAAAGACGTCTCCGGATTCAAGGGCAAGGAGTTGCTTGACTTCCGACGTCATGTGCAGCCGGTGTTCCAGAACCCGTACGGATCGCTCGACCCCATGTACTCCATCTACCGGTCCATCGAGGAGCCGCTGCGCATCCACGGCATCGGAGACAAGAAGAGCCGTGCCA
>ERZ506821.735-NODE-735-length-12537-cov-5.102948_pt1 | contig 12537 bp, 9 predicted proteins | sample MGYA00512912_ERZ506821 | MGnify/ENA metagenome assembly ERZ506821
TTATTCCTGCAAGTATAAAAGAATATACAATTAAACCTTATGATTGTGATGAAGTGAAAGTATTAAAGGCATATGTAAGAAATTAAAAAAGTGACAACCTAGATGGTTGTCTCTTTTGTTGTATGATAAATTAAACGTCATATATATGAATCGATTGAATACAATCTGCTCCTTTATCATTCCAGTCAATATCATTTTCATCTTCAAACCAGAACCACATTTCTCAATTACTTTAAGAAACCACTGATGTTAGCACTTAAGACACTAGTATCATTCTAGCACAAAAGAAAAAAGGATAAAACTATCCTTTTAGTTGATCAATTTCTTCTTGTGTCAAAGCTCTAAATTCACCTAATGGTAAATCTCCTAATTTCAGTGGTCCAAACTCAATGCGCTGAAGATAGGTAACGGTGCAGCCAGCTTTTTCAAACATACGTTTTACTTGGTGAAACTTACCTTCATGAATCGTTAGATACGCTTTATTTGTATCTAAGATTTCAAGCTTAGATGGAGCTGATGTAAATTCTTCAAATTCCATTGGAGAATCAAAGAAATCTATGGCATTTTCTGGTAGAGTTCCATCAAATTCGACATAGTATTTTTTATCAACATGTTTTTTTGGTGATAATACTTCATGTGTTAGCTTACCATCATTACTAATGAGTAGAAGTCCTTCTGTATCTACATCCAATCTTCCAACTGGATATAGATCGTGTCTTTGACTTTGAATAAGCTCCATTACCGTTGGATACATTGCATCTTCGGTTGCACTTACATAGTCTTGTGGTTTGTTTAACATGTAGTATTCAAATTCCACATAGCTTACAGGTTCATCATCCACACAAACACGATCATCATCCTTAACGTTATAGTCGGCTTTTTTTACCGTTTCATCATTGATAGTAACCCACCCGTTTTTGATTAGTTTTTTTACATCATTTCGTGTGCCAAATCCCATATGAGATAAGTATTTGTCAAGTCTCATTGATAACGCCATCCTTTCGCATATTTATTTTTTAAGGATCCCTTCGAAAGCTTTGCAAAGCCTAAAGGGAAGTTATTTACACAAACAAGCGTCCATCCTGATGTTTTGGAATCTAAATCCTTTACATCTAGAGTTTCGCCTTTTAAATATTTAATAACACGCTCATCTTCAATTGTGAAGTTTAATACATTTTTAAATTGTTCAGGACAAAGGGCAAGGGCAAGGCTTTGAGCTGGTTCAAAATGTTTACCTTTTAATTGACCTAATAATAAGCCTGATCTAAGTACGCGATAGCCTTTGTAGGCTTGAAAATCTGTATTTAACCAAATAACCTTGTCTTTTTTGACTTTGATTGTGCCTTTATTTAATTTAACCAATCTTAAAAAATCAGTAACACAATCATCTAATGTATCGCTTGGCTCTAGTTTTATCTTTTTATATTTAGATTCTCCATCCTTTGAAAGTAAAGCCACAAAATGACCTTCTCCTTTAATTTTATGAGGATATAGGCGTACACACTCTTCCATATTTATACCTGGTTTCATGCCCTCTACCTTTTCGATTGGCATGAGGTGCAAATCCGGATGCTGATCTAATACAGCTTGAATGACCTCTTCATTTTCATGAATCGAAAAAGTACATGTAGAATATACAATAGATCCACCTGGCTTCAACATGGATACAGCTACATTTAAAATATTCTTTTGAATTGGAGGATAGAATGTATCATCCTTTTCAATCCAGCTTTTAATTAAATCGGGTTCTTTACGAAACATTCCCTCACCACTGCAGGGGGCATCCACTAAAATCTTATCAAATGTTTCAGGATAGTACTTTTCCATACTTGTTAAATCTTCACTGGTTACCCAGGCATTGTCACAACCAAATAATTCAATGTTCTTTAGAAGCCCCTGACATCTTGAAGAACTAATATCATTGGATATTAATAATCCTGTATGATTGAGCTTTGTAGCAAGCTTTGTGCTCTTTCCACCAGGAGCGGCACACGTATCTAATACAGTATCATTCTTGGCTACAGGGAGAATTTGTGCTGGAAGCATAGCGCTTGGTTCTTGAAGATAATAAAGTCCTGCATAATAGTAGGGATGTTTACTAGGTTTATCTTGACTAGAATAATAGAAGCCGTCTGTAGTCCATGGGATGGGCTCAAGCTTAAAGGGTGAAATCTTTAAGAATTCTTCAACTGGAATCTTAAGTGTATTCACTCTTAAACCGTAGTATCTTTCATGATCAAAGCTATTTAAATAATCTTCATATTCATCTTGAAGAAGTGCCTTCATTTGTTCTTTAAATTTAACTGGTAATTCCATTATAAATCAAATGCCTTTCCTAATGTTTGAACGGCACGAACCTTGTCTTTTTTTTCAATAGTTAGTGAAATGGAAATCTCACTTGATGTGATCATATAATATTTAATGTTGTTTTCACTTAAGATATTTAATACTTTACTCGCAATACCAGAATGCGTAGAAATTCCAAGTCCAACTAAAGATAATTTGATATATCCAAGCATTTGATGTATTGGATATTCCTTTGAGGCATGCTCCATAATTTGATTACTCTGTTCTTCAGAACAGTATAATGTAAAGTTGGCAAGTCCTTCATCGTCTAATTGTTGTGAAATGGTGTCTAGGTTGATATTTAAATCGGAAATCATTTTAAATAGCTTTCCTAAATAAACTCCATCATTCGGTAAGTGCATAAAGCGCATGATCGCATAGTCGTCTTTTACACTTAAGCCTGTAATTGGCATATCTTCTAATTCTTTATGCATAATCCAAGTTCCTTTCTCTAAATCTGTTTCCAAAGCTTTTCCTAAGAAAAGGGGAACGTTATATTTACTCGCAAGCTCAACGCTTCGTGTTTCTAATACTCCAGCTCCAAGACATGCCATTTGCATCATTTCTTCATAAGAAATCGATTTTAATTTTTTAGCACGTGTATATAGGCGTGGGTCAATCGTATAAACACCCGCAACATCAGTAAAGATATGGCATTGATAGCCTAATTTTGCGGCAATCGCAACGGCTGTTGTGTCACTTCCACCACGTCCTAAGGTTGTAATGTCTCCATATTCAGTAGCCCCTTGAAAACCAGCGACAACGACTACTTTTCCCTGATCTAAATGGGATTGAATCGTTGTTGTATCAATATCTTTGATCAAGGCACGCGAATGATGTTTACTCGTAAGAAAACCAGCTTGATATCCGGTTAAGCTAATCGCATCCACTCCAATTGAATTCATTGCAATTGCAAGGAGTGTGATGGTTTGTTGCTCACCCGTAGATAATAGGGAATCCAATTCTCTTTTATTTGGATTGTTTGTGACACTATGAGCCAGCTCAATTAATTTATTTGTGGTTTTTCCCATGGCACTCGCAACAATGACTAGATTATGACCCTTTTCCTTCATTGCCTTCGCATGCTGGGCAATGGCCTGAATCTGTTCAATTGTTCCAACGCTGGTTCCACCATATTTTTCAACTATATTCATAATTAATCTCTCCAACTCCAACATTTTAACATAATAAAAGCTGTCTTAGACAGCTTTTATTCCATTAATATATACATTTTTGATTGTGTTAGTCAAATCCAACAAGCTTTTTGTACAGATAATAAAGTCTGCATCTTTTCCAACTTTAATCGAACCTACACGATTATCTAAATGTAAGATTTTAGCTGGATTGATTGTGATGGCTTTAATGGCTTCATTTTCTGGAAGTCCTGCTTTATGGGCAAGAGCCGCATTTAATGGCAGATATTGTTGGGGATTAAATGGGGAATCGGTTGTGATCGCAAATAAGATGCCCTTTTCATACATTTTATTTGGCGTTCCAAATGAATCGTTGGCACATTCAAATTTATCCTTGTGGCAAAGACTTGGTCCACAAATACATGGAAAACCACTTTCTTTAATCTGGTCTAAGATTACTTGTGAGTCTGTCGCATGATCTAAGGTGATTTCAATATCATATTCCTTTGCGATACGAATCGCTGTTAACATATCATCTGCTCTATGGGCATGACATTTTAATGGGATTTCTTTTTTTATGACAGGAATCATAGCCTCTAGCTTTTGATCATAGTCTACGTCTTTACCGGATTCTTTTTTAGTAAGGTATTCCTTTGTCTTCTCTAAAGTTTCTCTTAGAAGAGCACTGATCTGCATACGCGTATCGATGCTCTTTCCTTTGTAGCAATTCTTTGGGTTTTCTCCAAAGGCTGCCTTCATTGCGATCGGATTTTGAATGGTCATTTCATCAATACAATTTCCTTTGGTCTTATACGCAAAGAAAGTTCCACCAATGACATTGGCACTTCCAGGTCCAGCAGCAACAGTAGTTACTCCGCTTTTTAATGCTTCTTCAATCGTTTCATCCATAGGATTGCATCCATCAATTCCACGAATATTTGGCGTTACAGGATCCGTGACTTCATTGCCGTCTTCACCTTCAAATCCAATAGAAGAACAAACCATACCTAAATGAGAATGGGCATCGATTAGTCCTGGAAATACATAGAGTCCTGAAAGATCTTGAACATCTTCACCAACAGTTGCAGTTAAATCTTTTCCTACTTCAGTAAAAATACCTTTATCGATTCTAAAATCACCAACGAATGGATCTTGTTCCATTGTATAAATAGTTGCGTTTTTAAAAAGCATTAAGCTGCCTTCCTTCCATCTACATAAACGGATTTAATTTCATTTTGTGTATCTAAAATATTCTTTGTACAAATAATAAAGTCTGCATCTTTTCCTACTTTAATAGATCCAACACGATTATCTAGATGTAAGATTTTAGCTGGATTGATTGTGATGGCTTTAATAGCTTCATATTCATCCATACCATTCTTTGCGGCAAGAGCAGCACATAAAGATAGGTATTGTTCAGGAATAACAGGCGAGTCTGTTGTGATAGAAACTAAGATTCCGGCTTTGTTTAATACGCCAGGCGTTTTAAAGGATTTGGATTTTAATTCGAATTTTGTTTTATGACCAAAACTAGGTCCACAAATACATGGGAATCCACTTTCTTTGATTTGTTCTACAATGCATCTTGCATCTGTCGCATGATCCAATGTGACTTCAATATCATATTCTTTTGCGATACGAATCACAGTTAAAATATCATCAGCTCTATGTGCATGGCACTTTAATGGAAGCTCTCTTTTCACAACTGGAATCATAGCCTCTAGCTTTTGGTCATAAGCTACATCTTTACCCGCTTCTTTTTTCTCCATGTATTCTTTAGTCTTCTCTAAAGTTTCTCTTAATAAGGCACTGATCTGCATACGCGTATCAATTTTCTTTCCCTGATAACAACGCTTAGGGTTTTCTCCAAAAGCTGCCTTCATGGCAATTGGATTTTCGATGGCCATTTCATCAATGCAGTTACCCTTTGTCTTATACGCAAAGAAAGTACCACCAAGTACATTGGCACTACCAGGTCCAGCAGCTACGGTTGTAACTCCACCTTTTAATGCCAATTCAACAGTTTCATCCATTGGATTACATCCATCGATTCCACGCATATTTGGTGTGATAGGATCTGTGATTTCGTTCACGTCATCTCCTTCAAAGCGAATGGCTGTTTCTTCCATACCTAAATGGCAGTGACTTTCAACCAAACCTGGGAATACATATAGACCATTTAAATCTTGAATGTCTTCACCTTCATCTGGCGTTAGATTCTTTCCTACTTGTGTAAATACACCCTTATCAATTTTAAAATCACCAACGAATGGTTCTTGCTCCATAGTATAAATGGTTGCGTTTTTAAATAACATTTATATCACCTCTAGAGACTATTGTATCACGGTATGAAAAATATTACATACTAAATGTAATATTTTGTAAACAAAACTCAATTGTCTTTCATCTGCTTATTTAATATAATGGATTCTAGGTGATTTTATGGCAAAAAAGAGAAGGAAAGTAAATACGAAGCGCATCGCAATCCTTGTTTTGATACCTATTGTTTGTGTGGGTTTATTGATTGCGAATATGACAAATATTCGTTTGAGTATCAAAGGATATGATAGGGCTGCCAAAAAGATCGTTTTAAAATTAGATAGTGAAGAAATTCATGATATTTTGAATTGTGATCATGTGATCGACATTGCGAAGTGGGATAAAGTAAAGAATAATTCGCATTATGTGTTGTATGACAAGTATTATCGAATGACAAAATATAAGACTTCCAAGGTTGTATATTTTGTGGATGCTTATTATGAGCGAATGGAAGATTTGAATTATTTAGGCTATACAACGAATTTCCTATTTAAAAATTCAGATTTATATACCATTAATACTTTGGATACTTTGATATCTTCAAATATTCCTTATGAAAAGACAAAGAAATATTTAGCTGTCAAAGGAGCACAAATTTGTGACATTAAAGATTATGTAGATTCCGAACTAAGTCCATTAAAGGCGGTCTTAAAAGTTTCATATCCTGGCATTGACTCAAGTAAGCGAAATAGTCGTACATATACAATATTAAGTCCAGAAGATACATTGGCCTTAATTAAAAATGGCTTTAGTGTAGGAAGTGATTATGAGCCGAGTGACTTAAGAAAGGTAAATATTCCTTATGAGAGTGAAGCTGGAAAATTAAGAGATGAGGCAGCTACGGCATTAGAAAAAATGTATAAGGATGGTTTAAAAGAAGGATACGATATCGTAATTAAGAGTTCATATCGTTCGTATGAAAAACAAAAGGCGGTTTACGATGAATATTTTGCGACACATGATGCAGATTATGCGACAAACCTAGTTGCTGTTCCTGGATCAAGTGAGCGTCAATGCGGGTTAAGTGTAGATTTAACGAGTCAAGGTGTGATGGACGGAATTTATGGTACATTTGGAGAAACTCCAGATTATGAATGGGTTAAGAAAAATGCATATAAATATGGTTTCATTTTACGCTTCCCAGAAAATGCAAGTGATAAAACGGGAGCTACAAATGAGCCATGGCACTTTAGGTATGTTGGAAAGAAAGTCGCAAAAGAAATCTATGATAAGGATTGGGTCTTAGAGGATTATATTCAGCATCATGGATTTACATATAATATGCGTTTGAATTGACGAATATAAAGGAATTAGTTTAAACTAACTTTGGTGATGATTATGTGGTTAGGATTACTAATTCCTTTTTTTGGTACAACATTAGGTTCAGCTTGTGTATACTTTTTGAAAAATAAAAACAATGAATTACTATCCCGGTGCTTTTCGGGAATAGCTTCAGGCGTCATGGTCGCTGCTAGTATATGGTCTTTATTGATGCCGGCAATGGAACAGGAAAAGAATATCTTGATCATTGTACTGGGGATATTCTTAGGGGCTTTATTACTTCTTTTCTTAGATTGTATTATCCCTCACATTCATCCTGGAACGAATGATGAGGAGGGAAAGGATTCGCATTTAAAGAAAACCACAAAGTTAGTCTTTGCGGTAACTTTACATAATATTCCAGAAGGTATGGCCGTTGGGGTAGTCTTGGCACAAGCGATTCAAACTGGAAATTATTTTTCAGCTTTAGCACTATCCATTGGGATTGCGATTCAAAACTTTCCTGAAGGAGCCATTCTTTCTTTACCATTAAAGAGTAATGGCTTTTCAAAAAATAAAGCATTCTTGATTGGTGCATTATCTGGTATTGTAGAACCTATATTCGGATATATTACCATTCTGTTTTCGAATTGGATCTTACAAGGTTTACCTTTGTGTTTAAGTTTTGCGGCAGGTGCCATGTTGTTTGTGGTGATTGAAGAACTTGTTCCTGAAATGGCTCAAGGAAAACATTCCAATCTTCCTACACTTTTTTTCTTGTTAGGATTTTGTATCATGATGATGCTAGATGTACTTTTAGGATAGGGTTTCATTTTTTTCAGAAAAGAGTTAAAATTATTTTACATTATGTGGAAGACCAATCGGAATTCTGCATTTTCTTTTGGAAAGGGTGGGGTCATGGAAAGCACAGATTTATTAAAGGGAAGTATATGGAAGTCGATATTGATTTTTTCTTTGCCATTACTTGTAGGAAATTTATTTCAACAATTATATAATACAGTTGATTCTTATGTGGTAGGAAACTTTGTTAGTTCGCACGCGCTTGCGGCCGTAGGACAATCCACTTCCATTATTAATATGTTGGTTGGATTTTTCATGGGATTATCGACTGGAGCCGGTGTTGTGATTGCACAATATTTTGGAGCAAAAGAAATAAAAAAGATGCAAGATTCGATTCATACATCGCTAGCTCTAACATTAGTTTTATGTGTGTTATTTACTTTTTTAGGAATTATTTTGGCTAGACCTATTTTAGACATGATTGGTTCACCTAGAGAAGTTTTACCTTTAGCTGTTACGTATCTACAAATCTATTTTGCAGGAGTAAGCTTTGCGCTAATCTACAATATGGGAGCCGGTATTTTAAGAGCTTTAGGTGATAGTAAAAATCCATTGATTTATTTAGTTGTATCCAGTTTAGTAAACATTGTGTTAGATTTTATATTTGTGATTTACTTTGACTTAGGAGTTGCTGGTGTTGGCATTGCGACTACTCTAGCTCAGCTAGTTTCTGCCATTTTAGTCATGCATGAATTGATGCATACGGATAAGGATTATAAGGTATATATTTCCAAGATTCGTTTTTGTAAGCCAATCCTTTCACGAATTATTTCGATTGGAATTCCAGCGGCTCTACAAAACAGTATTGTTTCCTTTTCCAATGTCATTGTACAATCGTATATTTCTAGATTTGGATCGGCTGCCGTTGCAGGCTATAGTACAACGACAAAGCTAGATGGATTCTTGCAGCTTCCAATTCAAAGCTTCTCAATGGCCATCACAACATTCGTAGGTCAAAACTATGGGGCACAAAACTATAAGCGTGTAAGAAAAGGCTTGTATACCACACTTATTATGTGTGAAGTGATTATTGTATTAGGAGCTTTCTTGATTTATACAAATGGAGACCTCTTAGTTGGACTGTTCTCACAGGATAAAGATGTGATTGTAGCAGGTGTCACTATGATTTCTGTTTTTGCGCCAGGCTATATCTTCCTTCCCTTATCCCACATTACGGCAGGTGCATTAAGAGGGGTAGGCTTATCGAAGGTTCCAATGTATTCGATGATTTTATGTTTCGTTATTTTAAGACAAGTCTATTTGTTTGTGGCAACACAATTTAGTTCAGAATTAATTACCGTATTTTTAGGATGGCCATTGACATGGATTGTGAATGCAGCATTATTAATGGGCTATTATCATATATATTCAAAGAAATTAGTAAGAGGCGAGATATATTAATATCCCGCCTTTTTTCTTTGTTTTGAATTAGGAATATTTAATTCCTTACGATATTTAGATATGGTTCTTCTTGAAGCATACAATTCCATATCTTCAAGTTCCTTTACAATTTGTTCATCCTGTAGAGGATTTTCTTTATCTTCTGCCATAATTAATAATTGAATAGCCTTTTGAATCGAGTCCTTACTGCTTCCATTATGTGTTTTTGAAACAAATAGATCTTTAACAGGGTAGATTTGATTATTGAATTCATAATATTTATCACTGAGTGTTCTAGAAACTGTGGAAATGGAGTATCCAGATTCTTGAGCAATTTCTTTAAGTGTACATTCTCTTAAATCATCTTGAAATAGAAAGTAATTCTTTTGATGGGTAATCAAAATATTGGCGAGTAAAAGAATGGTCTTATTTCTACGGTTTAAACTATCAATATAGAATTTCGCTTCATTTAAATATTTCTTTGCCTCGTTCGATAATTTTACTTCTTCACAATGAAGTGACAGATTTCCCATTTCTTTAGGGATGATCTTTAATTGATCTTCAATAATCTCGATTGTGAATTCAGGTAATGCGAGATTTGTCGTGCTTTCTGTTGCATATTCACTACATGGAAAAGGATTGCACTCTTGCATGTGGGCTAATTCATCAAATACAGATTCATAAGGTATATCTAAGGATTCAGAAATCGTATAGAAATCTTTTTCTTCAAGTTCCTTTGAATAATCCTTTAATATTGTATATGCGATGATATATTCTTTTTCTTTTAGTTGTATCATTAAAGAATCAACACTGTTTTTGGCAGCAACTCCAAGGGGCTCAAAGGCTTGAATTAAATTTAATGTATCTATAAATTCTTCTTTTGTACATTTTAAATCGTTTAGAACTATATCTAAGTCATAGTTAAAGAATCCATGACTATCTAAGGATTCAATAATATAATCGGCAATGGTTTCATTATGCTTTTGTTTTGTAGTGTGTAGCTGTAGATATAACTCATTCTTTAGGCTTGGTTTATCTGAAATACCCGCTTCTAAATATTGTTGGATATCTTGGCTAGGGGTGTATTCTAGAAAAGGATTATTTTGGCTGACAGTATATAAAAGGTCGGATAAAGTCTGTCTATCTTTACTTAATATTTCAAGATGCGACTTTAAACCTGTTGTCATATGGAATGTCTGTTTATAGGTATGTGTATATATCAAGTCTTGTTTCATATATATATGTTAGCACATAATGTGGTATAATAATCTAAAAAAGTGGAGGGTAACATGATAGAAAAAATATTGGCATATATTTTGGCTTGCTGTAATAATAATGAATTTGACCAAACAACAGTTGCCTTAATAAGTGAAAACTTAAAGATCAGTCGATCACAGATATCGGTTGTTTTAAATAAATTAGTGAAAGAAAATAAGCTTGTTCGTATTGAATCTAAGCCTTTTTGTTTCATTTCCGTTGATTATTTAAAAGAAAAGGGAATTCCCTATAAAGATAATGTATATACAAGTATCAATGAATTGATGTCAAACCAGGAAAAGAAGGATTTTGAAAAACTAGTAGGTATGAATCATTCATTGGCTCAAACAGTTAAACAATGTAAGGCTACGATTTCATACCCGCCTAATGGTCTGCCAATGTTACTTTATGGTCCTACTGGAACAGGTAAATCTTTGATTGCGAAGCTTACGTATGAGTGGGCTAGAAATCAAGGTGTAATTGCGAAGGATGGACAATTTATACAGGTAAACTGTAGTGAATATGCGAATAACCCAGAATTATTAACGGCAAATCTATTTGGACATGTCAAAGGTGCCTTTACAGGTGCTGAAAAAGACAATGAAGGATTGATTGCGCTAGCTGATAATGGTGTCTTGTTTTTGGATGAGGTGCATGAATTAAAGGCGGAGTGTCAGGAAAAATTATTTTTATTCATGGATCAAGGTATTTATCATCGTGTGGGAGATAATGAAAAGTGGTATAAGTCCAATGTTCGGATTGTATTTGCGACAACAGAAAATCCGGATAAGGTTTTATTAAAAACATTGATGCGACGTATTCCTATGATTATTACGATTCCAAGTCTTGAACAAAGAGGCACGCAAGAGCGTATTGAGTTGTTGCATGATATTTTTAGTCAAGAAGAAAAACGCTTGAATTGTCAGATCAAAATGAGCAGTAAGGTATATAATGCGTTGTTGCAAAGTAAGATGCCAGGAAACATTGGTCAATTAAAGAGTAGTGTTCAATCTTGTTGTATCAATTCCTTATTCGATAAGGTTAATGATGATTTAGTGATTCATTTGGATAGCTTGCCTCAGGATTTGTTGCAGCAAGTGTATGCCAATCAAAAAACTGTTCTAGATGACGATGAATATATTTATGTAGATGATTTACAAGGATACTATAATGGACAAAAAGAAATCTTACAGTTAAATGAGAGTGTGTTGGCTTGTTACAGACAGTACAAGGAAGAACATATGAATTTGTCGGATTTTATGGCTAAAGAGAAGAATTATGTTCAGAAATATTTTGATAATTTAATTTTTAGAAAGAAAGAATCTAGTCAAGTAGATTATTATAATCGGGGTGTGCAGCATATCTTTAATTTGATTGAATCTCGATATGGCTTAAAAATCACAAACAATGAAACGTTATCGATTGCTTCTTATTTAGACGAAATTCATCATGAGTATCATGATTTAAGAAGTTGGTTTATAAAGCATGAAGAAGAATGTGATGATTTATACCAGTTGCTTCAGGAAGAATTCTTTAGAGCTACTAATGTATCTTTAGAAATCTGTACATATTTAAAGTCTTATCTGGAAATAGATATGTATTCCATTATTATTTGTACATTTATCTTCTATGTATATAATGTACAAAAAGATTCTAGGCTTTCTCAAAAAGCAGCTGTTGTACTTTCACATGGCTTTTCTACGGCTTCTAGTATTGCAGATGCAGCCAATCGTTTCTTAGGCCAATATATTTTTGATGCCTTAGATATGCCACTATATATTGATACGGCTACAATGATTGAAAAGCTGAATCGTTATTTGGATCGTATTGGCAAGGTAAAAGAACTATATTTATTGGTGGATATGGGAAGCTTAGAAGATATTTATAAGGGTCTGCACATTGAAAATGCCAATATTGGAATTATTAATAATGTCAGTACACCAATCGCATTAGAGATTGGAAATGGCATTCGTAACAATAT
>ERZ506821.737-NODE-737-length-12471-cov-8.731314_pt1 | contig 12471 bp, 7 predicted proteins | sample MGYA00512912_ERZ506821 | MGnify/ENA metagenome assembly ERZ506821
ATTCGTGCCATTTGCGGCATACAGCTGCACATTGGCACCATTCAAGGTAGAAGCACCCGAAACATCAAGGACTTTGTTTTCCGCGAGCGCCGACTGGAACGTGTATGAGCCATCGGAGTTTTTGATGGCGATCCACTTCTGGGCGTATGTGCCGTTCGAGGCATATTGCTGCGCGTTGGCACCGTTGGCAGTGCTCGCACCATAAACGTCCAGAGCTTTGTCTGAATTCGCACTGGTTAGTGTCACATAACCGTTGTCATCGTGCGATACTCTCCATCTTTGAGCATTCGTGCCATTCCCAGTCCAAAGTTGCACATTGGCGCAGTCCGAACGGGATGCACCATATACGTCCATCTTCATGTTCGTCTTTAGCTTTGAACCGAAAGAATACGTGCCATCAGGCAAATCCTGCCTATGCTTTGCCGCCTGCTCATTCAAACGGTCGCGCATGGTTTTAGACTTCTCGATGATCCATTGCTGGGCAGCGGTATCATTTGGCGAATACAGCTGCAATGCGACGTTGGACGAATAATTCGTGCCCGGTACATCAATAGCTTTATTCGCGTTCACTGACATCAATGAGATTTTCCCATCGCCATAGTTGCGAACAGTCCATTGTTGAGCAACCGTACCGTTACTGTCATATTGCTGTAGAACCGCACCATTGGACGCAGAAGCGCCATAAACATCCAGTACCTTGCCGGAATTCACATTGACAATGTTGTAGGTTCCATTGCCAATCTGCTGGAAACGGAATTTCTGTGCGTTCGTTCCATTAGCCGCATACAGCTGAATTCTAGCGCTGTTTGCGGTAGAAGCTCCTGGCACATCAAATACAAGATTGGATTTCCCTGCGGATTTGATGTTCACCGCAGCATTTACCGGTACACTAACTTCGCTAGAGGAAACAACGAATCGTTGAGCCTGAGTACCGTTTGGCGCATAAAGACGAATCGCAGTACCGTTAGAGGTGTTGCCACCGCTCAAATCAAGCACCCAATTACCCAAAGCCGACTGCAGATAATATCCCGCACCGGAATCACGAATGAACCACCGCTGTGCATTCGTTCCATTAATTGCATACTGTTGCACCACAGAATTATTACCCGCTGCCGCTCCTCGAACATCCAAGGCTTTATCGGAATTCACATTGGTAATCACATAGCTGCCATCGGACTGCTTAGAGAATTTAAATTGCTGCGCTTTAGAGCCATTACCAGAATATAGCTGAATAGCTATGGAATCAGACGCGTTGGCTCCTGGAATATCCACGCTGGAAGACACCTTGAAACGTACATTGATGAAATAATTACCATCAGGAACACTCACCACAGGCATCTTGCGCACATCAATGACGGACGAGTCCTGGGCATAATTCTTGCTGCCAAAAGCATTCATGTCCACGGAACCACTGATACCGTTGATACGGCCGGAACTGGTGTATTGCCAGCCGCGGTCGTTGGTGCCAAAGGCGTTGTATCCCATTTGAGCACCATACTGGGCCACCCAACGGGTCTTTGCGTAGATGTTCGAATTGTTCAACGGGCCTTGCAGGTAGCTCGTATACGAATACACACCGAGATTCTTGTATCCGGCGGACTGCAGTGCGCCATACCAGGCGTCGGCCATACCGCTATAAACATTCGGATTGGTCGGCGGGGTATGACCAGCCCACGTCCACTTTTCAAGGTCGTAATACACAGGGTATTTCAGATCGTTCGGGCTCACGCCCATCTGGCGGAGTTTGGCAGCCACATCATTGCCTTCCGCACGTGCGCAGTTCGCATCGTATGCATACGAATACCAGTAGATGCCAAAAGGAATACCAAGACGTTTGCATTCGTTGATGTTACGTTGCGCTTTGGCATCGGCATAGTTGCCCCAGCCATAGCCCAAACGAATGATTGCGCCTTCCACGCCGTCGGCTTTCGCCTTGGCCCAATCGACGTCACCCTGCCATGAGGAAACATCAATCACGCCCTTGGCCTGTTGAACGAACAGGTTGTTCCTATAATCGAAAAACGCCTTTGTTCCGTTGTAGGTTCCCCAGTGTGCTCCGTATTCGTTGCTCTCGAATTTAGTGAGCCGGACAGTCGAGCCACCCTTCAAGGACGACTGCTCCGCAGACTGTTTCACAGGTTGTTCCACAGCATCTTTCACATCCGAGGCACTCACCGGAATGAATGATTCGCCATCCGTTTTGGCCAGTGGATCAGGTTGCTGCGATTGCGTGCCGACCAGCTGAGCGTCCGTCACGGTTTCGCCGGTCTCAATGTTCTGTACATCACCTTCCGGCGTAACCGCAAGGTTCTCCGAAACCACAGTGGAATCGTCCGAAATGTTTTCGCTTACCGTTTCCGGCAGCGTCGCGTTCGGATTGTCCGGCATGCTGTTTGACGAATTCTGCGCATCATCCACAGTTGCGGCAAAAGAACTTGGCGTATCCTCAATCGCAATATCCTGCATGGCGTAAGCCGGCACCACGGCAACGGAAACCGTCATTGCAACCACGGAAGCGGTGGTCGCAATCTTCATCAAGCTTTTCGGCGATATCATCGTCAGCCTCTCTCACAAAACGCATTTTCACTCGTTGACGCAATTGCACACGCAAAACTTAAGTGTATTCTGAGATGTCCCCACTTAAAATAAAGCAGCTGGATTCCGGACCAAACTTCACATTTACCGAATATGCCACAACATGAAGTGCTGGCATTCGGAAGTGGAACGGGTAACATACCTTATGTATTGTCATTTGGGAACAGAGGACCTTGTCGGACCACCTCCAATAGACAACATCAAAACGGTATCGCGGACTCCTGGAGGGAAGCATGGCACGGCACGAAAGGCAGCCAAATAAAGCTGACAGTCAAGCAAGTAACGTCCGCAAGCCCCGGACTTTCAGCAGTACCGCGACCGTCGGGACCAGCAAATCCAACAATTCCGTCAATGCCACCAATCGTGACGAAAAGCTTAGAACAAAAGCACCGGGGACTTCCTACCGAACGGCTCCCGAAGATCCGTTCCAAATCGCCATATCGCAAGGCGTGCAAGATGGCGACACTTGGGTGCACAACCATGTCAAGAACTTGATTCGCCGTTCCATCATCGTAGCCGTTATCGTCGTTGCGGTATGCATTGTGGTCTTCGGCGTCATGGGCGTGAGAACATCGCAGAAAATGCGCGAACTGAATGCCATTAACGACTGCAGAGACGCGGTTGCCGCCATGAACGCTTCATATTCCAAGGATTTCCAGCTCAAGGGAAAGATTGTCGACGCATTTTCCAGCATGGATTCCTCATATGATCTGGAAAAGCTCAGCACCTTGTATCAGGAAGAAGTCAAATCGCCGAAGGCGCTTGACTGCAAAGCCGACCCGTCCGGGACCACCAGCAAAGCCAACACCGAACGAGCCGCATATGACAAACAGGCCAGAACCTTCGAGCGGGCGTTGACAAAGAACGAAGCAAATCAGAATTGAATACGAAACGATTGGCAAGAACGGCACTTGCCGTTATCGTAACCGTAGGAATAGTCGTTGCCATCATCGTCGGGTGCGGCCCCAAATGGGGCAACGGAACGGCAACCGGTAAAACCGGATCGCAATCCACCGCCACCGCCCATACTGCGGCCACTGTTGATGTGCAGCTGCCCTCATACTACATGGACAATATGGTGTTCCAGCGCGATCAGCCAATCGTAGTCAAAGGCAACGTCAGCTCCACGGAAAGCAACCCCATCGACGTTTCGAAACTGTCAGCGACACTTACGCAAGGCAAAACCTCCGAGAGCGTCAAGGCAAAGGTAGCGAAAAACAGCAGTTTCACCTGCACGCTGAGCGCGCAAAAGGCAAGTCTCAATCCGTATTCGCTGCAAGTGCAGTACGCCGGCAAAACCGTGCTGAAACTGGCCAAAGTGTATGTGGGAGACGTCTTCGTAGCCGCTGGCCAGTCGAATATGGAACTCAACTATGTGCAGTATTACGAAAACGCTACTTACAATTTTGGCAATGGACTAATCACGACAGGCGATTTGCCGAAACCGCTCGTAGATGACAACGTGAAATTTGTCATCGCAAATCATGATGTTGAAGACACTGATTTTCCACTGTCCGCTGTTAATCAGAGCGCCGATGCATGGCTGACTGCAGATTCCACGAATTCACTGCACCTCAGCTATCTGGCTCAGCAATTCGCCATGCAGTTGCGCGCCAAGCACCCCAATGTGCCGATTGGCATCATCCAGACCGCGTGGGGTGGCACGCCTATTCGCCGGCATGTACAAGGCGGCGATATTTATGCGAACCATATCGCGCCATTGAAGGGATTCCATGTGGCGGGCGTGCTGTGGTATCAAGGTTGCGATGACGCCAATAATTACGGAACTGCTTTGCAATACGAATCGCAAATGACCACGCTCATCAACCAGTACCGTAACGTGTTCGGACGCAAGGACCTGCCGTTCCTGTACGTACAGCTCGCGCGCTGGCCAAACTACCAGTACACGCAAAACGTGCGAGAAGCGCAACGGACTACGCTCGGCAACACCAACCTGCACGATTCGTCGAATGTGGCGATGACGGTTTCCCTTGACACAGACAAGGGCACATCCGCGCTAATCCATCCTCTCGGCAAGGATATTCTCGGGGCGCGCATGGCCGCGCAATATCTCGCCATGGAAGACGGCACCACCGTACCCAACGGACCGCTTATCGAACATGCCCGGCACACTGCGAACGGCGCAATCGCCTTGTCTTTCCGGAACGGCACCGCAAGCAGGCTGAAAGCCATGCAGCCGAACTATTCGAAAACCGCGAGCGCAATCGCACCAAACTATAAGAGCGCTCCGAAAGCGACCCCGTTAAGCGGTATCAGCAATATCGCCGCTCCCACCACTACGGCATTGCAGGGGTTTGAGGTCGCCAATTACTCCGGTCAATGGCAGGCGGTCAATGCCACTATCAGGGGCAATCAGGTGTTGCTCACCGCAGCCGATGGTTCAATACTGAACGATCTCAACGCCATGAGCCAGGTACGTTACCTGTTCAGTGGCAATCCGAAGTGCGCGAGCATGCTGTACAACGACTTTAATCTGCCGGCTAGCCCATTCATTACTATTGTTGAGTGATCTTTGTTGGGGGCCGCCGCTAGATAAACCAATACGGGCGGGATAAGTACGGGCGGTCTGAGCCGTTGCTGGGCCTGCTTGGTCATGTTTTGAGCAGGCTGTTCCGGCTTCTGGTTTGGATTCTGGTTTCCCGCTTAAACTATGAAGACTGCTGCAGCATCGCAGAAACTAGACAAATGTCATTTTTCCACCGGTTTATTTAGGCACATTCCCCTCCTACTATGGCATACGGAACGAACGCGAGCGCACAATCACAGATCGAATGCAAACGTGCGCAGGAGAGGAACCACCATGAGGAATCGTATTGCAGCAGCTGCAGCGGCGGGAATATTAACCATCGGCATGGCCGCCTTGCCTTCCGCGGCTTCGGCCAGTGAAGTCGCACCGTCTACGGACGGATTGGCCGGCAGCACCGCCATCAGCGGGCAGATCGACCAGGATATGGCCGTGTGCACCGATCAGGCGTGCGAGGCCGTGCAGCACTTGAACAAGACGAATCAGCAGATCAAGTCGGATATGGAAACCGCCAAGCAGCACGCCGAGCAGCTGCATCAGAACGCGCACGAGGACGCCGACGCGCTTCGCCAGTACGGCGAGCAGGCCTGGAAGAACTACCAGGAGGACCGCGAGGATATAAAGAATGCGATTGACGGCGCGGTCAAGCGCGGTCAGGAGCGTCACGACGCTCTGCATCAGGATATGCAGGACACGCAGGCCCACCTCAACCAGATGCATGCCGATATGAAGGAGACCCACGACGAACTCAAGACGAGGCATGACGCGTTTGCGGCGAGCAGCCACCAGTGGCATCAGTCGTTCATCGCGGCGTTGAAGGACGCGAACTCCAAGACGGGTCAGCAGGGCGGCTCATCCGTTGCTACCGGCACGCATGGCATCACGGCTGGAACGAATGCCGGTACGACCGTTACTGGAGTCAACGGCACCACTGGCACTGTGCGCACGGCTGCCGACACTGGCGCGAATGGTGCTGCAACTGGATCCGTCACAGCTTCCGGCGATCAAACCGCCGCGTCCACCGGCGCGCTGACCAAGTCGGAATATGGACAGCTTGCACAAACCGGCATCGGCATTTCCCTTGCCTGCGCAGCCATTCTGCTGCTTGCCGGCCTTGCCTACGCCATGAAGACGTTCGTGCAGTATAAGCGCGAAACCAGCGAAGACTGAGCCGGCTCGCTGCCGGACAGCGTTTGCTTCATCGACTCATGAAAAACGGTCTCGAATATATCGGGACCGTTTTTTCATGCGCGTTTTTCGTATGTGCTTTTCATCTGCTATACGCATTGTTGCGATTCAATTGGAATGACGTAGTACAGCGACGTACAATGCAGCGCGAAGCGCGCGTACCGTGCGTGAACCGCGTGTATGTCCAGTATTCCCACTGATTTGTTACGTTGGCCGTTCTGATCAGTCCACTGGTCAATTCGCATAATGGGGAGCACTGCTGGCGATTCGCGGCGACGGCGTATCGCCATTCCCCGCCGTCCGTCCGGTACTACCCGCGCTCCCCACATCGCCGGCCTTTTCAGCATTGCCGATGTTGGTTCTACGCAACGACCCCGCGGCCAACGAGCGGATGGATCGCCTGCGCTGCGCCTGTTCCGTCTGCGAAGCGGACTGAATTGCGGGAAAAGCGCCCGTTACGGGACGAATACGACCGGTTGCGGTCGGAATAAAGCTTGGTGGCAAAACCTGCGTTGTGATGGCGCTTATGGATGCCATTTGCGGCTGCTGCGTATTATCAGGACCATCCGCAGCGTCTTTTTCTTTCACGGTTTGCGATTCTTCCGCACGATTCGCGTCATCATTCGCATCCTCGCCCGTTTGCAAGGCAGACCCAGCTTCGCTCTGCTTTTCTTGTTTTTCCTGCTTTTCCTGCGGAGCGGCCTGCACATCACTCTGCAATACGATTGGCGATGAATTCGAACGGCGTCGGGCAAGCGCCGCCAGAGAGTCACGAGTATCAGCATCGCGTTGGTCAGTCTGCTGGCTGCCGGCAGCCGTCTTGTCAACCATCGTCGTGCTTCTTTCTCTCAACGTCACGATTTCGAGCGTAACGTAGCGCAGCGCAAAAGTGCGCGTAAAACGACGATGTACGCAACTCCCCCACCGAATCGCAATCAAATATCGACATATGAGGGCAAACAATCCCATTATTGAGACCACAGACTGGCACCAATAAGCCGCAGCATGACAATCAGGGACTTTCCTGGTGTTTATGGTCAAATAAACGTGTACGGCGTCACCACCAAATCTGAACGGCATAAGCGTTCATATTGGACACGGACGGCGGACGGAAATGGCATCGGCGGAAGAAAAGCGCCGGTGCCGTACGGTTCCTGATAGATTCCCGAGTGCTAACAACCAACACATGGTCCTCGGGAGGAAAGGAATGACGACACCGGTGCGTATTCAACAGAGTATCAGGCAGCTCGAGACGAAAGGCCTGACGCATACGCAGATAGCTAGGGAACTGGGCGTTTCGCGGACGACCGTGGTCAAGTACGCGACCCGCGATTATTCGCCCGTTCCGCCGACCGGGGGAACTGCGAGCCGTTCCCTGGTCGCGGGCGAGTACGCGCGCAAGGCCGACGAATGGCTCGAGGCCGACCGGCGCATGCCACGCAAACAGCGGCACACCGCCCGGCGCGTACACGAGCGGCTCGTGGAGGAATGCGGCTTCGAGGGCAGTTATTCGTCGGTGCAGCGATGGGTCAAGCGCTGGCGCCAACGCCACCGCGGCGAGGCCGAGGGGTTCAGTGAGCTGGAATGGGCGCCGGGCAGCGCGCAGGTCGATTTCGGCCAGGCCCTGGCCGTGGTCGCCGGCGTGGAACGGACCGTGCATTTCCTGGTGGTCTCGTTCCCGTACTCGAACATGAGATACGTGGCCGCGCTGCCGGGAGAGACCGCGGAATGCGTGTGCCATGGTCTGAACAAGGTGTTCTCCCATGCCGGCATGGTCCCCCGCGTGCTAGTGTTCGACAACGCCACCGGGGTCGGCCACCGCAGGGCCGACGGGACCGTCACCCAGACGAGGCTGTTCTCGCTGTTCTGCGCGCACTACGGCTTCGAGACGAGGTTCTGCAACCCCTATTCCGGCTGGGAGAAGGGAAGCACGGAGAACGCGGTCGGTTTCCTGCGCCGCAACCTGATGGTGCCGACGCCGTCCGCGGAGGGATGGGACCGGCTCACGGACGCGTGGTTGGAACGCTGCGACGAGATCGCGCGCGGCGTCCACTACCGCGAGGACGTGCCGATCCGGGACCTGTTCGAGACGGACCTCGACCACATGCTCCCGCTGCCGCCGTCCATGTTCGACGCGTGCGACTGGCGCGGGGTGAAGGCCGACAGGACCGGAACGGTCACGATCGACTCGAACCGCTACCTCGCGGGCCCGAAATGGCATTCCATGCGTCTCATGGCCGGCGTGCGGGCCCTGCGGGTCGAGCTGCGTTCCATGGACGGCGAGCCGATCGTCACGTTGGAGCGCAGGTGGGGGCGCAGCCCCGACACCGCGATGGACCCGCTGTCGCTGCTCGCCATCATCGCACGCAAGCCGCGTTCGTGGGGCGAGAGTCCCATACGCTCCGACTTCCCGGAGGAGACGCGCGTGCTGCTCGACCGGATGGAGCCGCGCGAACGCGGCCTGCTGGTCGACGACATCCGCCACGCGGCCGTGGTGAGTGGCTTCCGTGCGGCCGTCATGGCCGTCGTCGAGATCGTCGCCGCGGGCAGAAGGCCCGACAGGGCCGCGATCGACCAGACGGCCAGGCGGATCGCGCAGGGCGACGGTCCCGAATCGAGGGCCAGGCTCGACACGTACAGCAGGTTCATGAGGGAGGACGGCGATGAGTGAGTCGACGGACGCCGCGGCGGGCGGACGCAGGGGCGGGCGGACCGTGAGCAAGTCCACCCCGGACGAGGTCATGGAGCTCGCATGCGGGCTGCCGTTGACCAGGAGCGTGCTGCGTTCCGTGGTCGCGGGCGCCACGCCCGGCCAGCTCGGCGTGCTGGCCGACCTGTTCAGGGCCGAGAACGCCAGCCGGACGGAATCCAGGCGCGCCAGGCTGATCAGGAACGCGGGATTCCCGTGCGTCAAGGGCTTCGACGGATACGACTGGGGCATGGCGTCGTTCCCCGCCGACTGGGGGCGCGAGCAGCTCATGGACCTCGGTTTCGTGGACCGGGCCGAGGACCTCGTGCTCTACGGCGACGTGGGATGCGGCAAGACGCACATGGCGATCGCCACGGGCATGCTGGCGTGCGAGAGGGGCATGCCGGTGAGGTTCTTCACCGCGTCGTCGCTGGTGATGCGTTTGCGGCGGGCGAGGGACGAGAACCGGCTCGACGCGGAACTGCGCGCGATAGGCCGCGCCAGGCTGCTGGTCATCGACGAGCTGGGCTACCTGCCGATCGACATCGACGGGGCCAGGCTCCTGTTCCAGGTCGTCGCGGATTCCTACGAGAAGCGGAGCGTGGTGTTCACCACGAACCTGGAGTTCGGACGGTGGGGCGAGGTGTTCGGAGACGGCGACATGGCCGCCGCGGTCATCGACCGCATCGTGCACCACGGAAGGATCGTCAGGTTCCGTGGCGAGTCATACCGCAACAGCCACTCCCTGATGAAATAAACGAAAAGAGCGGAACCAACCCGGCCGCCGGTGACGGTGTCCATTTTGAACGCCGATGGTGTTCAGATTAACTGGTGACGACACGCAGATTTATTTGACGAAAGACACCTGGATGCCGGCCCGTACACGCGAGACTTGCGATACGGGACGATTCAAAAAACCGAGGCCAACGAAAGAAGCATTCGGAGGGAATCTGGAAGGAACCGGAAAACGGAGTGGAAAAGAAGGAACCCCAGAAACCGAATGATTCCAACGGTTTCCGGGGTTCCAATCCGGGCGGAGAATACGAGATTCGAACTCGTGAGGCTGTTACACCAACACGCTTTCCAAGCGTGCGCCATAGACCACTAGGCGAATTCTCCAATTATGCAACGCTTTCCGGTGTCTATCCGTTAAGCGCAACTTGACTAGAATACAACAGGAATGGCAGAAGACCAAATCGGCGTGTCGCTCTACCAAATCTGCAAAACATATAGAGCTCCAATATCGGTTCAAGGTTAGTGACGTTTTGCAAGACTCTCCAATAATCCGGCCCAACATGTACATCTCGTATTCACGCAACATAGAATGACGGATAACCACGGATGGCGTTTAATGACCGACTGTCGTCCACGTAAGCGTAAAAGGAGCGGATGATGATCAGCCAAGAGAACTACGACATACTGAAGGAAAAATACGGAGATGCGTCCAGCTGGGCCGTCTGGAACACGGATTACGCGGATTCCAAGCCCAGCCGCAATATAAACGATCTGAGCGTATTCGACTCCCCGAATCTGTCCGAATTGAACACCGGCTTCGTGTTCGTGGGGCTGAACCGCTCCGGTAAACCCAAGGACGGCAACGCGGAGAAAAAGCCGGACAAGCCGAAGGATCCGTGGTTCAATTTCCATGCGGGAAGGAACGATTTCAAACTGCGATATGCGCTGCAGGGCACACGGTATTGGGGAAGCTACATAACCGACGCAATCAAGGATTACCAAGAAACCGATTCCGGTGAAGTGGAAAAGACACTCAAAAGTAACCCGGAACGCGTTGATGAGAACCTCAAGGGATTGAGGGAGGAGCTCGAGCTACTCGGTGGCAGGCCTGTATTGGTGGCTCTCGGATACAACGCCGAGAAAAATCTGAAATGTATGAAGTCGGAAGGGTATGAAGTGGTCAGAATATTGCACCCCGCAACCTTCATCGGCAAAAAGAAGTATCGCGATAAAGTGCTGAAAGTCTTGGACAACATTCAAAAATAACGAGACATTCAGCTCCGAACCACATCTAACCATCTAATCCGGATGGGCATGAGAGAAAAACGGGGTTCCCGGAGCGACGCCCGCCGGGAACCCCGGAAACGAAAATGGGCCTCCCGGGAGCCAAAGGCTCGACCGGGAGGCCCCAACATGTGAAGCGGCGGCGTGCTACTCTCCCACACCCTCTCGAGTGCAGTACCATCGCCGCGCCTGGCCTTAGCTACCGGGTTCGGAATGGGACCGGGCGTCTCACCAGGGCTATGACCACCGCAAAACCGCGATCACGGAACGACAACCAAAACATGGCGGCCATTCCGGCCATTATGTTATGAACCGTGGCGGTCTGGGAACCGGCTAGCGGACGCGAGGCAAACGCCTATCGTTGTATCGTTCAGTGACCATCCCAACGCATATTGCCGTCCAGGACGATCCAGCACAGGAAAGACGCGGAACCAACCCTCCACAAGAGGATCGGAATGTTATGTCGCCGTCGCCCGTTAGTACCGGTCGGCTCCACCCCTCACGGGGCTTCCACCTCCGGCCTATCAAACACGTGTTCAACATGCGGGCTACAACGGTTCAAGACCGTACGGAATCCTAATCTTGGAGCAGGCTTCCCGCTTAGATGCTTTCAGCGGTTATCCCTCCCGAACGTAGCCAACCGGCCGTGCCGCTGGCGCGACAACCGGCATACCAGAGGTTCGTCCACCCAGGTCCTCTCGTACTATGGGCAGGCCTCCTCAGGATTCCAACGAGCGCAGAGGATAGAGACCAAACTGTCTCACGACGTTCTGAACCCAGCTCGCGTGCCGCTTTAATCGGCGAACAGCCGAACCCTTGGGACCTGCTCCAGCCCCAGGATGCGACGAGCCGACATCGAGGTGCCAAACCATCCCGTCGATATGGACTCTTGGGAATGATCAGCCTGTTATCCCCGGGGTACCTTTTATCCGTTGAGCGATGCCGCGCCCGTGCGCCGGCACCGGATCACTATCTCCGACTTTCGTCCCTGCTCGGACCGTCGTCCTCGCAGTCAAGCCCGCTTGTGCGATTACACTCGACACCCGATTGCCAACCGGGCTGAGCGGACCTTTGAGCGCCTCCGTTACTCTTTGGGAGGCAACCGCCCCAGTTGAACTACCCGCCAGGCACTGTCCCTGACAAGGATGACTTGTCGAGGTTAGACGTCAAACGAGAACAGAGCGGTATTTCACCTTGCGGCTCCACGAATGCTGGCGCACCCGCTTCGAAGCCTCCCGCCTATGCTACACAATCCGCGCCTAACGCCAATACCAAGGTATAGTAAAGGTCCCGGGGTCTTTTCGTCCTTCTGCGCTTAACGAGCATCTTTACTCGTACTGCAATTTCGCCGAGCTCCTGGTCGAGACAGTGGGGAAGTCGTTACGCCATTCGTGCAGGTCGGAACTTACCCGACAAGGAATTTCGCTACCTTAGG
>ERZ506821.746-NODE-746-length-12271-cov-2.915602_pt1 | contig 12271 bp, 14 predicted proteins | sample MGYA00512912_ERZ506821 | MGnify/ENA metagenome assembly ERZ506821
CACGACGCTCTTCCGATCTTGAAATTTGATTATTTTACTATAAGTACTGTTGCTGATGTGTTATATAATAGATTCAAAGATAAGAAACATGATGTAATATTACATACGTTTGTTATTTATGATGATATAAAGAAACCATTTAAAATAAGAATTAATTATGCCGAAAAAAAGAAATGATATAATAGAATTTGCTATTGACACTAAAATAAAATATAATGATAAATTATATGAAGTAGTAGAACAAAAATATTGTGATGAATGTTCTATTGCTACTATTTGTGCTAATTCTGATAAAACTAGTGGAAACCCTATTAAAGTTTTATCTCACGATAAAAGACTTAGTGTATTTGGAGAATGCTCAGGTATTGTTAGAAGTGATAGAAAATCTGTAGTATTTAAAGAGATTCCAATGACTAAATCAGATAACAATAATAATGTTAATACTAATATTATTCAACCTTTAGTTGAAAGCAATGGTACTGTAAAAGATTTACAGATTAAACCACCATCTGGTTATGTAATTGATATAGAGAATAGTGATTTAGCTAATAATATTATTAAATTTAAGCGTAAGTGGCTATCTATTGAAGATATATATCGATTAGTAAAAGAAAATGATTATCTTACTTATCGTAGTTCGATTGTAAGTTTTCGTGATGGTAAATTAATTGCTTTAGCTAATCTTATGGATATTGCTAGATATTTTAATGGTGATTGGAATTTTGATTCTGAAAAAGATATGCATGGATATGCAATAGCATTTTATTATAAAAATACAGAATATCCTCAATACGATGTTATTACTATTAATTCTATTAATGATATTTATTACGGTAATCCAGTATTTAGAAATAAAGATGATGCTCGATATGTAATAGATAATCCTCATTTTAAAGCTATTCTTGATAAAATATTTAAAGTATGAATAAAAAACCAATAATACTGCCATATAACTTTCCTCTTAATACTCGTAGAGGTTTTAGAACTATTTATTATCTTATGAGGTTAACTCAATCTGATATGATTAAAGTGATAACTGCTATAATTGGTGTTAGACGTGGAGTTATAAATGAAACTATAGATAAGTGTAATAAACTAAGTAATGAAAATAATTACATAATGTCATACCTTCTACGGGGCGGATATATTGGCTAATAATTTAAGTTCTGCTAAGTGTAGTAATACGGCTTATGGTGCGAAACCAAGCAGAACTTCTAATATTAATAATTAAAATAATAAAGTTATGAAATATGAAGAATATATAAAAGCTATAGCTCCTTTTGAAGATTTTAAAAGTAGAGCAGATAATTGTAATGATGATAAGTTTAAAAGTGAACTTATGAAAGCTTATGATAAAGGTTTACGTGAAATAGGTAGAAAAATTCTTATAGAGAATAATATTACTCCTAATAAAGTTATTAATCAAAGTTGTACTCCTTTAATGTTTGAACCAATTAGTGCTAGAATTGATAGAAATAATGAGGTTATATTAATTGGTTATTTACGTGAAGACCATACTGATTATAAAATTGAAAAAGAATATAAATTAAATGCTTTATTTGATGATAATAATTAAATTAAAATAGTTATGTGTGATATTAAAGAAGAAACTGTTTCTTATTATATTAAAGAAGAGTATAATGCTCGTAGAGATTATAATAATAGAATTAAGAATTTAACTAATAAGTTCTTTAAAGATAATCACATTCCTCTTAAAGTAGGAGATAGAGTTATGGTTGTTAATGGTAAAGTAGGAACTATTAAACAATTTCACGTTGAACTTTGCAAATATATTCTTCATTATAAATTTACTCCTATGATACAAGTTGAACTTGATGAAAATGAAGATTTGGAATATGTTGCATCTCTTACTAATATAAAGAAAATATAATCATCTTATTGATGACGTAACAATAATATTAATTAATTAAACTTTTTGTAAAATGGCAAAGAAACATGATGAAAGAAAGGATTTAAAGTGTGTATCACGAGTTGCTGAAATTAGTGGTAATCGTATCATTGTTCCAACAAATGCTGTGATTGGTATTCGCACTTGGGGTAGAATTGATTTTCTAGTTCATTATTGCGGTTATTATCTTTATCGTAGTAGTAATGTTAAAGCTTCTAATCTTAAATTTGAAGATGCAGAAATAAGTGCTAGAGAAGCTAAGAAGATTAAGAAAGAACATAAACTAGCAAACAAGAAAAGATGAATGTAGATTATTCTAAGCTTAAATTTGTATTTAAGCCTAAAGCTTCTACTAAACGTAGAGCACCAACTGTACTTCCTGACAAAAAGCTAACTAAGTTAGTTCCTGGTGTAGTTATTCAAGATGAACAAGGTAATTTTAGTGTTCACATTAAATATTTTGATTATCTTGATAAACTAACTAAAGATACTACAATTAACGATATTGGTAAGAATGGAGTTACACTTCCATTTACTGAAGATTCTTATGATATGAGTAAGTGTGAACGCATATTTACTCGTGTTGGTCAAAGAAATAGACAATATATTAGTCTTATTCTTAATGAAACTGACAGAATATTTAAGAAAGCAGACCCAAATCGTTATGTACCTTTTTGTCATAATTGGATTTGTTCTTGTTGGATTGTTAGAATAGATGGTAAAGTTTATGCTAAGTTCAATAAAATTTTAACTCTAGTTGGACATGATTATAATGTTAAACATTTAATAGATAAGGAGGATATATAATGCACAATGAAGATGAATTGATATTTGCAAAAACTCCTGCTAAAAATAGAGCTAATAAATTTACTTTTACTGAAGACCAAATGAAAGCTTATAATGGACTTATTAAGTTCATTAATGAACCTTATAATCCTAAAGATTTTAAGCGAGCTTTAATTGGTGCTGGTGGAACTGGTAAAACTTTCCTTCTTAAAGCTTTACTTCAGGACTGTAACATACCATTCTCTGAAATAGGACTAAGTGCTCCAAGTCATAAAGCTTGTAGAGTTCTTAGAAATAGCATTATGGGTACTCATTGTAATGTTAATACTATTCAATCTGATTTTGGTTTTAAACCTAATTATGATATTGAAAAGTTTGATATTAACAATGTTACTTTTGCTTCTTATGGTCGTATAAAGATTGAAGATTATCGTCTATATATAATAGATGAAAGTTCTATGCTTAATCGTAGTCTTGTTACTTATATTGATAAGATGATGAAAAAGTATAGTATTAAACTTATACTATGTGGAGATGATGCTCAAATTCCTCCTGTAAATGAAAGAGATAGTTATGCTTTTAAATGTGTTAAATCTTTTAGACTTACACAAATTGTACGTCAAGATGAAGATAATCCTATAAGAGAACTTACTAATCTTCTTCGTAATGATGTTTATAATGGAACTTTTAACTTCTTAAATTACATAGCCAATACTCGTAGTAAATTTGATAATACTATGACTAAAGGATTTGTAGTTTGTAATTCTACTCAATTTCAACAAGAAGTTGTGAAACAATTTAGCGATGAAGCAATTACTCGTAATACAGATTATGTTAAAGTTATATCTTATACTAATAAAGCTGTTTCTACTTGGAATAAATTTATTAGAGAGAATATAATTAAAGACAGTGAAAAATCTGTTATTACAAAGAATGATTTAATTACTTCTTATGTTACTATTGTTGACCAATTTAATGATGAGATTATAAGGAATAGTGAAGATTATATTGTAAAAGAGATAGCTAACTATACTCATCCACAATATGAACTTAAAGGTTTCATGGTTAAATTTCAAGCTGTATTTGGTGGTCAAGTTACTTCTCCATTATTTGTTATAGACCATAGAGATAAATATACTATGTCTATGTATTGTAAGATTGCTGACGATTTAATTCAACAAGCTAAAAATGCTCGTAAGGATATTCGTGCTGCTAAATGGAAAGCTTATTATAAGTTTAAAGAAACTTGTCTTCTTCTTGTTAATATTGGTAGACCAGATGGTTCTATTCTTTATTATAGAGATTTAGATTATGGTTTTGCTATTAGTAGTCATAAATCTCAAGGCTCAACTTACAATGTAAGTATGGTAGATGTTATGGATATAGTTTATGATAAATATGGAAGACCATATACCAATGCTATCGATATTAACAAGCGACTTTATGTTGCTGTTAGTAGAGCTAAAGAAAAAGTATATTTGAGATATGGATATTGATAATAATAGATTTGTTAGACTAGTTCGAGTTCTTAAACAAAAAGAACAAGATGTAGCTAGAATTAAAGATACTATATCAAATGGTATTCTTGATGAAAATGATTTAAACCTTGGTGATACTGTAAAGTTAACCAAAAAAGATAACAGTCGTACTGTTATTGGTACTCTATTAGATGTTACTATTGTTGTTATTGATGATAATTATCATAAAGGAGTTGTTGTTCGTCCTGATAATGTTTATGAAAGTGTTGAGTTTTCATTAGCTGAATGGGACATCGAAGTGATTCCAAATTCATCAAATGACAGTTTTATTGATTTCTAAGCGATTTGAATAGTTTAGCTGATTAATTAATCACGAAAACTATTTGATACGCTTAAATTGAAAATTAAAATATTAAATAAAATGTGTAATACAAGTAATAGTCCTTCTCTTAAAGAACGTGTACAATGTTACATTGACAAAAGAGATGAAATAGTAAAAGATTATAAGAATAGACTGCGTGCTCTTGATGAAGAAGCATGTGCTGATATTCTTGCTAATTGTCCTATTAAAGTTGGTGATGTTTATACAACTGAAATTAATGGTGCTTGGGGTCCTAAACGTCAATATTATAAAGTTGCTAAACTTGATGCTAATGTTGATGGTGCAGTTACTGTTTATGGTTATAAACGTAAATTAGATACAACTTGGGGTAAACGTGATAATAATTTCATGTTTATTGTTTCTGTATATAACGATTATAATACTGGTAAGTATGCTAAAGTAGAAAATTATGTTGAACCTACTAAAGATTAATTAATTATGAAAAGAAGTGATAAAATTAAAGCTCGTAAGCGTATTGAAAATGGTTGTAACTTTCCTAGTCTTATGACTATTAGTAAATATCCTTGAAGTGCTTTTGGGTATTATCGTAGAAAATAAGTAATTATGATTCCTAAAGTATGTGATAATTGTGCTTTAGGTATGTTTAATACTAAGTGCAAATGTCTTAATGGTGTTGGTAATCCAATGTCAGGTATGATTATTGTTGTGCCTAATGTTGATTATGATGCTTATAAGAATAAAGGAATGACATTTAGTAAGTATGTTGAAATAGTAAAAGATACTATCATATCTTCTACGGGGGGTCTAGAACAACTAGACCCCTTTATTGTTCCTCTTATTCGTTGTAAGCTTGATGAACGTTGTCCTATAAACGAAAATATAGTTAGCAAATGTGCATTACATACATTTGCTGATATTAGAGTTAATAATATCAAGAAAATAATGCTTCTTGGTAATGCTGCTACTAGTTTTGGTTTTGATATTACTAAAGGTAAAGATAAACTATATTATGTAGCTCCTTATGTTTATAGTACAAATTACTCTCCTTTTATTAAGTTTATAGATGATAATAAATACGATGAATTTCGTAATCGTCTAGTTAAATGGCTTACTGCTAATAAAGATAATAATTATAATGGAATGGAAATAGTTAATATATTAAATGATTCATAGTTTAGCTGTAGATTTAGAAGTATTTGAAAATATGATTTCATTTACTTTTGTAGATGTTAGAGATTATCTTGATAAATTTGCAGATTGTAAAGGTGCTTTAACTGATAGTTTAACAGTTGAAGAAATTAAATCTAGACTTGATAGTGTAAAGAGTTGGATATTTTATATTAGTGATACAGATGATTCTCAAATGTTACAGTTGATAGACTTCTTTGAAAAGATGCGTCCTATAACTAAAGATGATGGTACTGTTGATAGATATGATTTATTTGGTTATAACAATCAAGCTTATGATGATATGATGACTAGAGCTTTTCTTATGTATTGGAATCGTTTTGATACTAGTAAACAACTTTGTTCATTTCTTAAAGAAGTGAATGATAAACTAATATCTCTACAAGACAATAAAGATGCTTTATGGAATGACCCTTTACTTAATGTTATTCGTAAGTATAGATTATCTTATGTAACTGTTGATTTGTTTAAAGTTTATGCTCTTAATTCTGCTGGAGTAAATGTAGACAAAGATACTGGTGAACGTAGAAAATATGGTAAAAGTTTGAAGCAAGTTAGTATTAATCTTAAATGGTATAATCTTCTTGATTTTAAGCTACCTCCAATAGATGATGAAGAAGGTGATATATATAGAAGTAGAGATGGCTATAAAGGTATGACTAATGAACAATTAAATCATTTGATTACTGCTGATTTTAATAGGTATCTTCTTCCTAAGTATGTTAAACCTATGCTTCATTATAATAAGAATGATGTATTTCTTGTTTGTGAGATAGCTAGACAAAAACCTGATGAGATTAAACTTAGATATAGTCTTGGTCACGCTTTTAAACTTAATCTTCTATGTAGTGCTAGAAGTAATATTGCTGATAAACTTCTTAATAAGTTCTATTCTGAACGTAGTGGACTTAAAGAAGATGCTTTTAAAAATCTTCGTACTCAACGAACTGCTTTAGCTTTTAAACGTATTATATTTCCTCATATTAAGTTTAAGACTAAACAACTTCAAGATTTACTTGAAGAAATGAAGAAAGTTGTGATATATAGAACTAATAAAGATAGTTTTGTACGTGAAATAGATTTTTATGGCACAACATATACTCTAGCAACTGGTGGTATTCATACTCAAGATAAACCTGTAATACTTAAAAGTACTGATAAATATGTTTATGTTCATCATGATTACACATCCTACTATCCAAGTATAATGATTAGTTATGAAGTAGTACCTGAACATCTTAATACTAAGGTGTTTGTAAACATGGTAGATTACTTTAAACAGACGCGTGTTAAGTGTAAACATACTAAGGATGAAGATGGTTTTGTAGTTCCTGGTGTACATAATAAACTTGCAGCTGAAGCATTAAAGATTGTAATCAATGCTATTTATGGCAAATATGGTTATGAAAATTATTGGCTTTATGATAGACTTGCACAAATGAGAGTTACTATTAATGGTCAGTTAATGACAATGACTCTTTGTGAATCTCTTGAACTTGCTGGAATACATGTTGTTAGTGCTAATACAGATGGTATCGTTATAAAACTTCCTTATGATAAAGTTGATGTTTATAATCAAATTTGTAAGGAATGGAATGAGACTAATAGAATGTCTGCTGATGATGAACATTATAAGATGCTTGTTAGTCTTAATGTGAATAACTATTTTGATATTCAAAGTAACGATAAACTTGAGTATAAAGGTGCTCTTGACCCAAAGCAGTATATCAAAGACCTTAAAAAAGGTTATGATATGCCTATTGCAGCTACTGCTGTATTTGAGTATTTTGTTCACGGTGTATCTGTTATGGATACTCTTCGCAATCATAAAGATATTCTTGATTTTTGTAAAACTCAAAATGTTGGTAAACAGTTTGAAGTTGTTTATGAAAAAGTAGTAAATGGAAAACGTATTGAAGTTCGTAGTCAACCTCATGTTCGTTTCTATGTATCTACTAGAGGAGTTGTGATTATGAAAGAGCATAAACTTACTGGTAAACGTAGTGTTTTAGCTAGTGGAAAACCAGTACAAATTCTTAATTTACTTGATGATAAAGATATTAGTGAGCGTAATATAGATTATGCTTATTATTATGAAGAAGCTTATAAGATTATAAATCCTATTAAGCTTGGAATAAGTCCTAATCAGAAAGGTAATGCAAAGAATAAAACTCTTAGTGGAAAAGTTCTATTAAAAAAGAACTTTGGATTGTATAATAGTTTGTTTGACAATGAAGAAGAACAATGACAGAAGAACAAGTTTATTTAAATGCTGTTGAAGCTTGGAAAGTAAATAAAGGAAAAGGTACTTTTATAATACCTGCTCCTTTTGATGCTCTAAGACCTCTGCTTTATATTCTTCCACAACTTTATAATAAGTCTCCTACGACTAATATTATTATTGTTGTGAAAGACTTTGCAGATAGAAGTAGTATTGAAAATTATCTAACTACTTTGAACAATGATGTATGGAATAATTCTTTTCGTAATCTAATATGTAATGGAAATCTTAAGATTTTAACTAGTCAATATGTTGCTGAACATATTAACGAATATAGTCCTTTATTGACTATAGTTTATAATCCTGATATATTCCATTTTGCATATATGGGTATGATAGAAAAGTCTAAGTTTAATCTAGTTATTCTTACTAGAAAACTAGATAATAAAACTATGGATGATTTCTATACTGTTGCTCCTAGTGTTGGTAATTTTAGTCAAAATGTTATTGATGAAGTTAGGTCTAACCGCCCCGTAAAAGAGTATTTGGTTGGGTTAACTATAGAACATAATAGTGAGTTAGATAAAGAAATGAACTATTATAATAGGGAAATTTCTACTGCTCTAGCTATATTTGGTGACTTTGATAATATCAAGTATGCTAGATTGGGAAATAGTGCTACTAATTGTTCTAGTATGATGGTATGTGATGCTATAGCTCGTACTAATGGTTGGGATAATCATCTAGATATGTCTTCAGAATTTAATAGAGACATAGATAGAGTTTATAGTCCTGCTGCTATTAAAGAACGTGCTGATAGTATTTATAATATTGTTAGAGAACGTAGTACTAAACTTGCTAGTTCTAAAGATAAACTTAACAATATCTTAGAAATAGTCAATAGCAATTTAGACAAGAATATACTCATTATAAACAAGTATGGTGAATTTGCTAATCTTGTTACTGATTATCTTAATGATAAAGCTGGTAAAAGGATTTGTGCTAATTGTCACGATAAAGTAGATAATGTTCCTGCTGTAGATGATTATGGAAATCCTATTCTTATAAAGAGTGGTCCAAAGAAAGGTCAACCTAGACTTCTAGTTGTTATTGCTCAAAAGAAACTTGCACAAAAACTTATGAATACTCATAAGATAAATGTAATTTCTTGTGGTGCTTCACCTGACAAGAGTTTAGATGTTGATATTGATTTGGTTATAATCACTTCTCCGTTATGCGATGCCGTTGAGAGTTATTTCTATAGGCTCTCTAAGGTTCATTTTGCCAATGAGGTATTATTATACACCTTATTCTATAAAGGTACGTTAGAGGAGAAAAAATTAGAAGATAAGGCTACTCCAATCAATCATACAATTATTAATGATTTTGATAGAAATGTTAAAGTTGATAATAATAATGATTATTGTATTGTTGATTAAGAAAAAGTTCTTATTTTTGCAGCAGAAATCAAAAACGAATTAATAAGCTCTTTGAAATAATGAATGATACTAAAGATGAAAATGGTAGCAGTCGTAGTTTGACTGTTAGACAAAATAACTTTAACGCTGGAGTTCATATACTAAATCTTCTTGATGAAAAACAACTTGCTAGTGCAGAAGTATTTCTAAAGAAGATTATAGCCACAGAAAAAGGTGGTGTTAAAAGTGTGAATGAAGGTCTTGCTGTTCTTATGAGAGCACAAGATTTAAGATTACCTTTTAGTACTTGTATAGAACATATTCATGTAATTAATGGTAAAACTGGTGTTGATGTTCATATCGTCAAGGCGTTGTTGTCAAGGGCAGGTATAGTCTGGAAAACTACTAAAGATTATGTACCTCAGTATAAGTATACTGATGGCAATAATGTTTATGATGAAACACTACTTCCACAGTATTGTATTAAATGTCGTACCAAAGCAGAAGCTGAAAGTAAAACAGATGATGAATTTATTGGTGTTTATCCTCTTAAATATTATAAGGATTTAAAAGGTAGAATATACAATGAATTTCAACTCAATGAAAAATGTATTAAGTGCATTAATCTACCACAAGCTATGAAAATAGCTCAAGAAGGTAAGTTTCCTGTTATTAGAACTCAGGCTACTCCTACAGATTATGTTACTGAATATGAGTTTACTAGGTTTAAGAGAATATATGGCAAAATAGTTGAAACTCATGCTACTGGTCATTTCTCTTATACAGAAGCTAATACGGCTGACTTATTTACTAAAGATACTTTTAAGAAATATACTCGTATTATGATTGGACATCGTGCTTTTATGTATGGTGCTCGTGATATAGCTAGTGATATTCTTATGGGTGTTATGTCAGACGATGAATTATCCGAAGTCTTTGCCAATTCAGTTCCTGATGATGAAGACTTTGTAAACGTTGAAGAAATTTCTAATAATGAAGTTTCTCCAGAATAAGGAACAAATTAGAGTTTAAATAGTATTATACTATATAATTATTTTATTAACAATTTAAATATTTAAAATTATGAAGATTAACGGTTTATCATTCGGTATTTCAGCAGTTGCAAGTGGTGTTAAGAGTAGTGTAGTTAATGTTGACCCTCAGCTTATTGTTGCTACTACTAAGGGTGGTTTTGCTATTACAGGTTCTGTATCTAAGGCTCTTGGTTTGCAGCCTGGTGATAATATTATGTTTGCTAATAACATCGCTGATGTTGAATCTATTGTAATGGCTAAGGAGAATGAAGATGTTCTCAATTATGCTAAGGAGAATGGTTTCGACCTTGATACTGCTGAGGGTGTAGAAGCTTGTATTAAGTCTCTTACTGTTTGGTATATTGCTAAGGGTGTTCCTATGTTTAAGAAGGATGGTACAGAAGCTACTGTATCTGTCCGTCTTACTAAGGAGGAGAAGAAGAAGCTCTATGATGAGAACATCGATTCTATCATTGCTGATAATCGTGCTCAGCTTATTGCTGCTTATAATCTTAATGAGGATGCTACAGATGATGAGATTAAGGAGCATTATACTGTAGATGAGATGCAGAATCCACAGACTCAAGCATTTAGTGGTTGTAAGCTTGCTTCTAATGGTAATGCAGTTGGTACTGCTTTGAGGCTTACTTTCTCTGATACAAATAACTGGGAGCAGCTTAAAGCTGATATGGAGGATAAGACTGCTCTGAAGCGTGTATTCTCTGTTGATGTTAAGGCTGGTGAGACAGGTAAGTTCAACGATGGTCATAAGATTGTTGATGTTATCTATTATCCTCTTGGTGAGTACACTGATGAGAAGCCTAGTCGTGTAGCTGCTAATAAGGATGCTGGTTATGCTGAGCCTGCTGGGTCTGCTGAGTAATTAGTTCATTCATTAGATATTCATTAGTTTTTATTTATAGGGAACTGAGAAAATCAGTTCCCTTTTTTTAATCAAATAATATAATCATTTAAAACTTAATTAAGTTATGACAGATGTAACAAAGGAAGCAGTAGCAGTTGCAAATGGTACTGCAAAGAAGAATCGTAGAGGTATTAGTAATAACACAGTAGCTGCTGCTCGTCTTAAATTTCACGAGAAAGATGCTAGTCCAGCTAATGGTTTGTTTATGGCTCATCTTGATTCTGTAAGTGTAGAGTGGTCTCAGAATGCAGAAGGTAATTCTTTTGCTGGTCTTAAAATGCCTCGTCTTGTAGTAACTTTCGCTAGTAATCACGATAATGTTAAGGAGCGTCGTTATGTTACTAAGACTTTCTTCCCAGTAGAGAGTAATGTTGATACTATTCCTGGAGGTAAGAATGCTTGGCAAGTAGATGCTATTCTTAATTGGACAAAACATCTTCTTGATGTATTCTATCTTAAAGGTCGTGAACTTACTGTTGAAGAGGAAGATGCTCTTACTCTTACATTTGAAGATTACACTGAAGATGAGAATGGTAATTTGGAGTATAATGCAGTAGATGCACAAGATGTTCTCAATGGTTATCGTCACATCTTTGATAATGTTGCTGCTATGCTTAATGGTCAATTCAATCTTGCTGATGGTGCTACTCCTAAGCCTTGCTTTAAGGATGCTAATGGTAAGCCTATTCCTTGTTGGATTAAGTTGCTTCGTGCTACTCGTAATCGTAAGGGAGATTGGGTAGATGTTGACCGTAGTAAAGATTTGCAGTTTACTTCATTTGTTGGTTCTGGTGCTATTGAGCTTGTTAAGATGAAGGAAGGAAAGATTCTTCCTCCAGTTATTCTTTCTATTGATAAGGTTAGAGAGAGTATTACTCCTAAGCAGACTAATAAGACTCCTACTGTTGGTGTTCCTGGTATTCCTGGTATGCCTGGTGGAGCTGTAGTACCTCCAATGGGTGGTGAATT